>Ga0081538_10000561_pt1 | contig 41243 bp, 37 predicted proteins | sample TabmetS5T2R1_FD_71022 | JGI IMG/M metagenome (GOLD analysis project Ga0081538, IMG submission 71022) | Tabebuia heterophylla rhizosphere microbial communities from the University of Puerto Rico - S5T2R1 | ecosystem: Host-associated > Plants > Roots > Rhizosphere ... | reverse complement strand
CCTCGAGCGGCCCTCCTACTGGCCCGCCCCGTCCCCCGACAACCCCGTCAGTCCGCCGGCCGGCGGCCAGGTGCCCACGGCGCGCTCGCTGGAGTCGGCGCCGAGCGGCGCCGGACCGGGCGACGTGCTCGTGGTCTGCAAGGGCAAGAACGGGGCGCAGTCGCTGACCGATCTGCGCACATCAGTGCGCGAGGCACGCATCACGGGCTATCGCCTCCGTCCGAGCCAGCCGAAGATCAAGCTCTCCAAGCACGAGGCGGACCGGCTGCTCGCCATCAACGCCGCGCTCGCGGCGCAGTGCGACTACGACTCTGTCCAGGAGGCCGTCCTCGACGCGGGCAACAACGACCGCGTTCTGCTCATGCCCGGCCGCTACACCGAACCGGACTCGCGCAGCGCGCCGGAGAACGATCCGACCTGCAACCCCAGCCTGCTCCAGGAGGACGCCAGCGGTGACCTCGCCCCGAGCTACGAGTACCAGGTCACTTGTCCCAACGACCAGAACCTGATCTATGTGCAGGGGCGCGCGGTGGTAGGCGACCCGCCAGAGCCGCCGCTCTCGGACCGCCGCGGGATCCCGGCTCAGGAGCTCGGCCCGTGTGTGCGGTGCAACGTGCAGATCGAGGGCACCGGCCCCAAGCCCGAAGACGTGATCCTCGACGCGGGCACCGACTATGAGGGCACGGGGCCGGCCGCGAAACCCGGCGGCTATGCCAAGGACGTCGTCCTGCGAGTGGACCGCGCCGATGGCTTCGTTGGGCGCAACTTCCTCATGCGCGGTGCGCAGGAGCACACGTTCTACAACGAGGAGGTCGACGGCATCCTGCTCGACCGGGTGAAGTTCTTCTGGGGCGCCGACTACGGCCACCTCTCCTTCACCTCCGATCACAACCTCGTCCAGAACTGCGATGGGCTCGGCGCAGGCGACTCGGTCGTGTACCCGGGCGCCGCTCCCGAGACGGGCTCCCAAGCAACGGACTTCTATCCGGACGCGCCTCGGCCCAACACCGTCATCCGGAACTGCGACCTGCACGGCTCCGCACTCGGCTACTCGGGCTCGATGGGCAACGCGGTCCGCATCACGGGCAACCACATCTACGGCAACACCACCGGGATCTCGAGCGACACCCTCTCGGCTGCCGGTCATCCCGGATTCCCGGCCGACAGCTCGGAGATCGATCACAACTACATCTACTCGAACAACCTCGACCTCTACACCGACGACCCGCCGGTCGACCCACTGGTGGGAGTGCCGCTCGGGACCGGGATCATCTACGCAGGCATGAACGATGCCAGCGTTCACGACAACTGGATCTTCGACAACTGGCGCGACGGCGCGATGCTGTTCGCCATTCCGGACGCGCTAACCAACGGCGGCGGGGCTGAGGGCGACGTCTTCCCCGGCGTTTCATGTCCGGGCGCGCCGGCCAACGGGCTCTCGACCTCGTGCGGCAACCGGTTCTTCCGCAACCGCGTCGGCAGGGCGCCGAGCGGCTTCCGCTACCCGGATGCGATCGACATGTTCGGCAATGTGCACGCCCACGACGACGCGAGGCCGAAGAGGCCGAACGGCAATGACTTCTGGTGGAGCGAGTTCTTCCCGGCCAACACCGCGAACTGCTGGTTCGCGAACACGGGCTTCGACCGGACCGCGGCCACCGTCAGCGGCCCGGGCGAGGCCGGGCGCCTGCCTGGGGATCCGCCTCAGCTGCTGCCGTCTAACTGCGCGACAAGCGTCGGGAACAATGACTTCGCCAAGCTCGTCTACCTGGTCGAGTGCGGGAACGGTCCCGACGAGGACACCGGGCCTACCGACTGCGACTGGTGGACGTTGCCGCCGAAGCCAGGCTCCGTAGCCGCACAGAGCGCGCGCCTGAGCCGGGCCAGGGCGGCGCGGAGCGCTCGACGAGTTGCCCTAGGCGGAGCCGCTGAGGGGACGGGCCGCCGCGCTGACCCGTCGACGTGCGGCAGCCGCAGCAGCCCGGCGATACCCGTGCTCGTCGCAGCCATAGCCGAGTTGCCGGGGTGTCGCGCGAAGGGCGAGAGCGCACGCCGTGACATGGGCCCGGTGGACATCCGCGGCGTCGGCTTGGTCCGTGGAAACTCCACTGCCCAGTTCGCGAACTGCCGCGACTGGCGCCTGGGATCGGTGAAGCAGCGCTACGCGACGATCGAGGACATCCGCGGGCAGCTCACCCCCCAGAGCTCGGCATCAGCCACGTCCGACCTCTCCGACGGGGCGGCCTACAGGGTCTTCCAACACTCGTGCGCCGCCGATTTCTCCGAGGAGTTGCGGCTCTACAAGCTCTATGCCCGCGCCCAGGCGTTCGCGCCGCTGATCACGAGGACCGGCGCAGCCGATCCGGCACCCTGACGATCGCTGCAGCCTATGAAGTCGGGGCGACTGGATTTCAACCAGCGACCTTTCGGCCCCCAGCCGGACGGATCTCGGTTCTGTCGGGACCGCTTCGCTCAACCGAGCGGGTTCGAGAGCCGTGAGACCTTCTCAGTTCCGCTCAGTTTGGACCCCGAATTGGACCCCGTCCTCCGCTCGGTAGCTAAGACGGCGTTCACGTGGGCCCCCGCGACAACACGGCCCCACGCGGTCAGTGCAGATTGTCCTACCGCGGCTCAATCAACATAGGATCGGCCGCAACTGGATCTACAAGCACCTAGCAAGGTTGAGGGCCTTGTGGTCCGTTTGGACCGTGGGAGTTCGAATCTCCCTAGGCGCATGGGAAAGCCCCGCAGTGCGGGGTTTTCTGCTATCTGGAGACCCGTGCCGTCCTGCGCGGTGGGCAGCCGCACGACGCCCCGCTTCGAGCCTATCCCGCCCCGCTTCCGGCCGATGGGCGATCGGCTCGGCCGGTCCGCCGCAGCCGGATGCTTCGGATCAGGCCGGGACCAGGTGAGAGTCGGAGCCAGGCAGTGTGTCGGCCAGCTCCCGGCGGGAGTGGATCTCGAGCTTGGTGAACACGTTGCGCAGATGCCACTCAATAGTCCGCGGGCTGAGAAACAGGCGCGCACCGATCTCCGGATTCGTAAGCCCATCGCGCGCCAGGCCCGCGATCTGGCGCTCTTGCGCCGTCAGATCGTCGCGCGTCTCGACCGTCCGCTTGCGTACCTTCTCGCCCGTAGCCAGGAGCTCGTTACGTGCGCGCTCGGCAAACGCCTCCATCCCGATCGTGACAAGCGTTTCGTGGGCGGTGCGTAGCTGCTCGCGCGCATCGACGCGGCGGTTCTCGCGGCGCAACCACTCCCCATAGAGCAGATGAGCCCGGGCGAGCTCGGTGCGCAGGCCGGTGCGACTCAACCGCTCGATCGCCTCGCGATGCAGGCGCTCGGCACTCTCAGCCTCGCTCACGAGTGCCCGGCAGCGCGCCTGGATTCCCAGGCTCCAGTCGGTGTCGCAGGGCGCGGTGGCCGAAACCACGCGCTCGAGCGCACCGGACGCGATCTCGGGCCTCGAGGAGCGCACCGCCGCTTCGACCAGCTCGGCCGATGCCCAGGGGGAGAACTGGAGATCTCGTATCTCGTCGGCCGCTCGTTGGGCCGAGGCGAGCGCCCGGTCGTAGCGGGCCAGCCCGTTGAAGAGGATCGCGCTCACCCACTCTGCCCACTGGACGCCGAGTTCTTGACCGCTTGCCCCGGCGTCACGGATTGTGGACTCGATCAGTGGCAGTGCGTCCGTTTCGCCTCGGAACGCGGCGAGCAACAGCTGGGCATAGGGTGCAATGTGGCTCCCCGTGGCCTTCGCGATCGCCTCGAGCTCGGCGATCGCGACGGCGGCAGCGCCGAAGTCGCCGCACCACGTGCGGAAGAAGGCCCAGTCGGTCAGGTCGATCGGCAGCCGAGCCAGCGCTCCTGCCTCGCGGCCCTCCCTGAGAAAGCGCGCGCTCACGGCATGCCAGCCGTCCTCGTCCCAGACGAGCTTGGCCGAGATTGTGACCAGCCAGCCCCAGCGGAAGTTCTCCTGGCCCGGTGACGCTTCGTCTGCAAACGCGTCCGTTGCCCGCTTCAGCAGCGGCGCGGCCGCCGCACGTCCTTCCGTGACGAGCGTGCTGAGGCCATCGAGCATCACATCGGATGCGCGGGGCGGGCCGGTCGACCGCGGAGCCGATAGGGCAGCACGGGATACCTCGACCAGGCTGCCGGCGGAGGCCAAGCGGCCGGCGAAGAACGCAGCTCCCCACGCGTCGAGGTAAGTATCGAGCGCAAGCTGAGGGTCGAGCCGCTCAAGGCGTTGGGCAGCTTTCAAGAGCAACGGCGGCGCAGTGGGCCCCATGCTCGACGCGAATGCGATCTGACCACGGAGCAGCTCCATGTGCGCCGCCTGAAGCTCGTCTGGCGCCGACGCCTCGGCCAACGCCAGAAGCTCGAGCGCGCCCTCGAACATGCCGGCATTCAAGCTCGCTTGGGCAGCAGCAAGCGCACGCCGCACCCGCTGCTCGGGATCGCCCGAGAGAACTACAGAGCGATGCAGGAACGCCGCTGCCGCGGAGAGGCCGCCGCGCGCCTGCGCGCGGCTGGCGGACCGCTCGAGCTCCATGGCGACTGGCTCGCTCGGCCCCGCCGCAGCTGTGGCCAGATGCCACGCGCGACGGTCGGGGTCTGCGGTGCGGTCGGTTGCCTCTGCCAGCGCCAGATGGACTTCCCGGCGTTGGTCTCTGGTCGCTGTTCGGTAGACGGCGGAGCGCACCAGCGGATGACGGAAGGTCACGCGCTCTCCGAGCGCGAGCAGCGCGTCCGTCTCCGCGTCCGCGGCGGAGAGCGCGATCCCGAGTCGTTCGGATGCACCCAGCAGCAGCAGCGGATCGCCGAGCGGCTCAGCCGCCGCGATCAGCAGCAGACGTCGCACGTCGTCGGAGAGCATCTCGACCCGACGAACGAAACTTTCCTCGATTCGCCCTGCGAGCCCCTGTGCCTCGACTAGTCCGAAGCCGCCCGCCAGCTGCCTCGCAGTCAAGCCCTGCGGCAGCTCCAGCAACGCCAACGGGTTCCCACGCGTCTCGGCGATGATCCGGTCGCGGACCCTCTCATCCAACTTGAATCGCACGGCCGAGCTCAGCAGCGCGCGGGCATCGCCGTTGCGTACGCCGCTCACCTCCACCTCGGGAAGGTCTCGCAGCTCCTCGCCCGGCTCGCGTGCGGCGAAAACAAGCCCCACCGGCTCCGCCAGCAGGCGACGAGCAACGAACGCCAAGGTCAGCGCCGAAGCGCGATCCAGCCACTGTGCGTCGTCGACGACACACAGCAGCGGACGCTGCTCGGCCGCCTCCGAAAACAGGCTCAACACCGCCAGTCCGACGAGAAACCGATCCGGGACCTCGCCGGCGCTCAGGCCAAACACGATCTCCATGGCCTGACGCTGCGGCGCCGGGAGCGTGTCGAGCCGGTCAAGCAGCGGTCCGCACAGCTGATGCAGGCTGGCGAAGGCCAGCTCCATGTCCGACTGCACGCCCACCGCCCGTACGACGGTCAGGTCGGATGCCGACGCGATCAGATACTCCAACAGCGCCGTCTTCCCGATCCCAGCCTCGCCTTTCAGCACCAGCGACCGGCTCTCGGAGCGGCGTACCGCCGCGACCAAGTCGTCGAGCAGCGCGCACTCGCTGCCCCGACCCCGCAGGCCGGAATGCCTGCCCGGGCCAGGGACACGGCTTTCCATGGGCAGGGCCGATCGTAACCGACCCGCCCCCCGCGGACAGAGAAGTTCGCTCAGGCAACCTCGTCGGTGACGAGGCAGACGAGGTGGTCACCGCTGAGCCGAATAGGACCTGCCCGGCGTCGGTGTGACGAGATCGAGGATGTGACAGCGCTGGCGATGCAGGCGCCCCATCGCGTCGACCAGGTCCGCGCACTTGAGGCCGTGTACGCGCCGACGCTTGAGTCGGTCGGGCGGTCATTCTCCGCGGCTCATGGCGGCTCGCGCAGGATCTCGCGTGCGTCCTGCGCATCCTGCGGGCTGACCAGGATCTCGTGGGCCCCCACGGTGCCGAGCCCGTCTCCAGCCCCGGCTCCGCTGTCCGTCAACCGGGGCAGACACTCGACGCCGGAGCCACGCAAGACCGAGCAGAGCAGCTCGGCCTCGGGCTCGCTACGGGCGACGTCCACTACGACCCAGTCGTCCATCTCGGCTACCCGAACGTGAACGCGGACGCCTCGGCGCCCGGTTCAAGGAAGGAGATCTCGAGCATGCGCAGTCGTCGTCGGCAGCGACCGGGCCAGGCGTCGGAACCCGTGCGGTTTATTCGCTCACGCCGACGCCACGACGTCCTTTACCTGGGCCATGTAGCGATCGGCGGCCGCGGAGGCCTCGTCCGGAGCGCTTCCGCTCTGGCGAGCGTCCATGTAGGCCGCGTACCAGTCCCACCAGTCGTGCGGCGGGGCGACCGCCTCGAACGCGCCGTGGCGTATCGAGGTCTCGTGCAACAGCTCCGAGAGAGAGGCGACATCCATGTCAATCCTCGCATTCCCGGCCGGTCGCCCCGTCGAAAGAGGGCATGTGCACACGTGCGGAAACGCTCACGAGCGCAGCTCCCGGAACGCCGCTCGCACCTCGGTGGAGAACAGCTCCGGCTCCTCCCAGGCGGCGAAGTGGCCGCCCCTGTCGACCTCGTTGAAGTACGCGAGGCCGGGGTAGGCCACCTCGACCCAGCTGCGCGGGGCAGCCCAGACCTCGTCGGGGAACGTCGTGAAGGCGACCGGCACGGACGCCGGCGGAGGGGGCTCGACGGCGAAGCGGGCCCGTGCTCGTCCGTCCTCCCAGTAGTCCCGGGCGGCGGAGGCCCCCGTGCCCGTCAGCCAGTAGAGCGTGATGTTGTCGACGATGTGCTCCCGGGTGAGATTGCCCGTTGGCCGGCCCTCGACGAAGGCGCCGACGATCTTGTTGTAGCCGTCCGTGTCATGGTCGAGCATCCAGGCCGCGAGGGCGACGGGTGAGTCCAGCAACGCGTAGCCGATCGTCTGCGGCCGCGTGGCCATCTCCAGGAAGTAGCCGGAGCCGTCCGTCGTGAACGTGTTGATCGCGTCGTGCGCCGCGCGTTCCTGCTCGGTCTCCGCCGGCAGCTGTTCGGCGACGCCGGGCACGACCACCGCCGTGAGCACGTTGATGTGGACGCCGAGCAGGCCCTCGGGCGCCTGGCGGGCCATCGCGTCGGTGATGACGGCTCCCCGGTCGCCGCCCTGGGCGACATAGCGGGTGTAGCCGATGCGGGGCATCAACTCCGCCCAGGCTTGCCCAATGCGAGCCGGGTCCCAGCCGAGCTCCCTCGGCTCTGCCGAGAGGCCGTACCCGGGGATCGACGGCAGAACCAGGTGGAACGCGTCGTCGGCGTCGCCGCCGTGCGCGGTCGGGTCGGTGAGCGGTCCGACGGTATCGAGCAGCTCGACGACCGAGCCGGGCCAGCCGTGAGTCATGATCAGCGGCAACGCGTCCTCGTGCGGCGACCGAACGTGGATGAAGTGGATGTCCACGCCGTCGATCTCGGTAATGAACTGCGGCAGCGCGTTCAGCCGCGCCTCGCACTTGCGCCAGTCGTACTCGGTCGTCCAGTAGCGCGCCAGCTCCCGCATGGTCGCGAGTTGCACGCCCTGCGAACGGTCGTCGACGAGCTCCTTCGACGGCCAGCGCGTCGCTTCGATGCGGCGCCGCAGGTCAGCGAGCCTCTCCTCGGGCACATCGAGCTGGAACGGGCGGATGTCGATACCGGTGTGGTCTGTCGTACTCATGCTGTACTCCCGTTGTGACGCAGTGATCGGAAGGTCGCGCGGACGTCTTCTGAGAGCAGCTGCGGCTGCTCCCAGGCGGCGAAGTGGCCGCCCCGGTCGGGCTGGCTGTAGTGGATGAGGCGGCGGGTGGGGAATCCTGGCCTTCGTCGCGAGCCGCCGGTACCCACGCCCGGATGGGCGGCTATTTGCTGATCTGAGGCTTCCACTAGCGAAGCGTCCGGAACGCGTCGCGGAGCTCGGCGGAGAACAGCTCCGGCTCCTCCCAGGCGGCGAAGTGGCCGCCCTTGTCGACCTCGTTGTAGTAGGCGACGCCGGGGAAAACCACCTCGACCCAGCTGCGCGGGGCAGGGAAGACCTCGCCGGGGAAGTCGGTGTAGGCGACCGGAACCGCGACCGGTGGCGGAACCTGGCCAGCCGCACCGGCTGCGGCCTGAGCCCGCCCGAACTCCCAGTACCACCGGGCGGCCGAGGCACCGGTGCCCGTCAGCCAGTACAGCGTGATGTCGTCGACGACGTTGTCCCGGGTGAGGTTGCCCGTGGGCTCGCCATCGACGAACGCGCGGGAGAACTTGTAGTAGGAGTCCGTGTCGTGGTCGAGCATCCAGGCCGCGAGGGCGACGGGCGAGTCCAGCAGCGCGTAGCCAATCGTCTGCGGCCGGGTGGACTGCTCAAGAACGATGGCGAAGCCATCCGTCAAGAACGTGGTGAGCGCGTCGTGCGCCGCGCGTTCCTGCTCGGACTGCGCCGGCAGTTCGTCCTTGAGCGCGACCGCCGCAGTGAGCACATTGAGGTGGATGCCGACCAGCCCCTCGGGTGCTTGGCGGCCCATCGAGTCGGTGACGTAGGCGCCCACATCGCCCCCCTGGGCGACGTAGCGGGTGTAGCCGAGGCGCCGCATCAGCTCCGCCCAGGCGACTCCGATGCGATCCGCATCCCACCCGAGCTCTCTCGGCTCGCCCGAGAAGCCGTAGCCGGGTATCGATGGCAGCACCAGGTGGAAGGCGTCCGCGGCGTCGCCGCCGTGTGCGGTCGGGTCGGTCAGCGGGCCGACGGTCTCGAGCAGCTCGACGACCGAGCCGGGCCAGCCGTGCGTCATGATCAGCGGCATCGCGTCCTCGTGCGGCGAGCGCACGTGGATGAAGTGGATGTCCACGCCGTCGATCTCGGTAATGAACTGCGGCAGCGCGTTCAGTCGCGCCTCGAGGCGCCCGAAGTCGTATTCGGTCGTCCAGTAGCGGGCAAGCTCCTTCATCGTGGCGAGTTGCACGCCCTGCGAGCGATCGTCGACGAGCTCGCTGGACGGCCAGCGCGTCGCCGCGATGCGTGCGCGCAGGTCCTCGAGCTCCGCCTCGGGAGTTTCGATCGTGAATGGGCGGATCGTGGTGTCGCCCGCCGGCTTTTTGGCCATGACGCCCATGTGGGTCCTCCTGGTTTGGGGCTGCTGGACCTCACGGAGCCTGATCGCGCTGTCGGCACGTCGCCCCCGTAGAAGGCCCTGGATCTGCTCACCGGGATGGCCCCCTGGGTCCCCCTTGGCTGCCCTCCGTCGTCTCCCGCGGGCGTGCGATGGCTGCGCCGCAACCTCGCCGCCAGTCCACCACCACTGGTCTATCCCAGTAAGACGACCCAGGGGATGCGACGGGCGCGATGGGCAGAGGAAATCATCAGGCTTGGCGTCACGTACCGAACGTACGCGGCCGTGTGTCGCCAACCTTTTAAGGAGCCGACATGAGAACCGATGACCCGTCCAATGACCTTGACCGCGAAGCGACGGCCCCTCCTGGCGGTCTGGCGATCCGCGATGAGAGCCAGCCGACCGGACGTTTTACTTTCGCCGTGTTCGTCGTGGCCGAGCTGGTCTGTACCGGAGCGCTTATTGCCTGGGTAGTTCTCTAAAGGAGTCATGCGCGAGCGGGCAGCGGAGAACGTCCCCGCGACGACGAACGCACTGTCCAGATCGTCCGTCGTCCCCGACGAAAAGGGCGTTCCGGCGGCCATACAAAGGGCGCAGGGACTCCGCAAGGTTGACGGCCATGCGCGGCTTTCCCCCCGCCACGCCGGACCCGGCGAACCTTTCTCGACCCCAAGCGGCGGGCGAGAAACACCACCCTCGGCAGTCTCTACGCGGACCCTGAACGACGTGACTCGGCCGGGATTGACTCCTTCGGACCCCCAGCCGGCAAGCGACCCACGTCTTTCGTCCCTCGGCATCTCCGACGTCCTGGTCGTCGGCGCCGGCGAAGTCCCTGGACGCATTGGACGATGCAGTCGGTGCCACGGCGGTACTACGGGCTCCGTTAACTCGCAGTGAGGCGTTGCTGCTTTCACGCAGTGCGCCTGCGCAGGGTCGCCGCACCCAGGGCCAGGGCGAGCAGGATCACGCCGCAGGTGACGATCACGTCGACGGTCCCACGGCCACCGAGCGACCCGTCGCTCGTGACCCGGTCGAGCGCGTCGTAGGCGTAGGTCAGTGGGAGCGCATAAGAGATCGCTTCCAGTGCGCCGGCCATTTGGTCGCGTGCAACGAACAGGCCGCAGAGCAGCAGTTGAGGGAAGACGAAGGCCGGCATGAACTGAATCGCTTGGAACTCAGTCTGGGCGAAGGCGCTCACGAAAAGGCCAAGCGACATGCCCAGCAGGGCGTTCCCGATCGCCAGCACGATGACCAACACGGTCGATCCCGCGACCTCAAGGTCGAGCAGCCCGAAGGCCACCGCCGACGTGATGAGCGCCTGCGCCGTCCCGACGAATCCGAACGCGAGCCCGTAGCCCAGCAGGATGTCCAGCTTCGCCAGCGGCATCGTCATTAGCCGCTCGAGGGTGCCGGTCGTCCGCTCCCTCAGCATCGTGATGGAGGAGACGAGAAACATCGTGATGAATGGGAATAGCCCGACCAGCGGGCCACCGATGCGGTCGAAGGCCCCGGGGCTGTCTTCGAAGACGAACTTGATCAGGATGACCAGCGCGGCCGGAACGATCAGTAGCAGCGCGATCGTCCGCGGGTCGCGCCGCAGTTGCGTCAGCACGCGAGTCGCCGTCGCGAGGGTGATCCGAGGGCTCAAACCGCCTCCCTCTCCTTGATCAGAGCGAGAAATGCGTCCTCCAGATCCTCCTCGCCGGTGCGCGCGCGAAGCCCGTCCGGCGTCTCGCTCGCGAGCAGATCGCCGTCTCGCATCAGCAGCAAGCTGTCGCAGCGCTCGGCTTCATCCATCACGTGACTGGAGACGAGCAGTGTCGTCCCCGCCTGGGCGAGCGCGGTGAACGTGTTCCACAGCTCCACGCGGAGCACCGGATCAAGGCCAACGGTCGGCTCGTCAAGCACCAGCAGGTCGGGCTCGGCCAGCAGCGCGGTCGCGAGCGAGATCCGCGAGCGCTGTCCGCCCGAGAGCTTGTTCGCAACCCGGTCGTGCTCCTCGAGCGCCACGGTTTTCATGACCTCGCTCACCCGCGACGCCTCGACGCCGAGAATGCGCGCGAAGTACCTCAGGTTCTCGCCGACCGTAATGTCCCCGTAGACCGATGGCGCTTGGGTTACGTAGCCGACTCGCGGGCGCAGCTCCGCCGAGCCAGCGGGCACGCCGAGCACTTGGACGCCACCGGACTCGGTGATCTGAACGCCGACGACGCAGCGCATCAGGGTCGTCTTCCCGCACCCACTCGGACCCAACAGGCCGGTGATCCTGCCCCTGGGCACAGTGAAGGAGAGACCGTGCAGCACTTCCTGATCGCCCCGGATCACCGTCAGGGACTCGGCCGCCACCGCTGCCTCGGAGTCCACGCCCTGCAGGATATGTGGACGTTGCGAGCCGGAGACCGCGCACCGCACGCTCGGCGTCCGCCGCCGTGCGCGACACGCAGCGGCGAGTCCACGCCACAGATCTCCACAGACGGCGGTAATACGGGGTCCGAATGACCCGCGTGCGTTCTCGCGGTTAGGCGTTGGGGCGGCTGGTCTGAAGTATCAAGTCACACAGGACAGCCAGGCCGTTCACTGTGGCTGAGCCCCCTAGCGCGTCACGTCGGCTCAAACGACGTGAGCAGTTTGCCGCCGCTTTCGCTCTGAGGCACCTGGGGCAGCCGTGACCCTGCGTGGAGCGCACCGTCGCAATGGACGAGAAGCGGAAGCGCCCACACCTTGCTGGCTTGGGCTGTGGGACCAACCGTTGAGTCGGGGCGACTGGATTTGAACCAGCGACCTTTCGGCCCCCAGCCGAATGCGCTACCAGACTGCGCCACGCCCCGAGGTCGCGTCGATCTTAGCTCGACTCAGCCGGTCTGACCGGTGAGGGTGATGCTGATGGCCCGCGCGAACTGCCTCGCGCTACTCCCGTCCGCCGTGTGTGTTTCCCTGGCGAGATGTCGATGACCCGTCTGGCCCTCGCCGCCGTCCTGGCCGCATCGTGTCTCGCCTCGCCTGCCGCCACCTCCGCCGCCGCCCAGGTCCGGGACTGCGGCAACTACGGCTACCCCGAGGGCCACGCCGGCTCGGACCCGATCTTCACGCAGGAGGACATCGTCGGCGCCGGGGTCTACGACATCAGGGCGAAGGTCGCGCGCTGCCGGCCTGCGGCGCGCCGCATGGTGCGCCGCTTTTGGAACGGTCGCTGGGGCGACTGCGACCCGGGCTGCCGGCGCGGGAGCTTCCGGTGCCGGAACCGGCAGATCGGCGACGAGGTGTGGATCATGCGCTGCACCGCCTCGAGCCGACGGGTCGTGCGCTTCGAGTACGGCGCGTGATCCGCCTCTGGCGAGCGCCCTGGTCGACGAACGTCGAGCGGGTCGCGCTCGCGCTCGCCCACAAGGGGCTCGACGTGGAGTCGATCGTGATCGACTACGCGGATCGGTCGCCCGTGATCGAGGTGAGCGGCCAGGGTCTCGTCCCGGTGATCGAGGACGGTGGCGTGATCGTCGCGGACTCGACGGCGATCCTGCGCCACCTGGAGGAGCGCTACCCCGACCCACCGCTCTTCCCTCGCGACCCGGCGCGCCGTGCCGAGCTCGACGTGTTCCTCGAGTGGTTCAACGAGGTCTGGAAGGGCCCGCCGAACGCGATCGAGGCCGAGCTCGGAGGTTCCGCGCCCGACGAGGAGCGGATCGCCTCGCTGGGCGCCCGGATGCGAGGCTGGCTCGACGTCTTCGAGCAACTGCTGGACGGGCGCGACCACCTCTTCGGCGAGTTCTCGGCAGCCGACTGCGCGGCCTTCCCGTTCCTGAAGTACGCCCGCTTCCGCGACCCCGAGGACGACGAGCGCTTCCACGTGATCCTCGAGGAGCACCAGCGCCTGGACGGCTCCCACCCGCGGCTGGCCGCATGGATCGAGCGGGTGAACGAGCGGCCCCGCGCATACTGAGCGGGGGGCAGCGCCTCCGCGCCGCCCCCCGATCGAACTTCTCCGGCGTGCTCGCGTTCTAGTTCGCCAGGCAGACCGCCCAGGCGAAGAGCGTGTTGGCCGCGCCGGTCCTCGACCTCACGATCCACTTGTTCGGGTTGGTGAGGGGGTCCGGGGTCGAGTGGACGGTCTCGATCTCGTCGGCGTCGTCCTGCCATGCGTAACCGCCGCCCAGCACCGCATCGCCGGGATTGCACGTGGCGGTCGCGCCCACGAACGTGTTGGCGGCCGCAGGCGTACCGCCGGACACGGCCGCGTAGATGCCCTTGAGCTCGCTGGCACCGACCGCATCCGTCGCGATCTTCGGGCCGGTCACCGCCTCGGGACCGAGATCTGTGGTTCCGACCGTGGTCTCCGCGATCTTCTCGGTCGTGACGGCGTTGTCCTGGAGCGCCGCCGTGTTCACGCCGTTCGCGCCGACGCTGTTCGCGGTGTTGGCGTTGTTGGCGTTGGTGGCGTTGTTCGCGGTGTTCGCCGACGGCACCTGACCGAGCGTGCTCTCGTCGATGTCGAGACCGGTCAGGGAATCGTCCTGCGTGTCCTCGCCCGTGACGGTGCCATTGCGAAGGTCGCGGGTGCTGACGTTGTTGTTCCTGATGTCCTTCGAGCGGACGACGTTGTTCTTGATGTCGCCCGAGTCAACGCTGCCCGTACCCGGCAGTGCGACCGCGGTGCCGGACAGTGCCGCGAGCAGCGCGACGAAGGCAACGCCCATCGCGGGCGACGGGAAGCGTGCGATGAGTCGACGCATGGAGATCCATTCCTCCTTGGTCCGAAGGGCGAGTCCTTCGGTTAGCGGGGTCTGTCTCTCCGATTAGACCGGGGCCCGGTAGGCGCTCGGTTGGAGCTGGGTAAACGCCCTGAGCAGGCTCCGGATCAAGCGGGCGACGGGGATCGAACCCGTACTAAGAGCTTGGAAGGCTCTTGTGCAGCCATTACACCACGCCCGCGGGTACGGGTCACGATCCTAGCCACCGCTTCGGGTTCTCGACCATCATCTGCTCGAGCTGGTCGTCGGTCATGCCGCGCTCCTTCAGCTCGGGGATGACCTCCTCGAACAGGAAGGTCATCGACCACTTCGGCACCTCGTTCTGCTTGAGGTAGTCCTGCACCTCGAGCGGGAACCAGTCGATCGTCGAGCAGTAGTCCTGCGAGAGGAACATGCGGTCGGCGCGGCCCTGCTCGAGCAGGGCGAGTACGGTCGCCTGGCGCTGCTCGGTGGGCAGGAAGATGTCGAGCCCGTACCGGTCCATGCCGATCCAGCAGCCGGTGGCGAGGAGCTTCTCGATGTAGTCGAGGTCGTCGGTGTCGCCGGTGTGCGCGATCTGGACCTTGGCCGGATCGACTCCCTCCTCCTCGAAGATGCGCATCTGGTCGAGCCCGGTGCCGCTGGCGGGACGGGAGTGGGCCATGATCGGCCTTCCCGTCTGGATCGAGGCCCGTGCGGCCGCGCGGTGGATCTTCTCGACGTTCGGAGTGACGCCCGGCTCATCCGCCGCGCACTTGATGAAAGCCGGCTTGATGTCGGTGCCCTGGATGCCGTTCTCGATCTCGTGGACGAAAATCGCGGCGACGGCGTCCTCGTCGCGGTTCGCGAGGAACTGCGGCAGGTAGTCGTACGTGTAGACCCCTGTAGCGAGGATCACCTGCAGCCCGCTCTCGTCGGCAACGCGCTTGCTGAAGGCGGCGTCCCGGTGCAGGAACATCGCGCTCGGCTCGACCACCGTCTTGACGCCGTGGCCCTTCACCGCGATGGCGTCCGCCATGGCGGCGTCCCACTCGCGTTGCTCGTCGTAGACGTGCGGGAACTGTGCCCGGCCCGCCTCGTCCGTGGCCCGAAAGTGCTCGTGGATGAGAGTGAGGCCGAGGTCCTCGACGTCGACCGGTCCGTTGACGGTCTCGACTGTCGGCATTCAGGCGTAGCGCGTCCGCTCGCCGCGCTCGCCGCGAGCGTCGAGCAGCGCACCGAGAAGCACCCCGCCGATGGTGACGAGCAGCGCGACGATCAGCCGGATGATCATGGTGCCGTCAACGCCCTGCTGAACCGCAGCGCCGACCGCAAGCGCGAGGGGAAAGATCAGCGGGAGCCACTTCCACTTGCCGGAACCGGCATAGCCGAAGCCGAGGCCGGCGAGAAAGAAGAGCAGGTAGGCGGCGATGCTCACGGGCGGATCATTCCCCTTGTTCGACTCCGCGAACCCTCGGCTGTAGGCGGGGCACCGAGGAATCGAACCTCGAGCGACGGTTTTGGAGACCGCCATGTTTCCGTTACACCAGTGCCCCGGAGCACGGCAAGTCTAGAGCCGTCCTTCGCACGCAGAGCGCGACGTTCTTCCGTCCGGTGGCGAACGTATGTTCGCGCAGATGACACGTCCCGCTTGGGACATCCGGAGGGTTCAGGCGTTCGTCGCTCAGGGCGCCAGCGACTACGAGATCGCGCGCCGGACAGGGATCCCCCGGAGCACCGTCCAACGCTGGCGGCGACTTGGCCCGCCGTCGAGACCCCGGTCGGCGAGGCACCTCCCCGGGCGGTGCGGACGATGTGGACAGCCCGTCCATAGCTTCGCCGACCTCCCCGGTGGTCCGTATGCGTATCTCCTCGGGCAATACCTCGGAGACGGGACCGTCTACGCCACCGGCCGCGACGCGCAGGGGTCCACCCTGCGCATCTCGAGTGATGCGATGTACCCCGGCATCATCCGCGAGTGCGAAGTCGTGATCGGCCAAATCCGAGGATGGCGTCCAACGCTTCGGGTTCATACGGATCGCCGAATGGTCGACGTGGTCTCGTGCTGGAAAGGATGGCCGTGCCTGCTCCCCCAGCACGGGCCTGGTCGCAAGCATTCCCGGGAGATTCGATTGGTTCCGTGGCAGTTGAGGATCGTCGACGCTTACCCGGGACCGTTTCTCCGTGGCCTCATCCACTCGGACGGCTGGCGCGGCGTCAACCGGGTCCACGTGAAAGGACGTACGTACGAGTATCCGCGCTACCAGTTCTCGAACAGGTCCGACGACATCCGGCAGCTGTTCGTGTACGCGTGCGAGCTCGTCGGGGTCGCCTGGCGTCCTTGGGGCGAATACCACATCTCCGTCGCACGGCGTGATGCCGTAGAGCTCCTCGACGAGTTCGTCGGGCCGAAGCGCTAGCGCCCGCTGAACCGGTACACGGTCGTCTCGCGCTCTTCGAAACCGAGCCGTCGATACAGCCGGTTCGCGGCTTCGCGGCTTGGGCGGGAGGTCAGGTCCACGCTCCTGGCGCCGGCCTCCTCGGCGAGTCGCAGCGCCTCTCGGCTCAGGGCCTCCCCCACGCCGCGGCGGCGGGCCGACTCGTCGACGACCACGTCCTCTACCCACGCCCGAACGCCTGTCGGGATGCGGAAGGTGACCAGCGTCAGCGAGCCGATGATCGCGTCGTCGTCATCGCGTGCCACGAGCAACCTCGTGGCCGGCGACTCGACGATCTCACGCAGCTCGGCCTCGGTGGGGGCGGTCGCGGACGTGGAGAGCTGCTCCACCAGGCGTCCGACAGCCTCGGTGAGATCGGCGGATACGGTCGTGACCTCTTCGACACGCATGACGCCGCCGAGCTTAGGCCCAGACCCGGGTAGCGTTCGCGTCGTGACGGATCGTGTGGCCGACGAGCTGATGCGCGCGTGCTACGACCGTCGCCTGCGCGCGACCGCCGTGGTGGTCGCCGCCTTCCTCCTCCTCCCCGCGCCCGCCCTCGCCCAGCTCCCCCTGCGCGACTCGGTGTCCGCCTTCGGCCACGTGCTCCAGACCGACTTCGCCGGCGGCGCCGAAGCCGGGCCGAACGGTGAGAACCCGGTCGGCTCCCTCACACTGAGCGGCTTCCTCGACTTCACCACCGCCACGACGTGCCTCAACGTGTCGGGCAACTCCGTGGTGGGCGGGGGGCGCATCCTGACCGGACGCCAAGCCGGCCAGGGCTTCCTGAGCTCCAGCGTCGACCACGGCCCGCCTGTGGACGGGAGGCCGGTCGACGTGACCGTCTACAGCGGCCTCCTCCCGCGGCCGCCGCGCAATTGCCCGTCGCCTGGCGACCCGCCACCGATGCAGCTGAGGCCCACCGGGGGCGGTCCGTTCACGAGCGGTGACCTGGTCGTGGTGGACGCGATCGAGCGCGTTCCGGCCGACGCCCCCGCCGCCCGCGTCGGCCTCCTGCCCGAGGTCCGCCGGCGTCCCGGCCTCATCCAGACCCGCAGCGGGCCGGGCGTCACGGTCCGGGTCTGCGGCGCCGCCGGCATCGCGCTGATCCGCGTGACCCAGCGGACGAGCCCAAGTCGGCGCGACACGCCGCTCTGGCTCCGCGGGAGCTGGCGGGCAGAGCGTCGCCAGACGACGAGGTGCCAGGTCCACCGGCTCACCTCACCGCTCGGAAGCGCCGTCAACGGCCGCCACCGCTTCCGAGTCCGCGCCCGCACCACCGGCCGGCGCTGGAGCGCAGTCGCGACCCGGACGTTCGACCTCGGCTAGGCCTCGCGCGCGATCCACTGCGCGAGGAACGGCTCGCTGATCTCCGCGTACCCACCGTCGCGCGCGATCAACTCCTCGCGCTCGAGGGCCTGGAGCGCCTTCTGGACTGTCGACGGCCCGGGAAGCGCGAAGCGGCGGCGATAGGCGGTGCTCAGCGGATGGCCCGGCTCGCGCGCGAGCGCGTGCAGCAGGCTCCGCTGCGCCGACGAGGCACGTCCCCAGATGAGCGTGAAGTGGGCGTGTTCCGAGCGGAGCACGTCCGCGAGCGCCTCGTCGACCGACTCCTCGGCGGCCGAGGCCCGGGCCGGCACCCGCTGCCACAGGAAGTAGCAGAGCTCCTGCGTGGCGTAGGGATGGCCGCGAGTGATCGCGAGTACGCGGTCGACGGCCTCCCGCCGGATGGTCCGCCCCGTCGACTCGAAGCGCTCCTCGATGTACCCCACGAACTCAGTCGGCGCGATCACCCCCAGCTCGAGCTGCTTGGCGCTGCGCCAGAAGGGCTCGTTCTCGTCGCTGAAGATCCGCTGCATCATGTGCCGCTTGCTGCCCAGGTACACGTGGGCCACCTCGGGCTGCTGCTGGAAGACGGCTCGCATCAGCTTCGGAAGCTCGCGATCGATGTCCACGACCTCCTGGAACTCGTCCAGGATCAGCACGGTCTGCCGGTCGCGCTCCGCGGCGAGCTGGCCCGGCAGCTGCAGCAGGCGCTCGAGTGTCTCGTCGAGATCGGCCGGGGCAAGGCCGGCCCCGAAGCCGAAGGCCAGGGAGCCGTCGTTCGGGTTCACGTGGACGGTCGGCTGGATGCGCAGGTGCTGGAAGACCCGTAGCCGTTCCTTGGCCCGGAACAGCGGCGACGCGACGTCCTCGTAGATCGTCGCGGCGAGCTTCTCCGCGAGGCGCTCCCTCGTGGGCGTCGTCATGAGGTCCACCTGCGCGACCAGGACCCGCTTGCGCACCAGCCGCTGCGCGACGCGCCACACGAGCGACGACTTGCCGTAGCGCCTCGGGGCGAACAGGACCACGTCCTGGCCGTTGCGGATATCGGTCTCGAGCTCCCGGATCTCCGCCTTGCGGTCGGTGAAGACGTCGTCCAGGGCGAGGGCGCCATAGCGGAACGGGTTTCGGACTTCGGCCATCAGGAGGCCATCATACCAAGTGGCGTTACGCCAATTGGCATAACGCCGATCAGCGTCAAGGTGTGAGCGCTCCGACGATTTCTGCCGCGGGGCGGACATCCGCAATGCGGTCGATGCACGCTCCGGCGTACAAGGGCCCGGCCTCGACCAGGGTTGCGGGCCCGCCCGAAACGGCTGCCGCCGGACCGAAGATGGGCCGGCTCGGGTCCTGGAACGCGGCCATCCGAAGCTGCATCGGCGCCGGGGCGCGCGAGAAGATCGGCGCGGTCGCCTTGTGAAAGGCGCGCACCCATCCAGGACCACGCGGATCCGTTCGGAGCCACCGAGCCGTGGCCTCGTTTCGAACAACGCGGTGCCGTGCCGGCCAACCGGCGCCGAACAGCTCGGTGAGGATCGTCTCGGCCGCTGCGACCAGACGCGCCTTGTAGGCCGGGTGTGCGCCGCTCTCATCGGTCATGAGGAAGCGCGTGCCGCAGACCGCAGCTTCCGCCCCAGCGGCGAGGCGGGCCCTCACGTCAGCCTGGTCGGCGATCCCTCCGGCCGAGAGGACCGGGTAGTCGTCGGGCAGTGCCCGGCGAACCCGGGCCAGCAGCTCCGCCGCGGGCAGGCTCCCGCGAACGTGACCACCGGCCTCGACCCCCTGGGCGATCACGGCGTCCGCTCCAGCCTGGTACGCAGCCAACGATTCCTCCACGGACCCGGATTGGTGGATCCAGATCTTGGAGGTCCGCCGCGTGGGTCTACCCCAGAAGGTGACGACGACGTCGGATTCGGATGCGGCCTCGAAATGCGCACGCCGAGCGAACGGCAGCAGCAGGTTGACGGCCAGTGGCCCGTCCATCATCCGCCGGGCCGCGGCCACCTCCGCACGGAGGTCTCCGGGAGCTAAGAGGCCGATCGTGCCCAGGCCGCCGGCGGCGGAAACGGCCGCGGCGAGCTCGTGTCGCGCCAAGCCGCCGCCCATGCCCGCCTGGACCACCGGCACCTCCACTCCGAGACGCTCGAGAAAGCCGGCCAAGATCGGCAGTATGGCCGTCCGGATGGAATGCGGGCGGAGGGACTCGAACCCCCACGGCCTTTCGGCCACCAGGACCTAAACCTGGCGCGTATTCCAGTTCCGCCACGCCCGCTTGGACCGGCGCAGGCCAGTCGAACAGAGGGTATTGTCACCGACGATGGCCGACACGGTCCTGATCCATCCGAACCGGGACAAGGCGGAGTCGAAGGGCACCAAGGCCGGCGTCATCCTCCTGCTGCTTGCCAGCGCCGGTCTGATCCTCGTGGTCACCCTCGGCGGGTGGTCGCAGCTGCAGGGCGCCCAGGTGGTGTCGTTCGCGTACGTGATCGTCTACGTCGGGATGGCCTTCTTCGTCTCGCGGTGGAACCGCGGCGTCCTGCCGGTGGCCGCTGCGCTGGCGATCCTGATCGCGGTGGTCGCGGCGGTCGCCGGGCCGGCGTGGTTCGACCGCGACAAGGCCGGCTTCGACGATCCCGCCCTCGAGCCGTCGATCCTCGGCCTCCTGACGCTGATCCTGATCCCCGTCCAACTGCTCTTGATCGTCTTCGCGCTCCGCGGCTTCCAGCAACAGTGGAACGTGGAGATCGAGGTCAGCCGCGACGAGGCCGAGCGCTACCGCCGCGGCGACCGCGAGCCGGGCCAGATCCAGCCGGCCTAACGCCGTCGCAGGCCGAACCGCGGCCTACCATGGAGGCTTCCCGCCCGGGTGGCGGAACGGAAGACGCGATGGACTCAAAATCCATTGCCCGCAAGGGCGTGTGGGTTCGAATCCCACCCCGGGTATTCCGCCGGTCCAGTGGGGGGTGGGCGCTTTCTGTACCCATCTGGAGTCATAAAGCGCCCAACCCCTTGGTCGCGCGTGACACCGTGCGGTCGTGACACCGTGCGGTCGCGCGTGACTCCCCGCGCTTCGGGGTATTCGACCGGCACGGGTGGACCTCCTCGCTGAGATCGATGCTGTCGTCGACGTCGGCCGGCGCGCTCCTGGCAGCGATGCCGAGCGGCGAGCCGCCGGGCATCTCGAGCACCGGCTCAAGGAGCTCGGGCGGGAGGTCGAGGTGGAGTCGATCGAGGTGTGGCCCAACTGGCCGCTCGCCTACGCGATCCTCGCCGCGATGTCGGTGGTCGGCAGCGTGCTGTCGGTCTCCGTGCCGCTCGTGGGCGTGGTGCTCGCCCTGCTCGCGGTGTTACTCACGTTCCTCGACGCCGGCGTCCTCCTCCCCACGCTTCGGCGGCTGCTCGGAAGGCGCGCCTCCCAGAACGTGATCTCGTGGGGCGATCGGGAGAAGCCGGGCATCCTCCTGCTCGTCGCCCACTACGACGCCGGCCGCAGCGGGCTCGCCGTCGGCCAGAAGGCAGACGAGCGGCGCGCGGCCTTCGGCCATCTCATCCGGCGCCCGATCGGCCCGCTCGAGCCACTCTTCTGGGCCGAGGTCGCCGTCTTCATCTTCTGCGTCCTCCGCCTCCCCGGCCTCGGCGGCGTCCTCCTCACGGTCCTCCAGTTCATCCCGACGGTCTTGCTGATCCTCTCCGTCGCGCTGCTCCTCGACATCGCGCTCTCGAGCACGAAGGCGGGCGAGAACGACAACGCCTCCGGCGCCGCCCTCGCCCTCGCCCTGGCAGACCGCTTCGGCGGCGGCGCCCTCGAGCACTTCGACGTCCACGTCCTCTTCGCCGGCGGCCAGCAGGCCGTGGCCGGCGGCTCGCGCGCCTTCCTCAAGCGCCACAAGGGCGAGCTCGGGCGGGAGCGCACCGTGGTCCTCAACCTCGACGCGGTCGGGTCCGGCACCGTGCGCTACACGACACGCGAGGGACCGCTCGTGGCGGTGAAGTCGCACCCCCAGGTCGTCCAACTGTGCGACGCCATCGCCGAGGACGACGAGGACGAGGGCACCTTCGGCGCCCGCCGCCTCGTCAACCGCGTGCCGAGCGACGGGTACGCCGCCCGGTCGGCAGGCCTGCCCGCGACCACGATCAGCTGCCGTGGCCGGGTCGACTACGTGCCGGCGCGCGTCGACCGGGAGGCGCTCGAGCGCGCCGAGGGGTTCTGCGTAGAGCTGATCCAGCGCCTGGACGCCGAGATCGGCGCCGACATCGCCGCACCGGTCGAGGAGAGCGTCCTCACCGAGGCTGAGGACTCGTAAGCTCGCCCGCTCGCTCGACGAACCAGTCGAGCGCCTCCGGGTTGCCGAGCGAGTCCCGGCTGGCCGCCCGGCCCGGGTCGCCCCCCATCAGGATCTTCTTCACCGGCACCTCGAGCTTCTTCCCCGACAGCGTCCGCGGCACCTCGCCGATCTGGTGGATCGAGTCCGGCACGTGACGCGGCGAGCAGTGCTCGCGCACGCGCCGGCGGACGGTGTCCACGAGGTCGTCGTCGAGCACCGCGCCGTCGCGCAGCACCACGAACAGCATCATCCGCTCGTCCACGTCCACCACCAGCGAGTCGAGCACCTCCTCCACGCCCTCGACCGCCGAGTAGATCTCGCTCGTCCCCATCCGGACGCCGCCGCGGTTGATGGTCGAGTCCGAGCGCCCGTAGATCACCGCCGTTCCGCGTGAGGTGACCTTGATCCAGTCGCCGTGCCGCCAGACGCCCGGGTACATGTCGAAGTAGCTCGAGCGGTAGCGCTCGCCGTCCGGGTCGCCCCAGAAGAAGAGCGGCATCGACGGCATCGGCCTCGTGATCACGAGCTCGCCCACCTCGTCCACGAGCGGCCGGCACGCCTCGTCCCACGCCTCGACGGAGGCGCCCAGGCAGCGCGCCTGCAGCTCCCCGGCGTAGACCGGCAGGACCGGACAGGCGCCGACGAACGCCGTGCACAGGTCCGTCCCGCCGCTCGTCGAGAAGAGCCAGACCTCGCCGAGCCGGTCGTACACCCATTCGAACCCCTCGACCGGAAGCGGCGAGCCGGTCGACCCCACGCTCCGCAGCTGGGGCATCTCCGGCGGCCGCGCGCCGGCCTTCATGCTCGCCGCGATGAAGCCCGCACTCGTGCCGAAGCAGGTCACCCCCGCCTCGGCCGCGAAGTCCCACAGCCCGTGTGGGTCGGGTTGGCCGTCGTAGAGCACGATCGCCGAGCCCGCGAGAAGCCCTCCGACGAGGAAGTTCCACATCATCCAGCCGGTCGTGGTGAACCAGAGGAAGCGGTCCTCGGGACCGAGGTCGCTGTGCAGGTTCGCCTTCTTGAGGTGCTCGAGCAGGATGCCGCCATGCCCCTGCACGATCGCCTTGGGCAGCCCGGTGGTGCCGGACGAGTAGAGCACCCAGAGCGGGTGGTCGAACCCGACGGGCTCGAACGAGAGCTCGGCCGGCTCGGCGAGAAGCTCCTCCCACCGCGACGGGACCAGGACCGTGTGCTCGAGCGAGGGGATCGCGGCCTCGATCTCTCGCACGCGCGGCCGGCGGTCGAAGTCGCGGCCGCCGTAGCGGTAGCCCTCGATCGCGATCAGCACCTTCGGCTCGATCTGCTTGAAGCGATCGACCACGGTCGGGGTGCCGAACTCCGGCGCACAGCTCGACCAGATCGCCCCGACGCTCGCGCAGGCCAGGAACGCGACGACCGTCTCCGGCGTGTTCGGCATGTAGGCGACCACGCGGTCGCCACGACCGACGCCCAGCCGGCGCAGTCCGGCCGCGCAGCGCGCCACCTGGTCGCGCAGCTCGTCCCAGGAGAGCTCGGCGAGCGGCTGGGACTCGGTCGCACTCACGATCGCGGTCTCGCCCGGCCGGGCCATGCCGAGCAGGTACTCGGCGTAGTTCAGCCGCGCCTCGGGGAACCAGACCGCGCCCGGCATCGCGTCGCGCGCGAGCACCGGTCCCGATCGCGGCCCCAGCCCGTACTCGTCCCAGATGGAGCCCCAGAAGCCCTCGAGATCAGACACCGACCAGGCCCACAGGTCCCCGTAGTCCGAGAACCCGCGCTCCTTCATGAAGCGAGCCATCTTGGTCGCGGACGGGTCCGGCGGCTCCCACAGCAGCGTCCCCTCGCGCATCGCGGTGATTCTAGGGCCGGGCGAACTCCGACCAGCTGCGCCCGCCGTCGCGCGAGACCCGCACCACGCCCTCGAGATCGGCGGCGTACAGGGTCTCCTCGTCGACGGCGGCCAGCGCCTGGGTCTCGCCGTCCACGCGGCCCACGTCCTCCCAGGTGAGCCCGCCGTCCGAGCTTCGGCTCACCCGGCCGTCGAGGTCGGTGCGGAACAGCGCATCGCTCGCGGGCCAAGCGAGCCGCGCGCCGCCCGCCGCGTCGGCGGGACGCCAGCTCGTCCCCCCGTCCGTGGTGCGGTGCACGCCGGTCTCGGCGGTGGCCACCCACCGCTCGGGATCCTCCGGGTCGAGCTCGAGGTCGGTCAGCGCCAGCGGTGCGCTCCGCGTCTCGAAGGTGCCGCCGCCGTCGCGGCTCACGAACACGGTGGCCTCGTTGCCCTCGGCCGCAGCCAGCGTGCCACCGGAGACCGCGACGGCATGGAAGTCCGACGCCCCCAGACGGGAGACCGAGCGCCATGTGCGGCCGCCGTCCTCGGTGCGCACGAGGCCGAGCACTGCCCAGCGGGAGCGCTCGCTGCCGGGGTGCCCCGAGCCGACGGCCTCGCCCGGTCCCGTGAACCGGAAGGCGAGCCCCTTCGCTACGTCGTTCCGGCCCATGCGCGCGCGCACAGGCTCCATCCCGTCCTGGCGGACGCGATAGAGCCCGCGGTTTGTGGCGAGCAGCAGCGAGCCGTCGCCGGGATCCACCTCGAGCGAGCCCACGAACGGGGCCGCGCCCGCGGAGTCCACGACGGCCGACTCCCCGTCAGCGGCGGCGCCCCCGCCGCAGGCCGCCAAGGCGGCCGCGGCGAGGGCGCCGACTGCAAATGCGATCCGTGCGTTCAGGGCTACGGAACCTGGAACGCCTCCTGGGTCTGCGGGTTCGAGTACGCCCAGCGCTTGCTCGTCTGCAAGCCCGGATCGTCCAGCGTGAACACGTCCACGCCGCGGTTGCCCGTGGCGCCGCGGCGGTTCAGCCCGCCGTTCACGTACACGCGCCCGTTGTACCAGTACGTCGACCACGAGTCGGCCAGGCCGGCCTTGTCCTCCAGGTCGGCGTACCCGATCTCGTGGACGTTCTCGAGATCGGTCCAGTCCACCACGGAGTTGCCGCCCTGGTAGTAGCTGACCACCGAGACGTCGCGGCCGTCCGCGAGCGGGATCGGGTTGCCGTTGTGCGAGACGCAGATCTCCGGCGTCTGCGGCCGCGGGATCGTGTAACGCGCCTCCAGTTGCGGCGCAGGCTGGCCCGGCTTCACCATCTTGTAGAAGTAGTAGAAGCCGTCGTCACTGGCGCTCCCGTCGCACTCCGCGGTCACGCCGCCACCGGTCTCGTCCATCGTGCCGAACTTCGAGCCGTCCCAGCTGATGAACGCGCTGTGCATGAACTCGAACTGGTCCGCGGCCGAGGGCCTGCGCACGTGCGTGTGCGGCTCGCCGTTCGCCGAGGTCGGGTTCGCCGGGTTCTCGATGCTCCAGATCTGCGTGTCGCCCGCGCACGACGCCACGGCGACCTTCGTCGGCATGTGCACCTGGATGTCGTGGCAGGCCTGGAAGCCGCGGTTCTTGGTGGTGTCCGTGCTGAGCGCCTTCTCGCGCACCGTGCCGTTCTCCGGGGTGGAGAACGGGATGTCGACGATCGAGATCTTTCGGTGCGGGACGTCGCAGCGCGGCAGCGGGCCGTCGTAGTCCTTCGGCGTGATGCCGCTCCCGAGCGGATACGACGCGATGTAGATGTGGAGCGCGCCATTGCCGGGGACCAGCGTGTGCGTGTGCGATCCGCACGCCGTCTGGTAGGCGTTCACGAACTTCGGCTTCTTCGGATCCGTCACGTCGAACTGCCGGATGCCCTCGAAGCCGGGCGTCCGCTTGGTCGAGTCGGTCGGCCAGAACGCGGTGTCCTGGCTCGTGCAGTTCTCGGCGGTCTGCGGGGTGTCGATCGACTGGAACAGGTACCGCTTCCCGCCGATCTCGTAGACGGACACGTCGTTCTGCGGGCCGCGACAGGGATGGTCGACGACCACGCGCGGCTTGGGGTCGGTGATGTCGAGGATCCGGAAGCCGTCGTAGTTCCCCGCATAGGCGAGGTTGCCCCAGAACGCCAAGTCCGAGTTGACAGTGCCGTCCTTGTCGGAGTTCCCGACCAGCGTCATCCCCTCGGCACCGGGCGCGGACGGCGCGGCGTTGGTCTGGAACTCGGCTTCGGCACCAAGGAAGCTCCGCATCACCTGGTCCCCGCTTACTTGATCCGTCCAGGGCACATAGAGATCGCCCTTGTCGGGATGGGCGCCGGCTCCGGCCGCAACGGCAAACGGCATTACGGCAGCCAGCAGCAAGACGAACTTGCGCATGAAGTACTCCCCCTAAGTCGGCGAGGCCCGGCGGGCCTCACACGGCGGACCCTGGCGTCCTTCCCGAGACCCTCCGACCCTAAACGGAACCTAAACCGGCGTGACCGGGTTGTGCTTGGCGGGCCAGCTTCGCTCGCGCGAGGCGTAGGCGGCGAAACGGCGCACCAACTCGGAGCGCAGGTCGGCCGGCTGGACCACCGCGTCGATCACGAGCTCGGAGGCCAGGTGAAGGATGTCGATCTCCTCCTTGTACTCGGCGCGCAGCTCCTCGGTGCGGCGCTCGCGCTCGGCGGGATCCTCGATCGCCTGGAGCTGGTTGTAGAAGACCGCGTTGATCGCGGCCTGCGGGCCCATCACCGCGATCTTCGCCCCGGGCAGGGCGATGCAGGCGTCTGGGTCGAACGCCGGGCCGGCCATCGCGTAGAGGCCGGCGCCGTAGGCCTTTCGGACGATCACGGAGAGCTTCGGGACCGTGGCCTCGGACACCGCCGAGATCATCTTGGCGCCGGCGCGGATGATGCCCTGGCGCTCGACCTGCGTGCCGATCATGAAGCCGGGCACGTCCGCGAGGAAGACGAGCGGCAGGTTGAAGGCGTTGCACGTCCAGATGAAGCGGGCCGCCTTGTCGGAGGAGTCCACGAACAGGACCCCGCCGCGCTGCCGCGGCTGGTTGGCCACGATGCCGACCGCTCGCCCCTCGAGCCGCGCGTAGCCGACGATCAGCTCCTTCGCCCAGCGCTTCTGCACCTCGAGGAAGGAGTCGGCGTCGACGAGCGCGTCGATCAGCTCGAGCATGTCGAAGGGCTTGTTCTCGTCGGCCGGGATCTCGGGCAGTTGGCCGGCCGGGTCGGCGGGGGGCGCGGGCGGCGGCTCGGCCTTCCAGCTGCTCGGGAAGTACGAGAGGTAGCGCTTGGCGAGGTCGATCCCCTCCTCGTCGGACTTCACGAGGAAGTGGCCGCAGCCGGACACGCCGGTGTGCATGCGAGCGCCGCCCATCTCCTCCAGCGTGACCTTTTCGCCGATCACCATCTCGGCCATCCGCGGCGAGCCGAGGTACATGGACGCGTTGCCGTCGCGCATGATCGTGACGTCGCAGAAGGCCGGGATGTACGCGCCGCCGGCGGCGCTCGGGCCGAACAGGACGCAGACCTGGGGAACGACGCCGGACAGCTTCACCTCGGTGTGGAAGATGCGGCCGGCGCCGCGACGGCCGGGGAACATCTGCACCTGGTCGGTGATCCGCGCGCCGGCCGAGTCGACCAGGTAGATCATCGGCACGAGGTGCTCGAGCGCCTGCTCCTGGATGCGGATGATCTTCTCGACCGTCTTGGGCCCCCAGGAGCCCGCCTTCACGGTCGGGTCGTTGGCCATCAGCGCGACCGGCCGGCCACCGACCTGGGCCATCCCGGTGATCACGCCGTCGGCGCCGAAACCGTCCTGCTCCCAGTTCGCGAGCAGCGCGTCCTCGACGAAGCTGCCGGCGTCGACCAGCCGCGCCACCCGCTCGCGCACCGGGAGCTTGCCCTGCTCCTTCGACTTGTCGTGGTGGCGCCGGGGCCCGCCGCCGCGCGCCCTGTCGAGCGCTTCCTTCAGGTCCGACATCGCGATGGAATCTACTAGCGGGCGGCGCGCAGCTGAGAACGCAGCCAGCGGCGCACCAGGGCGTGCCGGAGGCTCACCGCACCGAAACCGGCGGCCGCGCCGAGCACCGCGAGACCCAGCGGCGCGAACGGCGTGGCGCCCACCACGAGCAGGCCGATCCCCGCGCCCGCCTCGGCGCCGATGATCGCGGCCACGACCTCGCGCCGGGCGCGCCTGCGTGGATCAGGTCCGGTCATACGCGAAGCCTTCTACCCGGTTCCGACACATCCTCTCCGCTGGGCGGAGACGTTCAGCGCAGCTCTATGGCGACCGGCGCGTCGCCCGAGTAGTCGTAGAAGCCGCGCCCGGACTTTCGCCCGTACCAGCCCGCGGACAGCATCTTGCGCAGGGTCGGCGGGCGCGCGAAGCGGCGCTCGCGGAACTCGTCGAACAGGACGTCGCAGATCGAGCCGAGCGTGTCGAGCCCGACGAAGTCGGCCAGCGTGAGCGGCCCCATCGGGTGCCCGGCGCCGGCCTTCATGGCCTCGTCGATCTCGCCGATCGTGCCCACGCCCTCCTCGTAGGCGCGGATCGCGTCGAGCATGTACGGGACGAGCAGCCGGTTCACGATGAAGCCGGCCTTGTCCCTGGTCGGGATCGCCAGCTTGTCGAGCGACTCGGCGAACTCCCTGCCCACGGCGAACGCGTCGTCGGAGGTCGTGATGCAGCGGACCACCTCGACCAGCTTCATGACCTGGGGCGGGTTGAAGAAGTGCAGCCCGAGGAATCGCTCGGGCCGGCCGGTGACCACGGCCTGGTCGATCACGGCGAGCGACGACGTGTTCGTGGCGAACACGGCATCCGGGCCGGCGACCGAGTCGACCTCGGCCCACATCTCGCGCTTCATCTCGAGGGACTCGGTGATCGCCTCGACGACCAGGCCGCACCCGGCCAGGTCCGCGTAGTCGAGCGTGCCCTGGATGCGGCCGCGAACGGCGTCCGCCTCGCCCTGGGCGAGCTTGCCCTTCTCCGCCGCCCGTCCGAGCTGGCCCTCGATCTTGCCGATGCCCTTGTCGAGCACGGCTTGGTCGACCTCGCGCACCACCACCTGGTAGCCCGCCTGGGCCGCGACCTGGGCGATTCCGTGGCCCATCAGCCCGCAGCCCAGCACTCCCACAGTGTCGATCTTCATTAGGCTCGGCAGCCTATATGTCGCTTCTTCTCACGGACGACCGCGGCGGCGTCCGCCATCTGGTCCTCAACCGGCCCGACAAGCGCAACGCCCTGAACGGCGAGCTGATCCGCGAGCTTGGCGCCGCGATCGAGGAGGCGGCCGCCGACGACGACGTCCGGGTGGTGGTCGTGCGCGGCGAGGGCGCCATGTTCTCGTCCGGCATGGACCTGAACGACCTGCGCGAGCTGTCGCAGGATCCGAGCCGGCTGCGCAGCTACCGGCGGCCGATCCTGGCCTGGTGGAACCTGCTCGAGGAGATGCCGAAGCCGACGATCTGCCAGATCCACGGGGCGGCGCTCGGCGGCGCGTTCGAGCTGGCGCTGGCGTGCGACTTCCGGACGATGGCCGAGGACGCCGTCGCCGGGGTCATGGAGGTGCGCGTCGGGCTGCTCCCCGACGTCGGCGGGTGCTCGCGGCTGCCTGCGGTGGTCGGGCTCGGCAACGCGAAGGAGCTCATCATGACCGGGAAGGTCATCGACGGGCGCGAGGCGCACCGGATCGGATTCGCGAACCGGATCGCGCCGGCCGCTGAGCTCGACTCCGCCACCGACGCGTTCGCGAGCGAGCTGCTCGCCTGCGCGCCGCGAGCGGTCGGACTGGCGAAGCGCGTGATGGACGCCGCGGCGAAGCCGGCGCTCGCCTTGACGCTCGAGCAGGAGGTGGCGGCGCAGGAGACGCTGGCGGCGAGCGAGGACTTCGCCGAGGGCGCGCGGGCGTTCTTCGAGAAGCGCGATCCGGATTTTGCGGGGCGGTGAGCCGCGCGCGGGGCCTGAGCCCCCGCGGCCGGCCAGGAATCGCCGGGGGTCCGGGGGCGCGAGCCCCCGGATGTTCTCCAGAAATGCAACGAGCCCGGATGCCGTGGTCCGGGCCCGTCGCCGAAAGCCGAGGCTGGGTCGGGGGAACCCACTATGTGCCGAAAACCGGCCTCGGCGGCTTCGAAAGGGTGGTACCCGGTTAGACGGGTTCAAACACCTGCTCGTTGGCGCGCCAAGCGGGCTGCGTAGGCAAATGTCACCGCGGCGACCACGCACAGACCGCCTGACACCGCCCAGGCGGCCGAGTAGCCGGCCTGCGCCGACACGACGCCGAAGGCCGCCGGGCCGCCCGCCGCGCCGACGTAGATGCCGGTCTGCGTGACGCCCGTCGCCGCGCCGGGCGCGTTGCGGTTGAGGTCGACGACGGCCAGGTTGAAGAGGCCCGGCCAGCCCCACCCGAGCGCGAACGCGACGAACGCGCCGACCACGAAGAGGGCGGCCTCGCCGGTCGCCAGCAGCAGGAACCCGCCGGTGCCCGCGGCGAGCAACACGACCACCGCGGTGAAGCCGTAGTCGCGCCGGCGGTCGGCCCTCTCGCCGAGCGCCACCCGGGCCAGCAGCGCCGTCGCGCTCCCGGCGGCCGCGAGCAGGCCGGCCGCGCCCTCCGCGATGCCCGCGTCGACCGCCGAGGCGACCAGGTAGGCGCCGAGCGAGTTCGGCCCGGCGCTCGCGAGCGCCGCTCCCACCGCCGTCACGATGAGCGCGCGGCTCGGGCGCGGGGCGCGGTCGCGAGCCGGCGGCGGCACGAAGCTCGTCGCGCTGCGGCGGACCAACGCCGCCACCGCCAGGGCGCCGGCCGCGCAGACCACGAAGGTCGGGCGCCAGCCGAGCGGCAGCGCGAGGACCGGCAGAGCGAGGCCGCTCACGAGCACCGCCGCCGGTATCGCCGCCTGCTTGATGCCGAACGCGAGCCCCTGGCGGGCGAGCGGCACCTGGTCGGCCATGAACAGGTTGATTGCGGGCTGCGTCACGGCGTTGGCGAGGCCGGCGACCGCTAGAAGCACGAGGAGCACTGCCAGCGACTGGGCCAGCAGGCCGCCCAGCAGCAGGCAGACGGCGGTGGTCACGACACACGCCCGGATCGAGCGCAGCGCGCCCATCCGCTCGGCCAACCGCCCGCCCGGCCCGGCGCCCACGGCGCCGGCCGCGAAGAAGACCGTGACGCCGCTCGCGACCGCGGCGACGCTCACGTCGAGGTCGCCGCGGATCTGAAGCGCGAGCGCGCCGATCAGGAAGCCGGGGAGAACCGTGGCCGCCCCGGCGGCGATCGCGAGGCCCGCCGGCAGCACCAGCGACCGGCCAGGCTCCATCGGGGGTCCGGGGGCGCGAGCCCCCGGATCGTTTACACCAGACCCACCACGTTCGCCATCGCTATCACGCCGATCACGCATAGGACGGCGCCGATGATGTCGAACACGGCGCCCGCCTTGAGCATGCGGGTGATCGGGAGCAACCCGGACGAGTAGACGATCGCGTTGGGCGGCGTGGACACCGGCAGCATGAAGCCGTAGTTGGCGCCGAAGATCGCGGCGAGCGCCGGGATCGTCGGGTTCACGTCGGATGCGGCCGCGATCGAGATCGCGATCGGCACCACGATCGCCGCGCTGGCGGTGTTGCTGGTCGTCTCGGACACGAGCACCGCGACGATCACGATCACGATCGTGATGCCGACGAGGCTCGAAACGCCCAGCGAGTCGGACAGCGACTCACCGACGACCGAGGCCAGGCCCGTCTCCGACAGCAGCGTGCCGAGCACGAGGCCACCGCCGAACAGGATGATCGTGCCCCAGTCGATCTGGCTGGCCTGGTTCCAGTTCAGGGTGAACTTGCGCCGCGCCCAGTCGATGGGCAGCAGGAACAGCGCGCCGGCGGCCAGGATGGCCACGATGCCCTCGTTCGAAGCCTCGCTCACCTGCGTGTAGGCGTTCGAGTCGTCGCCCGCGACGAGGCCGACGAGACCGGGCAGGAACCAGCCGATCAGCGCGAAGGCAAGCACGAGCAGCGTGTTCTTCTCGCCGCGGGTCATCCGGCCGAGCTTGCGGCGCTCCTCGGCCACGTGCTCCTCCACGCCCGAGACGTGCTTGACCTCGGGGCGGTTGAAGAGCACACAGATCGAGATCACCGCCACGAACATCACGATCACGATCGGCAGCGCCATCACGAACCACTCGAAGAACGTGATCGGCTCGCCCGTCTCCGCGGTCAGGAGCTCACGTCCTATCAGGTTCGGCGGGCTGCCGATCGGGAGCAGGAGGCCGCCGACGGTGATGCCGTAGGTGATCACCAGCATCAGCGCGGCGCCGAAGCGGAGCCGCTCCGGGTTGCGGTCACCGCTTGCCTGGTTGGCCACCATGCCGCCGACCACCGCCATCACGCCGAGCGCGATCGGGAGCATCATGGCGGCGCCCGCCGTGTTCGACATCACCGGCGAGGTGAGCGCGCCGATCAGCCCGAATGCCAGGATGATCCGGAAGGTCGAGCCGCCCACCGCGCGCATGCTCAGCACCCGGTAGGCGAGGCGGCGGTGCAGCCCGTGGACCACCATCGACTGGGCGATGATGAAGCTGCCGATGAACAGGAAGATCGTGTCGTCGGTGAACAGCCCGAACACGACGTCCACCGAGCTGTCACCCTCAGGCGGCGGGGGAGTGGCCTCCAGCAGCGCGCACAGGACCACCCCGAGCAGGGCGGTCACCGGGATCGGGATCGCCTCGGTGAGCCACCAGACGATCACGAACGCGAGGATCGCGGCGAGGCGGTGCTGGTTGCCGTCGAGGTCGAACGGGATCAGCAGCATCGCGGCGAACACGATCGGTCCCAGGAACAGGCCGACCGTTCGGCGGCGGCGCTCGAAGCGCTGCTCGGCCTCGGACAGGCGTCCTTCCTGCTCCTGCTCGTCGAGCGTCTTGTAGGTGGCGCGCCCGGTCAGGCGCTCGCGGTCGCGGTCGACGTCGTCGGGCCGGACGAAGCGGCCTTCGCGGCGCTCTTCGCGCTCCCTGGTCTCGATGTCCATCAGGGCCTCCTCCCCGTCGGCCCCCGATTACCCAGGTCTAGCGATGCCAGTCCACGGGCCCGGCGGTCAGCACATGGCTGCCGAGGGGACGGCCGAGGACCTCCTGCACCTCACGCGCGCAGGCCACGAGCTTCTCGAGGTCGATGCCCGTCTCGTATCCCATCTCGTGCAGCATCGAGATGAGGTCTTCGCTCGCGATGTTGCCGGTGGCGCCCTTGGGGACCGGGCAGCCGCCGAGCTCGCCGAAGGAGGACTCGAACGAGCGCACGCCGGAGCGCAGCGCGGCCAGGACATTGGCGAGCCCCTGCCCGCGGGTGTTGTGAAAGTGCGCGGTCAGCTCAGCCCCGAGCTCCAGGCCATCGAAGAACCGCTCCACCTGCACCGGGTTCGCCATTCCCGTCGTATCGCCGAACGCGATCTCCTCGCAGCCCGCCTCGACCAGCCGGCGCGCGATCGAAAGCACTCTCTCGCGGGGCACGTCGCCCTCGTACGGGCAGCCGAAGGCCACCGAGATCACCCCCTCGCAGCGGAGGCCCTCCTCGCGCGCCCGAGCGATGACCCGCTCGAGCCCGCTCAGCGACTCCTCGATCGAGCGGTTCACGTTCTTGCGGTTGTGAGTCTCCGAGGCGGAGAGGAAGAGGTTGACCTCCTGGAAGCGGTCGCGCACCTGTAGCGCGTTCTCCAGCCCGCGCTCGTTCGGGATCAGCACGCTGACCGAGACGTCGTCCGGGATCTCCGCGGCTCGCAGGACCTCGACCCCGTCGGCCAGCTGCGGGATCACGTCGGCGCGCACGAAGCTCGTGACCTCGAGCCGGCGCAACCCGGTGCGCGCCAGCATCTCGACGAGCCGCACCTTGTCGGCGGTGGCGATGATCTCGGGCTCGTTCTGGAACCCGTCCCGGGGGCCGACCTCGCGGATGTGGACCATGGCCACTAGATCCTGGCAAGTCCGCCGCTCACGCCGAGCGCCTGACCCGTGATGTAGGAGGCGTCGTCGGAGGCGAGGAAGGCGATCGCGGCGGCCACTTCGTCGGGCTGGCCGAGCCGGCGCAGGTTCGTCGAGCCGATCATCGTCTCCACGATGCGCTTCCCGAGGTCGCCCAGCTGCTCGGGGGCGCCCATCAGCAGCGGCGTGTCGATCGGTCCGGGCGCCACGGCGTTGCTCGTGATCCCGTAGCGGCCGTTCTCGATCGCGATCGCCTTCGTGAACCCGATCACGCCGGCCTTGGCGGCCGAGTACACCGCCGACCCGCTCGACCCCACGCGGCCGGCCTCGGAGGCGGTGTTCACGATTCGCCCGCGGCGGCGCTCCTGCATTCCCGGTAGCACAGCGTGGGTCACGGCGATCACGCCCCGCAGGTTGACCGCGAGCACGCGGTCCCAGAGCGCCGGGTCCGTGTCGGTGAACCAGCCCCACTCGTCGTAGCCGGCGTTGTTGACGAGCACGTCGACCGGGCCGAGCTCGGACTCGGTCGCCTCGACGGCGGCGCGGATCGAGTCCTCGGAGCGCACGTCGAGCTCGTACGCGGCGCCGTCGATCTCGTCCGCGACTGCCCCCGCGCCGTCCAGGTTCATGTCCGTGACCGCCACGCGGGCGCCCTCGGCGGCGAGTCGCCTGCACGTGGCGGCGCCGATGCCGGACGCGCCGCCGGTGACGAGGGCTGTGCGTTCAGCCAGTCGCAAGGGCGCGGGAGGCTACGCCATAGCATCCCGGCGATGGCGCTCCGCATCGGATACAAGGCCTCGGCCGAGCAGTTCGGCCCCGCCGCGCTGCTCGACTTCGCCGCCGAGGCCGAGCGCTCCGGGCTCGAGATCGTCGGGATCTCCGACCACTTCCAGCCATGGGTGCACTCCGAGGGCCACTCGCCCGCGGCGCTGACCTGGCTCGGGGCGGCAGCGGAGCGCACCCGGACGGCGACGCTCGGCACGAGCGTCCTCACCCCCACCTTGCGCTACCACCCTTCGATCGTCGCGCAGGCCTTCGCGACGCTCGGCTGCCTCGCCCCCGGCCGCGTCTTCCTCGGCGTCGGGACCGGCGAGGCGATGAACGAGACCCCCGTGACCGGCGGCGAGTTCCCGGGGCGCAAGGAGCGCCGCCAGCGGCTTGCGGAGGCGATCGACCTGATCCGGCTGCTGTGGCGCGAGGAGCGGGTCGACTTCGAGGGCCGCTTCTACCGGACCCAGCGAGCCACGGTGTACGACCGGCCGAACGAGCTGGTGCCGATCTACGTCGCCGCGTCGGGGCCGCTCGCCGCGAAGCTGGCCGGGCGCGTGGGCGACGGCTTCATCTGCACGAGCGGCAAGGACCCCGCCCTGTACGACGAGCTGCTCGGCAAGGTCGCCGAGGGCGCGGAGGAGGCCGGCCGCGACCCGGCCGGGATCCGGCGCATGATCGAGATCAAGGTCTCCTACGACCGCGACCGGGACCTCGCGTTCAGCAACACCCACTTCTGGGCAGCGCTGGCGCTGAAACCGGAGCAGAAGGAGGGGATCGAGGACCCGATCGAGATGGAGCGGGTGGCGACGGCGAACCGCGACCAGGCCCCGAGCCGGTTCATCTGCTCCGACGATCCCGAGGAGGTCGTGGAGAAGATCTGGGTGTACGTCGAGCTCGGCTTCGACGAGCTGCTGCTGCACGCGCCCGGGCACGACCAGCGCCGCTTCCTTCAGCAGTTCTCGGAGGACGTGCTCCCGCTGATGCGGGATAGGCTCTGACCCATGGACTCGCTTTCCGGCCGCACCATCTTCATGTCCGGCGGCAGCCGCGGCATCGGGCTTGCGATCGCCGTACGCGCCGCCCGCGACGGCGCCCGGGTTGCGCTGATGGCAAAGACGGCCGAGCCGCACCCGAAGCTGCCGGGCACGATCTACACGGCGGCCGAGGAGATCGAGTCCGCCGGCGGCGAGGCGCTGCCGATCGTCGGCGACATTCGCGAGGCCGAGGCCGTGGAGGCGGCGGTCGCCTCCACCGTCGAGCGCTTCGGCGGAATCGACATCGTCGTGAACAACGCCAGCGCGATCAACCTCGCGCCGATGCGCGACCTGCCGGTGAAGCGCTTCGACCTCATGCAGCAGATCAACTCGCGCGGCACGTTCGTCGTCACCCAGGCGTGCCTGCCGCACCTGCGCGAGTCGTCGCACGCCCACGTGCTGACGCTGTCGCCGCCCCTGTCCGCAGACCCGCGCTGGCTCGCCGGCCACAGCGCGTACACGCTCTCCAAGATGGGGATGACGATGATCACGCTGGGCGTGGCCGCCGACGAGGCGGAGGCCGGCATCGGCGCCAACTGCCTCTGGCCGCGCACGATCATCGCCACGGCGGCCGTGCAGAACCTGCTCGGCGGCGACCAGGCGATGGCGCGGGCCCGAACGCCCGAGATCGTCGGCGACGCGGCGCACGAGATCCTCGTGCGCGACCCCGGCGCCTGCACCGGCAACACGTTCATCGACGACGAGGTGCTGGCCGAGGCGGGCATCACCGACCTCGATCGCTACGCCGCCGAGGGGGCCGACCTCTCGCTGGACATCTTCGTGGACGGCTGGCCGGAGGGCGTGCCGGCCTGAGCCATGTGGTGCTCCTGTCCGGGGGGACGGGAGGGGCCAAGCTCGCGCGCGGGCTGCTCGATGTCTGCGAGCAGCTGACGGTCGTCGCCAACACGGGCGACGACGTGGAGATCCACGGCGTGCATGTGTCGCCGGACCCCGATCTCGTCACCTACTGGCTCGCGGACGAGATCGACGGGCAAGGCTGGGGCCTGCGCGGCGACACCTCCTCCGTGATGGACGCGCTGCGGGCGGCCGGCCGGCCCGCCTGGTTTCACCTCGGCGACCGCGACCTCGCCATGTGCCTCGTACGCACGGCGGAGCTGCGAGCCGGGCGGCGGCTGACGGATGCTCACGCCGCGGTGGTCGACGCGATGGACGTCCCCGCGCGCGTGCTCCCCATGGCCGACGAGCCCGTGACGACGCACGTGAAGCACGGCGGGCGGCTCTGGCCCTTCCAGGAGTACATGATCGTGGCGGGCGCGGAGCCGCCCGTGGAGGGCGTCGAGCTGCACGGCGTGGAGCGCGCGCGGCCGACGGAGGACGTGCTCGCCGCGCTGGCGGACGCTTCGCTGATCGTGATCGGGCCATCCAACCCCGTCATCTCGATCGGGCCGATCCTGGCACTGCCGGGGATGCGGGAGGCGGTGGCCGGTGCGCCGGCGCCGGTCGTGGCGGTCAGCCCCTTCGTGGGTGGGCGATCGGTCAAGGGGCCGTCCGAGCACTTCTGCGAGTGGGCCGGCGTCGCGCTGAGCGCCGAGGGGATCGCACGCGTGTACGAGGACATGCTCGACGGCGTGGTGGCTGACGAGCCGGTGGAGCGCGTGCCCTGTCTCCTGACGGACACCCTGATGGACAGCGCCGAACGAAGGCAGCAGGTCGCGCGCGAGGTCGTAGAGTTCGGGGAGACCGCCCTTCGTTCACGATGAAGACGCTCGCGATCCTCCCCGTGAAGAGCTTCGGCGGCGCCAAGCAGCGCCTCGCGCCGGCGCTCGGCTCGGGTTCGCGACAGGCGCTGGCCCAGGCGATGTTCCTCGACGTGCTCGCCTCGCTGCGCCGCGTGACGGGACTGGACTCGGTCGCGGTGGTCACCTCCGACCCCGTGGCCGAGGAGGCCGCCCGCGGCGAGCGGGTCAGGGTGCTGCGCGACACCGAGCAGGCGGGTCAATCGGCCGCCGCGCTGATCGGCATTCGCGACGCGCTCGCCCGCGACTTCGAGCGCGTGCTCCTCGTGCCGGGCGACACACCGCTCATCGACCCTGCCGAGGTGGCCGGACTGCTGGGGCGCCGCCGGCCCGTCTCGATCGTCCCCGACCGGCACGGGACCGGGACGAACGCCCTGGTGCTGACCCCGCCGGACGCGATCGAGCCGAGCTTCGGCCCGGGCAGCCGCGAGCGCCACGTGGCCGCCGCCGAGGCCGCCGGACTCCCCCACGCCGTGGAGGAGGTGCCGACGCTGATGCTCGACGTCGACACCCGCGAGGACCTCGACGCGCTGGCGGCGGAGCTGGCGGGCCGGCGCGGCCAGGCGCCCTCGACGCGCGGGGCGCTCCGTCAACTGGAGCGCGTGGGCGGCCGCGTGCCGGCCTGAGCCCCTCACGCCCGCGTAGCGTTCCGCGGGTGTCCGCGGTATCGGTGGAGGCCCTCCCCTCATTGCCCGACGTCCACCCGGGTGACGACCTGGCGCAGGTTCTGGCAGACGCCTGTCCGCCGGACCTCGCCAACGGCGACGTCCTGGTGGTCGCCCACAAGGTCGTGTCGAAGGCCGAGGGCCGGGTGCGGTCACTGAACTCGATCGAGCCCGGCGAGCGGGCGCGGGCGCTGGCCGCCGAGCACGGCAAGGACCCCCGGCACGTCCAGGCGGTGCTCGACGAAGCAGCCGAGGTCCTGCGGGCCGGGCACGGCGTGCTGGTCTGCGTCACGCGCCACGGGCTGGTCTGCGCCAACGCCGGCGTGGACCGCTCGAATGCGTCAGAGGACGGCGAGCTGGTCCTGCTGCCGGAGGACCCGGACGGGTCGGCGCGGCGGCTGCGCGAGGGGGTCGCCGCCGCGCGCGGCAGGAGGCCGGCCGTCGTGATCGCCGATTCCTTCGGCCGCCCCTGGCGGCTCGGCCAGACCGACGTGGCGATCGGCGTGGCCGGGCTGACGCCGCTCGACCAGTGGATCGGCCGCCCGGACGCCTACGGCCGCGAGCTCCGCGCGACCTCGATCGCGATCGCGGATGCCGTGGCCGCGGCCGCGGACCTCGTCCGCGCCAAGGACTCGCTCCAGCCCGCGGTCCTGGTCCGCGGCATGGAGCGCTACGTCACCCCCGCGGACGGGCCCGGGGCGGCGGCTTTGCGCCGCGAACCCGAGCAGGACCTCTTCCGGTGACGTAAGCTGGCCCCAGCGCCGTGAGACTGGCCGATCGACTCATGCCCACGGGGCGAGGGCGTCTTCGCCTGCTGCTGTTCGCCCTCGCCGCACTCGCCGGGACGGGGATCGGCCTGATTTGCTACTTCACGGACGCCTTCCGGTCGGTCGAGCTGAAGACGATCGACACCCGCTTCTCGATCCGGGGCGACCAGACGCCACCGTCGTCACTTGTCGTGGTCGCCGTGGACGACGAGACGTTCCGCGCGCTGGGCGACGAGCGGTGGCCGTTCACGCACGATCTGCACGCCGCCGTCATAGACCGGATCGCGCGCGACGGCGCCAAGGTGATCGGCCTCGACATCCAGTTCAGTGAGCCGAGCAACACCGATCGCCAGACGTTCGCGATGCTCGACTCCATCTACAACGCCGGGAACGTGGTGGCGTCGACGACGGAGGTCGACGACCGCGGCAACGGCTATGCGTTCCAGTACTACACGCCGCCGCGGAAGGTGGAGAAGAGCCGCGCTCCGCAGGCGATCAACCGCTGGCTGAACCGCGAGCTGAAGGTGACGATCGCCTACGGGAGCTTCCCGAACGATCCGGGCGGCGTCCTTCGCCGCATCGCCCACGACGCCAACGGGCTGACGTCGTTCTCCATCGCGGTGGCGGAGAAGGCCGAGCGCCGGAAAATCGACGCGTCCGAGCTCGGCGGCGACACCGCGTGGATCGACTTCTACGGCCCGCCCAACACGATTCCGCACGTCCGCTATTCGGACGTGTACCTGGCGGAGACCGAGCGTGGCCCTGAGGGCCGCGAGTTCCGGGAGAAGGTCCCGCCCGGGTTCTTCAAGGACAAGATCGTGGTCATCGGGGCGAGCTCCCAGGTGCTCCAGGACGTGCACCCGACGCCGACGTCGGGCAACGACGAGATGGCCGGACCGGAGGTCCAGGCGCACGCGATCGGCACGGCCATGGCCGGCTTCCCGCTGCAGGACCCCCCGACGGTCCTCGACGTCCTCCTGATCGTCTTCATGGGAGTGGTGACACCCGCGGCCAGCCTGTTCCTTTCGGCGCTTCGCGCGGTGGCGATCGCGGTCGTGCTGGGCGGGATCTACGCGGTGTTGACGCAGCTGCTCTTCAACGCCGACACGGTGCTCTCCTTCATCTATCCATTGGTCGCGCTGGCGATCTCGGCGGTGGGCGCGCTGGCCGTTCACTACGTGACGGAGGCGTTCGAGCGCCAGCGCACCAGGGACATGTTCGGGCGGTTCGTGCCCGAGTCCGTCGTCGGCCAGGTGCTCGAGCAGGCGGACGGGCTGCGGCTCGGCGGCGTAGGGCGGGAGGCCACGGTCATGTTCAGCGACCTGCGCGGCTTCACGAGCTTCGCCGAGTCGCTCGATCCGGATCAGGTCATCACGATCCTGAACCGCTACCTCACCGCCATGGTCGACGACGCGATCCTGCCGCACGGCGGGACCCTCGTGGACTACATGGGCGACGGCATCATGGCGGTGTTCGGGGCGCCGATCGAGATGGACGACCACGCCGACCGCGCCCTCGCCGCCGCGCGCGCGAAGCTCACCGAGCTGGGCAAGTTCAACGACTGGCTGCGCGACGAGATGGGTTTCGAGAAGTCGTTCCTCATGGGGATCGGCCTCAACACGGGACGCGTCATGTCGGGCAACGTCGGGTCAGAGCGCCGGCTCGCCTACACGGCGATCGGCGACACCACGAACACGGCCGCTCGCCTCGAGGCGATGACGAAGGACAGCGAGTACATGATCTTCCTGTCCGACTCCACGCGGGAGGCGCTCAGCGAGCAACCCGGGGACCTCGCCTTCGTGGACGACTTCGAGGTGAGGGGCCGGGAGCAGCGCGTCAAGATCTGGTCGGTCGAGGAGGCGCTGAAGGGGGAGCGGGCCGGAGCCGCGTTCCAGTCCGTAAGCAAGGGCTAATGGACAGCCGGACGAGATGACCACGCGCCACCAGCCCATCAGGATCCCGAGCAGGCCCCCAGCCGGCTCCGATCGCACCTCGCCGCAGCCACCTTCGCCGACGTCCGCGTTGCTGACGCGGGCGCCGGCGTAGGCGGCGGGATCCAGCAGCAGCTCCTCGCGCAGGCGGCGACTTTCCTCTTCGGCGGCCACGCGATCGGCGAGCGCCCGTCGCTCGGCGGCGAGGCTCGACACGAGCTCGTCCCGCATCGCCTCGAGCTCCCCGATCGTGAGGATGCGCGGGGCCGCGCCAGACGCACGCCCCTGACCTGTCGTCCCGGGCGAAATCGCGCGCGGCCAGCTCGAGCTGCGCTGCTCCACCAGCTCGCGCTCCAGGCGGGCGACCTGAGACCGCAGAGCGCGGCGGGCGGCGCGCTCGTCCGGCGGGGAGGCCGGAATCGCTGGATGAATGCACTCGAGCGTCACTGAAGTCAGCCCCCTATCGGTGCTCTCGGGTTCGAGCCCCAGAAGATCTGCGTGCCGACCATGCCGACCAGGTGCACCATCACCGTGTTGAGCACCATCGACTTCGCCGTCGCCGTGCCCACCCCCACCGGCCCG
>Ga0081538_10000560_pt1 | contig 41251 bp, 39 predicted proteins | sample TabmetS5T2R1_FD_71022 | JGI IMG/M metagenome (GOLD analysis project Ga0081538, IMG submission 71022) | Tabebuia heterophylla rhizosphere microbial communities from the University of Puerto Rico - S5T2R1 | ecosystem: Host-associated > Plants > Roots > Rhizosphere ... | reverse complement strand
CGGCGCCGTGGCGCTCGCCTTCGTCGGCGGCGCCGGTGCCCTCCTCTACCTCGCCGCCCTTCTGCTCATGCCGAGCGACGAGGGCGGCGCGGTCGTTTCGGCTCCCGGCGAGGGGCGCAACCGTGTGCTCGTGATCGTGGGCGTGGGCGCGCTGCTCCTGGTGGCCTGGCCCTTTCTTCTCGGCGGCGGGGTTTTCCTGGCGGGAATTGGGATCCCGCTCGCTCTTCTCGTGGGCACCGGTGTTCTCGTCTGGTGGCTCGTCTCCGGAGAAGGCCCGAGCGGCGACGCGGGGGACGTGGCACGGCGCGCGGCTCTCGGCATCGGGATCCTCGTGCTCTGTGCGGTCGTCTTCTTCGCTGGCCTCGTCGCCGCGGCGGCCGGCCCCGACTGGCTGGTTCCGGCCCTCGTCCTCGCCGCGGGCGCCGCCATCGTGGCCGGGGCGTTCCTGAAGCCGATCCGCTGGCTCGTCCTGCCGGCGGTCGCGCTGGCGCTGGCCTCCGGCGCGATTGCCGCCTCCGGCATCGACTTCGACGGCGGCGTCGGCGACGTCGAATACCGCCCGGCGTCGACGATCGACCTGCGCGACAGGTACGAGCTCGGCATGGGCGAGCTGGTGGTGGACCTTCGCCATACCCGCCTGCCCGCGGGCGACGTGCCGCTCGAGCTGGACCTCGGTGTAGGCGAGGCGAGGGTGATCGTGCCCGACGATGTGTGCGTGGCGACCTCGGCCGACATCGGCATCGGCAACGTCAGACTGTTCGGCAGCGACAACGGCGGCATCGACGTCGACTTCGAGGAACTGCCGGACGCTGCTCCGGACGTGACCCGGCTCGTGCTCGACGCCGAGGTCGGCATGGGCGAGGTCCGCGTGGAGGACCTTGACGACCCGTTCGAGTTCCGCAATCGCGACTTCGGCCCGTTCGACGAGGACCTCGACGGGAGCCGGAACCGCGCCGCCTGCGAGGGCACGGGAGAACGTGCGAGCGGATAGGCCAGACATCCCGGCGCTCGTCGCCGGGCTCGCCCTGCTCGCGTTCGGCGGCGTGCTGCTCCTCGACGCGCTCGACGCGATCGACCTCGATTTCGGCCTGTTCGCCCCCGTTGCCTGCGCGGTGACGGGGGCGATCCTGCTGGCCAACGGGCTGAGCCGGAGAGAATGAGGGGCGCATGAGACGCGACCGTGCCGCCGGCTGGCTGGGCGGCGTCTGCGCCGGCATCGCCCGTCGCTACGGGATCGACGTCGCGCTGGTGCGGCTTGGCTTCGTTGTGGCTACGGCGGCCGGCGGTCTCGGCATTGCCCTGTACGCGCTCGGCTGGCTCGTGATCCCGGCCGGCGAGACGCGCCCGCGACGGCGCCTGCCCACCGGCCGCGGCGCCATCGAGGTGGCGTTCGGCACCGGCCTGCTCCTCATGAGCGCCCTGCTCGCCTTCCGCGAGCTCGGGATCTGGTTCTCGGACGCGGTCGCGTGGCCGCTGGTGCTGATCGCAAGCGGCGGCGCACTGATCTGGCGCGGCTCCGCAACGGCCTCACCGCCGCCGCAGGAGGCGCTCACCGCCCCGCTGGTGCGTGCGGGCGGCGAGGTCCGGGACCGGACGGGGGTGCGCCGGGTGAGCCGAGCGGCAAGGGCGATCTCGCGCACGGGAGTGGGAATCGCCCTTGTCATAGCGGCCGGCTTCGCCTTCCTGCAAGCGACCGGCGCTCTGAGCGCGGCGCGGGACGTGATCCTCGCGGTGATCGTTGTCGTGGTCGTGCTGGGCGTGATCTTCGCCCCCTGGATCGTGCGGCTCGTCCGCTCGCTGACCGAAGAGCGCGCGCAGCGGATCCGCTCGCAGGAGCGGGCCGAGGTGGCTGCCCACCTGCACGACTCGGTGCTGCAGACCCTGGCGCTCGTGCAGCGCCGCTCGACCGACCCTCAGGAGGTGGCCGCGCTGGCGCGGCGCCAGGAGCGTGAGCTGCGCTCCTGGCTCGCGGAGCGTCCGGCACCCGGCGAGGAGGCGTCGCTGGCGCCCGCGCTCGAGGCCGCCGCCGCGGAGGTCGAGGACAGGCACGGGGTCCCGGTGGAGGTGGTCGTGGTGGGCGAGCGCCACCTCGACGCGCACCTCGAGGCGCTCGTGGCGGCCGCGCGGGAGGCGATGACCAACGCCGCCAAGTTCGGCACCGGCTCGCCGGTGGACGTGTACGCGGAGTCGAACGCCGACGTCGTGCGGGTGTTCGTGCGCGACCGCGGCCCCGGTTTCGACCCGGCCGCGCTGCCGCCCGACCGCCACGGCGTGCGGGAGTCCATCGTCGGGCGCATGGAGCGCCACGGCGGACGCGCGCGGATCGCGAGCGATCCTGAGACGGGAACGGAGGTGGAGCTTGAGCTCCCCGCGCGTGCTGATCGTTGACGACCACAGGCTGTTCCGCTCCGGCGTCCGGGCCGAGCTCGAGCCGCTCGTCGAGATCGCGGGCGAGGCCGGCGCCGTCGACGATGCCGTCGCGGCGATCGCCGAGCGCGGCCCGGACGTGGTCCTCCTCGACGTCCACATGCCCGACGGCGGCGGCGTGGAGGTGATTCGCCGGGCGGCGGCCCGGGGCCTCCACCCCTGCTTCCTGGCGCTGTCGGTGTCCGACGCCCCCGACGACGTGATCGCCGTGATCCGCGCCGGCGCGCGCGGCTATGTGACCAAGAACATCGCCCCCGACGACCTGGCCGACGCGGTGCGCCGAGTGCACGATGGCGATGCAGTGTTCTCCCCACGCCTCGCCGGGTTCGTGCTGGACGCCTTCGCGGGGCCGGCGCCGCAGCCCGAAAGCGAGCTCGACGCGCTGACGCCGCGGGAGCGCGAGGTGATCCAACACATCGCACGCGGCTACATGTACAAGGAGATCGCCCTCCGCCTCGAGATCTCGCCGAAGACCGTGGAGGCGCACGTGTCGTCGGTGCTGCGCAAGCTGCAGCTGTCGAGCCGCCACGAGCTGAGCCGGTGGGCGGCGGATCGGGGGCTCTGAGCGCAGGCTAGTAACGCTCGCTCAGCGCCCTCTCCACCTCGCGCTTCGTGTCGCGCTCCTTGATCGCGCGGCGCTTGTCGTACATGTCCTTGCCCTTCGCCACCGCCAGCTCGACCTTCGCGCGCGGGCCGCTGAAGTAGACCCGCGTCGGCACGATCGTCAGGCCCTTCTCCGCCGTCTTTCCGATCAGCCGCTCGATCTCCCGCTTGTGCAGCAGCAGCTTGCGGGGCCGCTCCGGGTCGTGGTTCTCGCGCGCCGGGTCGTACGGCGCGATGTGCATGTTGCGCAGCCAGACCTCGCCGTCCTTCACCTCGGCGTAGGCGTCCTTCAGTTGCACCGCGCCGTTGCGGAGCGACTTCACCTCGGACCCCTGCAGGACGATCCCGGCCTCGAGCTTCTCAAGCAGGTTGAAACGAAAGCCCGCCTGCCGGTTGGTCGCCACGTCGCCGGGCGCCGCCTTGCGCTTCTTCTTCCTTGCCATCGGACTACGAGTATGACCCCGCGGGGGAGAGATCCACGCGGCCGCGAGCGGTCTCGACCCTGTCCACGACCACCTCGACGGCGTCGCCCAGGCGCAGGCGGCGTCCCGAGCCCTCGGCCTCGAGCGCCGTGCCGAGCTCGTTCAGCGTCCACCAGCCCTCCAGGCGGCGGCTCGGAAGCATGCCCTCGAAGCCCTCCTCGCCGAAACGCACGAAGGCCCCCTTCTCGACCAGCCCCACCACCTCTCCCTCGAAGGCCGGCGGCGCCACCGGGTCGGCATCGGAGAGCCGGCGCTCGAGCAGGAACGCGAGGCACACGTCGTCGGCGGCGCGCTCGATCTGCATCGCCTCGCGCTCGGCCGCGGAGGAGGCCATGGCCGCCTCGTCGAGCTCGTGCGACCGCGCGGCCGTGTGGTCGATGCCGAGGCCCTGCAGCAGCGCGCGGTGCGCAACGACGTCGGGGTAACGCCGGATCGGCGATGTGAAGTGGCAGTAGCGCGGGCTCCCGAGGCCGGCATGCCCGAGGTTGCGGGGCGAGTAGAAGGCCTGCTTGAGCGCGCGCAGGACGAGGACGCCGAGGGCGGTGCGCCTATTCGCTTCCTGTGCGACGACGCGCGAGATCTCCGCCACGAGCTCCGCCGCCTGCTGCTGCGTCATGTGCCGGGGGAGCGGCGGCGTGGGCACGTCGAGGCTCGCCAGCTGGTCCGCCAGGCGCACCACCGCCGGCGGCTCGGGGCGCTCGTGCACGCGATACAGCGTGGGCAGCCGGGCGCCGGCCAGGTAGCCCGCCACCTGCTCGTTGGCCAGGATCATGAGGTGCTCGACCAGCCGGTGGGACTCGCTCTGCTCCTCATACCGGACCGCCGCCACGTGGCCCTCGGTGTCGAACTCGAAGCTCGGCTCGGGCGCGCCGAGCTCGAGCGAGTCGCGCCGCCCCTGCAGCGCCCGCGCCACCTCGCGGGCGGCCTCGAGCGGCGCCGCCCACGGCTCATCGGCGCGGGCGCGCCCGGCGAAGATCTCGTCGACCTCGCCGTAGGTGAGGCGCCGGTCGCTGCGCACGAGCGAGCGGTGAAACGCGACCGCCCGCACTTCGCTGCCCCGCACCTCCATCTCCACGCTCACGGCCAGCCTGTCCTCGCCCGGCCGCAGCGAGCAGGCGCGATTCGAGAGCACCTCGGGCAGCATCGGCTCCACCGCGCCGGGCACGTAGACGCTGGTGCCGCGCCGGTAGGCCTCGCGCTCGAGCGGACCGCCCGGCCGGACGTAGGCGGTCACGTCGGCGATGTGCACCCAGACGCGCACCGAGCCGTCCTCGCGCCGCGCCGAGATGGCGTCGTCGAAGTCCCGGGCGTCGTCCGGGTCGATCGTGAACGTCGGCAGGGCGGTGAGGTCCACGCGGTCGCCGGCCGCGTAGGGCTCGTCCGCCGCGCCCTCAGCCTCCGCCGAAGCGGTCCGTGGATAGGAGCGGTACAGGCCGCGATCGAGCATCAGGCCGTCGAGCACATCGTGCGCGACGTCCGGCCGGCCGAGCCTTCGCACCACGCGCGCGCCCCGCTTCCCGGCGCCGACCAGCACGAGATCGCCCTCGTCCGCACCGCCGCGCTCCACCGCGGCGCGCGGACCGCGGCCGAACAGCGGCTCGGCCACGAGAAACCGGCCGCGCCGCTCGAGCACGGCCACGAGCGGCTGGTCGAGGCGGCGCGATGCACGCCCGCCTCGCGCGGGCGGCCTGCTCACCGGCGCTGTGTGAGCACGTCGAGCGCCACCGGGAGGGCCTCGTCGCGCTCGGTCTCCGGGTTGTCCTTCGCTCTGACCTGGGGCTTCAGGCCGTTCTCGCCGATCGTCCTGCCGCTCGGCAGGTAGTAGTTCGCGACGGTCAGGTCGAGGTAGCCGCCGTTGGACAGGGGCTCCACCTCCTGCACGAGCCCCTTGCCGAAGGTGTTGGTCCCGACGAGCTTGGCGCGCTTTCGGTCGCGCAGCGCTCCGGCCACGATCTCGGAGGCGCTGGCGCTGCCGCCGTCCACCAGGACCACCATCGGGATCTCCTCGTCGATGGCGTCGCCCTCGGCGTCCTCTGTGCGCTCGGCGCGCGAACGGCCGCGCACGGAGACGATCTCGCCGTCCTCGACGAAGATGCTCGATACCAGCACCGCTTCGGACAGCAGGCCGCCGCCGTTGCCGCGCAGGTCGAGCACCAGCCGGTCCGCGCCGCGCTCGCTCAGCCGGTCGATCTCGCGCCGCAGCGCGCCGTGAGCGCCCGCGCTGAAGCCCAGCAGCTCCACGACGCCGATCTTCTGGCCGTCGCGCTCGACGATGCGGCTCTCGGTGACCGGTACGTCGATCCGCTCGCGCTCGACCGTCATGGTCCGCGCGTCCTCGTCGCCGGGGGTGAAGACCTCGAGCTCCACCTCGCTGCCGGCCGGGCCCTTGATCCGGCCCGTGGCCAGCTCGCTGTTCAGCCCGGCGATCGAGCGCCCGTCCACCGACAGGATCAGATCTCCCTTGGCGATCCCGGCCTCCTTCGCGGGCGAGCCGTCGAACACGGTCAGCACCCTGAGGCCGCGGCGGTCCTTCTCGACGGTCATTCCCACGCCCTCGAACTCGCCCGAGATCGACTCCCGCACGGACTTCGCCTCATCGGGGGTCAGGTAATGCGAGTACGGGTCCTCGAGCGACTCCACGATCCCCTTCAGCGAAGCGTCGTCGAGCCGCTCCTCGTCGACGGGCTTGTAGAAGTTGTCCTCGATCTTCTCCATGATCTCGGCGCGCAGGGCGCGGTCCTCCTCCACGAAGGCGTCGCGGACCCCTCCGGGCAAGAGCTCCGGATGGCCGCCCAGGAAGATCCCGAGCACGAGCGCGACGAGCGCGCAGAGTGTCGCGATGCCTGCCGTACGCACCGGTTGGAGGGTACTGACGGGTCTGTAAGCGCCGCTAAACCTTGAGGAAGCGCCGAAGCGTCATACCGCTGCCCAGCGCCGACACCGCCACGCAGGCGACCATCAGCAGCCCCACCAGCAGCGGGAAGTCGATCGTGTCAGGGGCGGCGAGCAGGGCGAAGTCGTCGGAGAGCGGGTCGATGAACGTCTGCTTGCCGATCGCAAGGAGCAGCACGGCCAGCAGCCCGCCGAGGAAGCCGACGATCACCCCCTCGATCACGAACGGCCACCGGATGAACCAGTTGGTGGCGCCCACCAGCTTCATCACCTCGACCTCGCGGCGGCGGGCGAAGATCGAGAGGCGGATCGTGTTGGCCACGAGCGCGATCGAGGCGAACACGAGCAGCCCCGCCAGACCGGCTGCGAGCGCCTTGACGAGGGCCGTGGCCGAGAGGATCTTGTCGGTCTCCCCCTCTCGGTTGCGCACGTCGTCCACCGCCGCCAGCTGAGGCTTCCCGCCCACGACGAGGCTTTCCTCGATCACCTCGAGCTGGTCGGGATCCTCCGGTGTGACGCGGAACAGGTCGGGCAGCGGGTTGACGCCGAGCAGCTCGATCTTCTCGTCGGTGCCGGTGACCTTCCGGCCGAGCTCCTCGAGGGCCTCGCTCTTCGAGATGTAGTCGACCGACTTGACGTTGGCCGTGGTCTCGAGCGCGCGCTCGAGCTCGCTTCGCTCGGCGGGACTGGCGTCCGGCGTGACGTACACGTCCAGCACGACCCTCCCGCGCACCTCGTTCGCGGTGCCGGTGGTGGCCTGCACCACCGGGATGAACACGCCGAGCACGATCGCGGTGAGCAGCACGGTTAGCAGCGCGGCCAGCGCAGGCGCGGAGCTGCGCCTCAGGCCGCGCAGGGCCTCCCTGAGGAAGAAGCCGAGCCGCATGCGTTAGTTGGGGTGCCCTTCCGAGCCCACGCCCATCTCGCCGCGCAGGCGGATCGCGAACTCGGTGGTCGACTCGTCGGGCCGGTAGAGGCCCGACAGCTCGTCGCGGACGATTCGGCCGTCGCGCAGCTCGACCACGCGGCGCCGCATCTTGTCGACCATCTCCTTGTCGTGGGTGGCCACGACCACCGTCGTGCCGGTGCGGTTGATCCGGTAGATCAGCTGCATGATCCCGATGGAGGTCTCGGGGTCGAGGTTGCCGGTCGGCTCGTCGGCCAGCAGCAGGGGCGGGTGGTTCACGAACGCGCGGGCGATCGAGACGCGCTGCTGCTCGCCGCCCGACAGCTCGTCGGGGAAGTTGTGCAGCTTGGTGGAGAGCCCGACCAGGCGCAGGATGTCCGGCACCTTGCGGCGGATCTCCTGGCGCGCCTCGCCGATCACCTGGAGCGAGTAGGCCACGTTGTCGTACACCGTGCGGTTCGGCAGCAGCTTGTAGTCCTGGAAGACGACGCCGATGTTGCGCCGCATGTACGGCAGGCGCCCGCGCGGGATCTCCCCCAGCGTGCGCCCGGCGATGCTGATCTCGCCCTTGGTCGGCTCGAGCTCCTTCATGAGGAGGCGGATGCAGGTGGACTTGCCGCAGCCGGTCGGCCCGACGAGGAATACGAACTCGCCGCGCCCGATCCGCATCGAGACGCCTTCGAGCCCTACGGAGCGTCCGTCGTAGACCTTCGTCACGTCGCGGAACTCCACCACCGGCACGCCGGCCGCCGGCGCCGCCGGCGGGCGGCGTTCTGTCTGGATCCTCGTCGTCGTCACGGGCGGCCATTAGTAGCGATGACCGGCGCGAATCCCTAGGAATGCAAGGGTTTCTGCACCACGCCCCAGCGCGTGAAGAGGTCTCCGGCCCCCTCGGCCACCGATACGAGGCGAAGCTCCACCGGCTCCACGAGCTCGCGCCCGGCGACGATCGTGAGGGCCGACGCGCCGCCGGCCAGCTTCGGGTTCAGCGTCAGGAACAGCTCGTCCACCAGCCCGGCCGCAAGCAGGTGGGAGTTGAGCGTGGGCCCTCCCTCGCACAGCACGGAGCGGACCCCGTGATCCTCGCGAAGCCGGGCCATCAGGAGCGGCAGGTCGTCGCCCACACGGGCGTACTCGACCTGGCCGCGGAGGTCCGGCAGGCTGGCGTCGGACCCTGTCGCGATCACCACTCGCTGCTCGGGCTCGTTGAGCAGCGGCAGGTCGGCGGGAAGGTCCAGCCGGGCGCTCACCACCACCGCCAGCGGGTCCCGGGCGAGGCCCTCGCGCTCGCGCTTGTCGCGCAGCTCGTCGGTCTTGGCCATGCGCCCGTAGCGCTCGATTCGGACCGTGCCCGCGCCGACCATCACCGCGTCGGCCTGAGTCCGGAGGTGGTGGAAGAGCTGGCGGTCGAGCTCCGTCGAGAGGCCCTTCGTCCGCCAGTCGATGGTGGCCTTGCCGTCGAGGCTCGAGACCATGTTCAGGATCAGGTAGGGGCGTTCCGGCCGGGCCTTCTCACCCAGTCGCAGGCCCGACGCGAGGTCGGCCGGGGACGTCTCGCGCCGCTCTGGATAGAGAAGCTGCACCGACGCGGCAGCCTACCCTCATGTAAAGCACACCTGACAGGGGCAGTGGGTCGGCTCGGGCGCCGCTCCCGGGCAACCGTCCGACCCTGGTGTTCTATACGAACACCAGGATCGGACACTAGACCGTGATGCCCAGCGCACGGCGGTCGCCGGCACCCTAGTTCGAGCGGATCACGCAGTAGCCGGGGAACTCGAAGTTACTCGGCCCCCCGGCCCGGGCGGCGCGGTAGATGCCGCCGTCGCTCGGGCGCTCCATGTCGAACCGGTTCTCCGCGCCGCAGCACTCCTCGGACTGGTCGACGCGCAGGCGGCGGGCGACGACCTGCAACAGGCCGGTGGGCGCCCGCCGGCCATAAGCGTCGGTCCGGAACCGCGAGCGGCCGCGGTTTGTCACCACCCACCGCGGGTGGAGGAGGGCGCGCTTGTCGCCCTTGCAGTAGGAGTCCCAGCCCCCGGGGTCGTGCGGCCCGCACGCCCTGCGCTTGTTGAGGACGACCCGCTCGGAGTTGGCCGGGTCGAACTGCGTGATGGCGTTGTCGATCCCGAAGGCCGGCCGAGCTTCGAACACGCCGCCCACGTCGAGCCGGGTCGCCCATTCCTCGTAGACGTTCTTGCAGTGCGGGCTGGGAAGCAGCCGCATGGTCGCGGCGCGGCGGGAGCCCGGGCAGTTCGGGACCGCCTCGCCGAAGTCGGCCATCGCGCGGGTGTGAGCGGCGAGGCGGCGGCCCCTGTTGCGGAAGAGCCAGGTCTCGAGGGAGTGGAAGCGAACGGTGCCGCGGCGCGGCGAGCCCGAGCCCTGATGCAGCACGACCATCCAGGCGAAGCCCTTGCGGTCCTCGTTCGCGACGAACACCTTGAAGCCGGCATGCGGCTCGTCGCTCCCCGCGTAGGTCCCGATCGGGCCGAAGGCCGGCATCCCGGTGCGGCCGAAGTGCCGGAAGGCTCGCGGATTCGAGCCGTGCTCGTGGCCGAAGGCGCAGCCGTAGCGGGGATCGCGGGCGGGGTGCCAGGTGGCCCAGCTGCGGCCGCCTCTCTGGACCGTGTACCGGTCGTGGACCCACTTCGCGCACAAGGGCGTGCCGTCCGGGGCGGCCGGCTGCGCGCGGTCGAAGGGGTCGGGGGCGGGGGGCGCGGCGCCCCCAGCGGTCGCGGGCAGGGTCGCCAGCGTCACCAGAACGGCGGCGAAGAGGTGCACGAGTGGCTTGGACACGCGATCGGGGCTTGGGTTTCGCCCTCGACCCGGTTTTTCCCTCCAGTGACGGCTGGTTACGGGGTGATCGCGACCATGCGCTCGATCGGGATGCGAGCGCGCTCCGCGAGCTCGGCCTCTACCTTCACCTGGGGCTTCAGGTCGCGGAGTGTGTCGTGCAGCTTCGGCAGCGTGATCATCTTCATGTACTTGCACGCCGCCGCGCGGTTGGCGGGGATGAAGGACTTCGACGGGTTGTCCCGCGCCAGCGGATGCAGCATGCCGGTCTCGGTGGCCACGATGAAGGTCTCGGCGTCCGACTTCCGGGCGAAGTCGAGCATTCCGCCCGTGGACAGCATGTGGGTGTGCTCGGGGTCGACATCGCCCGAGGCCACGTACTCCATGACTTGGGTGGTGCAGCCACACTCCGGGTGGATCATGAACTCGGCGTCCGGGTGGGCTGCGCGGACGGCCGAGATGTCGCGCGGCCGGATGCCCGCGTGCACGTGGCACTCGCCGTCCCAGACGTGCATGCGCCGCCCTGTCACCCGTTCGACATAGGCGCCCAGCCACATGTCCGGACCGAACAGGATCTCCACGTCGTCACCGTGCTCGCGGCGGATGTGCTCGACCACCCCCACGGCGTTCGAGGAGGTGCAGCAGTAGTCGGTCTCGGCCTTCACCTCGGCGGTGGTGTTCACGTACATGACGACGATCGCGCCCGGGTGCTCGGCCTTCCAGGCCCGGAGCTGGTCGGCGGTGATGGAGTCGGCGAGCGAGCAGCCGGCGGCGAGGTCGGGCAGCAGCACGGTCTTGTCGGGACTGAGGATCGACGCGGTCTCGGCCATGAAGTGCACGCCGCAGAAGGCGATCACCTGCGCATCGGTGGCCGCCGCTTGGCGCGAGAGACCGAGCGAGTCGCCTACGAAGTCGGCGATGTCCTGCACCTCGGGCACCTGGTAGTTGTGCGCGAGGATGACGGCGTTGCGTTCCTCGGCGAGCGCGCGCACCCGAGCCTGAAGGCGGGCGACCTCGTCCGGGTCGAGAGCGGGACCGACGGCGAGAGGCGGATCGGCGGCCGGGGTGAGGGTGGGCAGCTCGATGGGCTTCATAGGTCCGGTTTTTGTCCTATGATCGAAAACTGATGCCCGCGAAGGATACCACGGTCTCTGACTCAGAGTCGAAAACTCCGGTCGACCGGCCGGAGCAGGCCGCCCGCGATCGGGGGCCGGAGCAGGCCGCCCCGGGCCCGGCAGCCGAGCAGGCCGCCCGGCCCTCCCCCACCCACGTCACCCTCGCCGTCGTTCTCCAGGTGCGCGGGCGGCGGCTTTCGGTGCTGCTCTGGCAGCGTGCGCGCGATCCGTTCGAGGGCGCGTGGTCGCTGCCGGGCGGCTACCTCGATCCGGGGGGCGACCTCGAGCGCTCCATCCGCGCTCACCTGGCGCGCAAGGTCGACGTGGCCGAGCTGTCCTGGCTCGAGCAGCTCGCGACCCTCAGCGATCCGGCGCGCCATCCCGCCGAGTGGCAGCTCGCCACCGCCTACCTCGGGCTCGTGCCGCTCGGGCTCGATCCGGGCCTCCCGCCCGACACCGCATGGCACCCCGTCGACGAGCTGCCGAGCCCGATCGCCTTCGACCACCGCGCCATCGTGCTCGGCGGACGCGAGCGGCTGAGGGCGAAGCTCTCCTACACGAACATCGGGTTCGCCCTCGCGCCCGACCGCTTCTCGATCTCGGAGCTCAGCTCGATCTACAGCGCCGCGCTCGGCTACCCGGTCGACCCCACCAACCTGCGCCGCGTGCTCGAGCGCCGCGGCCTGCTGGAGGCCACCGGCGAGCGGCGGGCACCAGGGCGCGAGGGCGGCCGCCCAGCGGCCGTCTACCGCTTCACCTCGGATGAGCTCGAGGTGACCGACCCGTTCGCCGTCTTCAAGCCTCCGGCTCGAGCGGATCGAGCAGCAGGCTGACATCGAGCGCCGGCGCGGAGTGCGTCAGGGCGCCGATGCTGATGTAGTCCACTCCCGTCTCGGCGACCGCGCGGATCGTCTCGAGCGTGATCCCTCCGGAGGCCTCGAGCTCGGCCCGCCCGTCTGCCAGCTCCACGGCGCCGCGCAGGTCCTCGACCGACATGTTGTCGAGCAGCAGCCGTGGCACGCCTGCCTCGAGCGCCGCCGACACCTCGGCGAGCGTGGCGCACTCCACCTCGACGGCCACCCCGGCGGGCGCCGCCGCAATGGCACGCCGTGCCGCCTCCGCCACGCCGCCCGCCAGCGCGGCGTGGTTTTCCTTCACGAGGATCGCGTCGAAGAGCCCGCTGCGGTGGCTCACGCCCCCTCCCGCGCGCACGGCCTCCTTCTCGAACGCGCGCAGTCCGGGCGTGGTCTTACGCGTGTCGAGCACCCGCGCGCCGGTTCCCTCCACCGCCTCCACGTATCGCGCGGTGATCGTTGCGACGCCGGAGAGCCGCCCGAGAAAGTTGAGCGCCACCCGCTCGGCCGCGAGGATGGACGCCGCGCGCCCCGCAACCTCGGCCAGCAGCCCGCCCTCGCGCCACGTCCCCTCCTGGGCGTGGGAATGCCAGCGCAGCTCGGGGTCGACGCGCTCGAACACCTTCTCGGCCACCCGCAGGCCGGCGGGCACGCCCGGGGCCTTCTGCTCGATCCGCGCCCGCGCGCGGGCGCCGTCCGGCACCACGGCCGCCGTCGTCAGGTCGCCGTCGCCGAGATCCTCCCGGAGGGCTCGGTCGATCAGGTCCAGCATGAGGGGCGCAGGGTATGCGATGGTGGGCAGTGCTCGGAGGACCTGTGGGGAATGGACTCGCGCGATCCTTATGCCGGCGCCGACCTGACGACCTCGCGGCGCTTTCAAGCAGGTCTCCTCGGGCTGTGCGGCCTGCTGACCCTCACCTTCCTGCCGTTCGAGCCGGTCGACGACCAGATCGGCGCCGCCGGCTGGGCGATCGCGGCCGGGCTCGCGCTCCTGGCCCTCCTGACCGCCTATCTGATCCTGAGGCGTGAGCCGAGTTACGACGACCTGCTGGTCATCGCCTACGCCGGCATCGCCGGCATCGCCCTGCTCAACTACCTGGCCGGCGGCGGGTCCTCGGCCTACGAGGACCTCTACGTGCTGTGGCTCGGCACCGGCGTTTCGCATCCCCCGCGGCGCGCGATCCCGCACCTGGCCGTCATGGTCGCCGCGCTGGCACTGCCGCTCGCCTACGAGGACGTGAACAGGGAGACGGTCGATGACATGGCCGCCGAGGCGCTCATCCTGGTGGTGTGCGGCGCGCTCCTCACCGCCTACCAGGCCGGCGTCCGGCGCCACCGCGCCGGGCTGGAGGCCGGCGTGGAGGTCGAGCGGCGGCTGGCCCGCGTGGACGAGCTGACCGGTCTGGGCAACCGCCGCGCCTTCGACGAGGCGATCACCGTGGAGAGCGTCAGGGCGTCCCGTGAGCGCGTCCCGCTCAGCGTCGGGCTGGTGGACGTGGACAACCTCAGCCGCATCAACTCCGACTACGGCCACCTGGCGGGCGACCAGAGCCTCCGCGACGTGGCCCGCGCGATCGAGCGGTCCGTGCGCGCCGGCGACCGCTGCTTTCGCTGGGGCGGCGACGAGTTCGTGGTCCTGATGCCCGGCACCGGAGGTGAGCCTGCCGATCAAGTGCTGGCGCGCATGGCGGAGGCGGTCGCGGAAAGCTGCCGGGCGCCGGACGGCCGGCGCATCAGCCTCACCTGGGGGGTCGCCGAGCTCGAGCCCGGCGGCACCGCCGAGGAACTGCTGGCCGCCGCGGACCTCGCCATGCTGGAGCGCAAGACGGAGAAGCAGCGGTAAGGCGCCCCGTCAGGCGGAGGCCGGCGCCGCGGTCCGGTCGATGCCGGCGGCGGCGTAGGCGTCCACCTCGTCGAGCGTCTCGTGCTCGAGCAGCGCCTCCACGAGCCGGTCGAGCCGCTCGCGGTGCTCGGTGATCAGGTCGCGCGTGGCGTCGAGCTCCTCGTCCACGATCCGCCGCACCTCTGCGTCCACGAGCTCCTGGGTGGCCTCCGACACCGGGTCCGCGCCGGGCAGCAGCGGGCTCTGGCCCTGCTGGGGCGCGACGGTGATGAAGCCGACCTTGCCGCTCATCCCCCAGCGCGCCACCATCCCCCGCGCGATTCCGGTGACCTGCTGGATGTCGGACTCGGCGCCCGTCGTCACGCTGCCGTAGACGACCTCCTCGGCCACGCGGCCGCCGGCCGACACGCGGATCTTCGCTCGCAACTCCTCCTCGGAGTAGTTGAAGCGGTCGTCATCCGGAGTGGAAAGGGTCACCCCGAGCGCCTGCCCGCGCGGAATGATCGACACCTTGCGCACGGGGTCCGCGCCCGGCGTGAGCATGCCGACGATCGCGTGCCCGCCCTCGTGGTAGGCGATCCGGCGCCGGTCGTCCTGGTTCAGCAGGATCTTGCGCTCGGCGCCGAGGACGATCTTCTCGAGCGCATCGGTGAAGTCGGCCCGGGCCACCCTCTGGTGCCCGCGCCGGGCGGCAAGGAGCGCCGCCTCGTTCACGAGATTGGCCAGGTCGGCGCCGACCATCCCGGGCGTGCTCTGGGCGATCTGCGCCAGGTCGACGTCGTTGTCGAGCGGGACCGAGCGGCTGTGGACCCGCAGGATCTGCTCTCGCCCGGTGCTGTCCGGGGGCTGTACCGCAACGCGGCGGTCGAACCGGCCCGGACGCAGCAGGGCCGGGTCGAGCACGTCCGGCCGGTTGGTCGCGCCGAGCACGATCACGCCCGCGGCCGGGTCGAAACCGTCCATCTCGGTGAGAATCTGATTGAGCGTCTGCTCGCGCTCGTCGTGGCCGCTGACGACGCCGCCGCTGCCGCCGCGCGCGCGGCCGATGGCGTCGAGCTCGTCGATGAACACGATCGCCGGCGCCGCCTCCTCGGCCTGCTTGAACAGGTCGCGGACGCGGGACGCTCCCACGCCCACGATCGCCTCGATGAACTCCGAGGCCGAGGCCGAGAAGAACGGCACGCCGGCCTGGCCGGCCACCGCGCGTGCGAGCAAAGTCTTGCCGGTGCCGGGCGGGCCGGACAGGAGCACCCCGCGCGGGATGCGAGCGCCGAGCTTGGCGTACTTCTCCGGGTTGCGCAGGAAGTCCACCACCTCGACCAGCTGTTCCTCGGCCTCGTCTATGCCGGCGACGTCCTCGAAGGTGACGGTCTGCTTCTCGGCCTCGACCAGCTTGGCGCGCGAGCGCCCGAACTGGCCAAGCGCCCCAGCCGCGCCGCCCCCGGCCGCGCGGCGCAGGAAGAAGATGAACAGCGCCACCAGCAACAGGGTCGGCCCGAAGGAGAAGAGGATCGTCTCGAGCAGCGAGCGCTCGCCCGGCGGCTCGGCGTTGATCGTCACGTCCTCGCTCTCGAGCAGCTGCGACAGTTCCCGCTCGTTGGCGAAGGTGGGAATCTCCGTCTCGAACTTCTCGGCCTTCTCGCCCTCGTGCCTGACCTGCTCGCGGAACGTGCCCTCCACGGTCTCGCCGCGCGAGGAGATCTCCTCCACGTTCCCCTGGCGCACCTGGTTGAGGAAGGTCGGGGTGTAGGGGACCTGGATGCGCTCCTCGGCCGGGGCGAAGATCGCGACGATCAGCCAGTTCAGGAAGAACAGGACAGCGAGGATCAGGAGGAAGCGGCGCCCGCTCCAGGGCAGCATCGGCGGCCTCTGCGGCGTGCCTTCCGCGCGCACGTCGCCACGCTTGGGATCGCGCGGCGGAAGCGGGGTGCGCGGGTCCGGTGGGCGAGCCTCGTCGGCCATCATCCAATCGTAGAGGCCGCCGCTAAGCCTATCCTGGGTGAGGATGCGACAGCAGCTCAGACCGCTCTTCGACCAGGTTGTGATCAAGGAGCTCGAGCCCGACCGGGTGCGCCGCTCCGGGCTGGTCCTACCGCCGGGCGAGCATCAGTCGCCTCCGCAGCACGGCATCGTGCTGGCGGTCGGCCCAGGGCTCGACTGGTGGGGGAGCGTGGGCGTGAAGATGCCCGTCAAGCCGGGCGACCACGTGGTCTTCCCCGCCTCGGCGGGCGTCTGGGTCGAGGTCGAGGAGGAGCGCCTGCTCGTGTGCCGTGTGGGCCAGCTGCTGGGCGTGCTCGAGGAGGCCGGGGACCTCCCCGACGACGCGCTGCGGGCGTTCGAGGACGAGGCTTAGCGCACCTCAGTCGTCGTCGCCCCCGTCGCTCATCTCGATCACGCCGCAGGCCACGCGAGAGCCGCCTGCTGGGCCTCCGGGAGCGCCGGGTGCCGCCTCGTGGCCGCGATCCTCCATCGCGTGCACGATCACCGAGGCGCCGTCCGCATCGAAGATGCTCGTCGGGTGGTCGGGCTGGAGCACGAAGCGCGTGGTCACCGCGTGGAGCCGGGCGGCGCTGCCCCGCACCTCGAGCTGTGGCACGTCGCCGAGGTGGTAGGGGTGATTCTCTGCACTCGTGTCCTTCGCCGGGCCCGCGTCGAAGTGGTCGCCCGCCGCCTCGAACGTCGGCTCGCAAGCGCCTACGTCGTGGACGTGGAACCCGCGCTGGCGCGGCTCACGCGGCAGCCCACGCACCCACACGTCGACCGCGACCACCGGAGTGGGCTGGTCCTCGGTGGAGGAGTACTGCCTGAAGCGAGCCTCACCGCGGATCCCGGAGCCGGGCGGACCGAGGATCTCGGCACGCGCCTCGTAGCGCGTCTCGTCGTCGTCGTCGCCGACGGCGATCGTCACGCCGCCGACGGCGATGCCGCAGAGCGCGCCGACGAACAGACCGAACAGGAAGCGGGGGCGAATTCTCATGCCCGCCCCTTTCCCGGGACGGGCGAAAACATGCCCTAGGAGCCGCCGCCGTCGCCCGCCCGCCGCAGCAGCTCCGCGCGTACGAACTCGTCGAGGTCGCCGTCCAGCACGCCCTGGGCGTTTCCCGCCTCCACGTTCGTGCGGTGGTCCTTGACCATCGTGTAGGGGTGCAGCACGTACGAGCGGATCTGTGAGCCCCAGCCCACGTCCTGGGCCTCGCCCTTCTCCTTGGCGATCGCCTCCTGGCGGCGGCGCTCCTCCAGCTCGATCAGCTTTCCTCGCAGCATCCGCATCGCGGTATCGCGGTTGGATGACTGCGAGCGCTCGTTCTGGCACTGGACCACGATGCCGGTGGGCCGGTGGGTGATGCGGACCGCGGAGTCCGTCTTGTTCACGTGCTGCCCGCCCGCCCCCGACGCCCGGTACGTGTCGATCTGGAGGTCCTCAGGGTCGATCTCCACCTCCACCGCGTCCTCCACCAGCGGCGCCACCTCCACACCCGCGAACGCGGTGTGGCGGCGCGACTGGGCGTCGAACGGCGAGATCCGCACCAGCCGGTGCACGCCCTTCTCGGCCGAGAACAGCCCGTACGCGTTCTCCCCGCGCGCGATGAACGAGGCGGACTTGATCCCGGCCTCCTCCCCCGCCGACGCCTCCTTCAGCTCCACCTTCATGCCGCGCCGCTCGGCCCAGCGCATCAACATGCGCAGCAGCATCTCGGCCCAGTCCTGCGAGTCGGTGCCCCCGGCGCCGGCGTTCACCGTGACCACGGCGTCGCCCGTGTCGTACTCCCCGCTGAACAGACGCGCCTCCTCGAGCTCGGCGAGCCGGGCCTCGATGCCCGCGCGCTGCTCATCCAGCTCGGCGGCGATCGTCTCGTCCTCGGCGGCCATCTCCTCGAGCGCCTCGAGATCCTCTATGTCGCTCTCGAGCGAGCGGAAGCCCTGCAGACGCCGGCTGGCCGACGCGTGCTCGGCGGACGTGCGGGCGGCGGACTCGTGGTCGTCCCAGAAGCCGGGCGCCTGCATCTGGCCCTCCAGCGCCGCGACGCGCTCTGCTAGCCCAGCCGGGTCAAAGGTAGTCCGCGAGCAGCTTCAGCTGGTCGCGGAGGCCACTGGCGTTATTGGGCGCCATGGCACTTCTTGTACTTCTTGCCGGAGCCGCACCAACACGGATCGTTGCGGCCGATCTTCTCGTGCTCGTCGAGGCGCCTGGTCTCCACGACCGGCACCGAGGCCGCCACGTCGTCGGCGGCCATGTCCGCGGCCTCGGCCATGCCGGCCGGAATCGCGGTGCCGGCCGCCGCGGCAATCGCGTCGCGGCCCTGCGCGGCGTGCCCGCCCGAGTAGTTGAGCCTGCCGCTGGTGGTGGCGCTGCCGCCGCCGCCCCAGCGCTGCGCGGGCTGCTGCGGCTGCTCCTGCTCGACCGAGACCTCGACGTTGAAGATGTAGCGCGCGAACTCGTCCCAGATGTTGTTCATGAGCTCCGTGAACATCTCGAAGCCCTCGTTCTTGTAGGCCACCAGCGGGTCGATCTGCGCGAACCCGCGCAGGTGGATGCCCTCGCGCAGGTAGTCCATGTCGTGCAGGTGCTCGCGCCAGCGGTTGTCGATGATCTGGAGGAGCATGTAGCGCTCGAGGGCGCGCATCAGCTCCTCGCCGAGCTCCTCCTCGCGCTCGTTGTAGGCGTCGACCACGTCCTCGCGCAGCTTCTCGACGAACGCCTCGCGGCCCTCGCCCTCACCGACGTCGTCGACGTCGTACGAGACCGGATAGATCTGCTCCAGCTGCGTGAACAGCGCGTCGAGGTCCCAGTCCTCCTGGTACTCGCCCTCCATGTACTCGCCCGCGAGCCGCTCGATCGCGTCGGAGATCTGGGTGCGCGCCACGTCCGACATGTCCTGGCCCTCCAGGATGCGGTCGCGGTACTCGTAGATGATCTCGCGCTGCTGGTTCATCACGTCGTCGTACTCGAGGACGCGCTTGCGCTGCAGGAAGTTCTGGTCCTCGACCTTCTTCTGGGCCCCCTCGATCTGCTTGGTGAGCATCTTGTGCTCGATCGGCAGCTCGTTGCCCTCGTCGTCCTCCTGGGCGAGGAACTTGTTGTCGAGGATGCGGTAGATGCGGTCGCCCGCGAAGAGACGCACCAGGTCGTCCTCGGCGGAGAGATAGAAGCGTGACTCGCCCGGGTCGCCCTGGCGGCCCGAGCGGCCGCGCAGCTGGTTGTCGATCCGGCGCGACTCGTGGCGCTCGGTACCGAGGATGAAGAGGCCGCCGGCCTCCCTCACCTTCTCGCGTTCGATGGAGACACGCGCCTCCATCTCGGGGAAGAGCTCGTCCCACGCCCGGTCCCATTCCTCCGTGCCCTGCTCCAGGCCGCGCTTGTTGAGCTCGAGCTGGGTGAGGTGCTCCTCGTTCCCGCCGAGCTTGATGTCCACGCCGCGGCCGGCCATGTTGGTGGCGATCGTGACCGCGAACGGCTGCCCGGCCTCGGCGATGGTCTCGCCCTCGCGCTCGGCGTGCTCGGGCTTCGCGTTCAAGACGGTGTGCTTGACGCCGCGCTTGTCGAGCTGCCTCGACAGCAGCTCGGAGACCTCGACCGAGATCGTGCCCACCAGCACCGGCTGGCCGAGCTTGTTGCGGTCCTCGATCTCCCGCGCCACCGCGTTCCACTTGCCGTCCTTGGTCTTGTAGATCTGATCGTTGTTGTCCACCCGGATCATCGGCCGGTTGGTGGGGACGTCGACGACCTGGAGCTTGTAGATCTTCATGAACTCGGTGGCCTCGGTGAGGGCCGTGCCGGTCATGCCCGCGAGCTTCTCGTACCTGCGGAAGTAGTTCTGGTAGGTGATCGTGGCGACCGTCTGGTTCTCCTCCTGGATCGCCACGCCCTCCTTGGCCTCGACCGCCTGGTGGAGTCCTTCGGACCAGCGGCGGCCCTCCAGGATGCGGCCCGTGAACTCGTCGATGATCTTCACCTCGCCGTCGATCACCGCGTAGTCGACGTCCTTCTTGTAGAGCGACTCCGCCTTGAGCGCCTGCTGGAGGTGGTTGACGAGGTGGCCGTACTCGGCGCGGTAGAGGTTGTCGATGCCGAGGAACCGCTCGGCCTTCTCGACGCCCTTCTCGCTCACCGCGACGGTCTTGTGCTTCTCCTCGGGCTCGAAGTCGTACTCGGCCTCCCAGTCCTTCGACTTCGCCTCGAGGCCCTCGGGCTTCTTGCCCGGCTCCATGGTGCGCGCCAGCTTGGCGAACTTGTAGTAGACGTCGGCGGCCTTCTCGGGCTGTCCGGAGATGATGAGCGGGGTGCGCGCCTCGTCGATGAGGATGTTGTCGACCTCGTCGACGATCGCGTAGCCGTGGCCACGCTGCACCTTCTCCTCGAGCGAATCGGCGAGGTTGTCGCGCAGGTAGTCGAAGCCGAACTCCGAGTTCGTGCCGTAGACGACGTCGCGCGAGTAGGCCTCCATCTTGTCGATGGGGTGCATCTGGGCCTGTATCACTCCGACCGTGACCCCGAGCAGGTCGTAGATCGGCTTCATCCAGTTGGCGTCGCGGCGAGCCAGATAGTCGTTGACGGTGACCAGGTGCGTGCCGCCGCCCTTGCGCGGGTAGCCGTTCTCGTCGCGCGCCGCCAGCGCGTTGAGGACGATCGGGAGCGTGGCCGTGATCGTCTTGCCCTCGCCCGTCTTCATCTCGGCGATGGAGCCGTCGTGCAGGACCATGCCGCCGATCAGCTGCACGTCGTAGTGGCGCTGGCCGAGTCCCCGCTTGCCCGCCTCGCGCGTGAGCGCGAAGGTCTCGAACAGCAGGTCGTCGAGCGGCTCCCCGTTCATGTGCCGCTCGCGCAGGGCGGCGTAGCGCTCGCGCAGCTCGTCGTCTGACTCGAGCTCCAGCTCGGGCTCGTAGTCATTGATGCGGGCGACGTTCCGCTCGAAGGCCTTGAACTTCTTGGACTCGCCGACCCGCAGGGCGCGGTCGAGAATGGACATCGAAGTTACGGTAGCAACGCCGAGGGGGGCTCAGGAAGGCCATCCGGCCACGTAGCCGGGCGTCTCGATCGACGGATCGAGGCGGGGGTCCGGCTCCGGCGAGGCGACCGCGGTACCGAGGGGCAGCACGCCGGCCCAGACCGGCAGCTCGTAGTCCTCCTCGTCGTCCACCGGAGGACCGGTGCGCACCTTGGCCGACGCCTCGTCGAGCGACAGCGCCAGCACCTTCGTGCCCTTCAGCTCCTGGCGGGAGGGCGGCCGGACGTCGGCCCAGCGGCCGGGGACCAGCTTCTCCGTGAACAGCTCGAGCGCCCGCAGCCGCTCCTCCTCGGGCTCGACCGGGCGGGCCTCCCCGAAGACGACAACCGACCGGTAGTTCACGGAGTGGTGAAACGCGGAGCGCGCGAGCACGAGGCCGTCGACGAGGGTGACGGTCACGCACACCGGAACCCCGCGCTCGAGCGTTCGCAGCATGCGGCTGGCCGCCGATCCGTGGAGGTAGAGGCGGTCGCCGAGCCGGGCGTGGAGGGTGGGGATCACGACCGGCGCGCCGTCGTGGACGAAGCCGACGTGGCTGATGAGGGCCTCGTCGAGGATGGGGTCGATGGTCTCCCGTTCGTATTGCCCGCGCGCGGGGACGCGGCGGACACGCGTGCGGTTCGTCGGAGCGGTGGCCATGATCGCGTCAGGCTAGGGCGAATGGGGCCCCGCGGACAGGGCCGATTGGGCTTGACATCGGTGGGCCGGTCGGCGGTGGGCCCTCCTGCGCCTTCCTCGCTGCCGCGCCCCCTACGCGATTCGCTCCTGCCCCTTCTGCGCCTCCCGGCGGGCGCGGCGCTTGTCGCGGTGCTTTTTCACCTGTCGGGCGAGGTCCTCGGCTACCAGGTTGATGGAGTGGCCCATGTCGGTGGAGCGCTCGCTGGCACGCAGGGTGACGCGCTTCAGGTGGAGGGTCGCCTCGGCGATCTGTGAATCCTTGATCGCCGGGTTGCGCTCCTCCCTCAGCTCGATCTCCAGCTCCGCGAGAGGTGAGACCTGGCGACCGACCTTGGCGAGCTTCTTCTCCACTCGGGAGCGGACCTCGTCGTCGACGGTGGCGCCGCTCCGGCCCTTCACCTGGATGCGCATTTGCCCTCCTCGTAGGCGTTCGTCGATGGTAAACGGTCCGCCGCCGGCCGGGGCGCTGCGGAGGCCGCTCAGCGACCGGGCGTGCGCGCGAACGCGATCGCGGCCACCTCCCTGGTGCCGGCCTCCCGCAGGGCCGCCGCGCAGGCGGCGAGGGTGGCGCCGGTGGTGGCCACGTCGTCGACGATCAGGGCCGTCGGCGGCACGCGTGCGCGGGGCTCGATCGTCCCGGCCGGGCCGCCGAGACGGGCGCCGCGGCTGCGGCCCACCTGAGGCGGCCCGGCCCCGCGCCGCCGCAGGCACTCCGACGTCGCGATGCCGGTGGCGCGCGCGAGCGCTCGGGCGAGTACGGCGGCCTGATTGAAGCCGCGCCGCCGCATCCGGACCGGGTGAAGCGGAACCGGAACGAGCGAGCCTCGCAGCAGCCCTTCCGGAGCGGACGCCACCACGAGTGCGGACATCTCGCGCGCGAGCGACAGGGCGCCGTGGAACTTCAGGGCGCGGACGAGGTCGCGCGCCGGACCCTCGTACGCGAGCGGCGTCCAGACGCGGACCCCGGCCAGAGCGACCGGCTCTGACGGCAGGAAGACGAGCCCTCGCCGGCAGCCGTCGCAGAGCGCACGGTCGGGCGGAGCCGCGGCGCCGCACGACCAGCAGAGCGGCGGGGCGAGGAGCGCGGCGATCACGGCGCACGGCCCGGAGCGCGACGCGCGGCGGCAGGAGAGCGGCCATCCATCGGGTCAGTCTCGCCGGCGACCTGCGACGCGTGGGCACGCCATTGCGACAATCCCGTGCGTGTCAGGTGACAACGCGGCGGGCCATCCGCATATCCAGTGGCTGTCGGACCCCGCCGTGCTGGCTCCGCTCGCGCTGTTCGCCGGGATCTACGTCTGGCGCTTCCTCCAGGTGCGCCGCGAAGCGGCCGCACGCGGTCGTCCGCCCAGCGGCGCTGGGCCGCTCCAGGCGCTCGCGTTCGGCGCCGGGATGCTCGCGCTGCTCGCGGCGCTCGTGTCCCCGATCGACGGCCTCGGCGAGGACTACCTGTTCTCGGCGCACATGGTCCAGCACGTGCTGCTCGGCGACATCGCGCCGCTCCTGATCCTCCTGGGCCTCTCCCGCTCGATCATGCGGCCCGCCACCCGCAGGCTGATGCGGGTGGAGCGGGCGCTCGGCCCGCTCGCCAACCCGGCCACGGGCATCGCCGTCTGGCTGGCGATCATGTACCTCTGGCACGTGCCGGCGCTCTACGACGCGGCGGCCGAGAACGCGTTCGTGCACCTGCTCGAGCACGCGTCTTTCTTCGCGGCCGGGGTGGCGCTCTGGTGGCCGCTGATCCAGCCCGTCCCGATGCGCCGCCGCCTGACCGGGCTTCAGCCGCTCGGCTACATCGCGTCCGCGAAGGCCGGGCTGGCGGCGCTCGGGCTCTACCTGGCCTGGAGCTCGACCGCCCTGTACCCCTACTACGAGCGGACCCCGCGCATCTGGGGCCTCGACCCGGTCGAGGACCAGAACATCGGCGGGGTGATCATGATGGTCGAGCAGTCGTTCACGCTCGTGCTCGTGATGGTCGCGCTGTTCGTGCGGATGCTCTCGCAGAGCGAGGAGGAGGAGCGCCGTCGCGAGCGGCTGGAGGAGCGGGAGGAGGCCAAGGACCGCGCGCCCGCGGAGGCGCGCTGAGTCGCCCAGGCGCGGCGGGCCGGCGCGCAGGCGCGATACTCGCCCGTCAGTGTCAGAGCGCAACGTCGAGCTCGTGCGCCAGATGATGGACGCGCGCAACCGCGGGGACATCGACGAGGCGATGATGTTCGCCGCCCCCGACATCGAGTTCGACCTGTCGGCGTCGGCGGGGACGTTCGCCGGGGTCTACACGGGCCATGAGGCCCTCATGCGTCTTTGGGCGGCCTGGTCCGAAGTCTTCAGCGAGATGATCTGGGAGGCCGAGGAGTTCATCGATGCGGGCGACGCGGTCGTCGTTCCCGTGACCTTCCACGCGCGAGGCCGCGAGAGCGGAGTGGAGACCATCACACGGGCGGTGCACGTGTACTGGCTCAGAGACGATCAGGTCGTGCGCTACCGCCAGCTCCCGAGCCGCGCGGCGGCCTTCGAGGCGGCGGGGCTGCGGCTGCGCTAGCCCTCGAGTACCTCGCCGTCGGTGATCGTCCGCGGCCCGACCACCTTCACGTCGCCGCGTACCTTCACGTCGGCTCCGAACGTCACGTCGCCCTCCACCGTCAGGCGCTCGGCCTCCACCAGCGACGGCGGGCCGTCGGCGAAGCGGGGCTCGAAGTCGCCCATCAGCTTGAAGTGGTCCGGGTCGAGCTCCACCAGCGGCGGCCGCTCGCGAACCGTGCTCACGGTCCAGTCGTCGCCGACCCGGTAGGCGTCCGAGCGCACCACCAGCAGGTCGCTTGTCGTCTTGACGGGCGTGAAGCGGCTGCGCGGCACGCGGAGCGCTCCGGCGCCCTCGAAGACGCCGATCGCCGCCCCCATCGCGGTCTCGAGCTGCAGCACGGCGGGCGACGAGGCGTCGTTCGGGTCGACGGTCTTCCGGTTGACGATCATCGGAAGGCCGAGCACGCCGCCGCGCTCGGACAGTGTGCGCTCCAGGGCCCTCAGATCGACCCACACGTTGTTGCAGTTGAAGTACCGGTGCCGCGACACGTCCTCGAACGCCTCGCGGTCCTCGTCCGGGGTCTGGGCGGTCTCCCGCAGCACCAGTCCGCCGTCCTCGCGGCGCCGCGCCAGGTGCCCGCCCTTGCGGTCGCCCTCGGTGCGGTCGGTCGACTCCGACAGGAACGGCAGGCCCTCCCGCGCGAACCAGTCGAGGATGCGCGGATCGAGCACGGCGCCAAGGTTGTCCGAGTTCGACAGGAACAGGTAGCGGTAGCCGCGCTCGAGCAGCTCACCCAGCATCCCCGAGCCGGCCAGCGACGTGTAGACGTCGCCGTGCCCAGGGGGGGCCCACTCGAGCGCCGGGTCCGCGGGCCAGCTGACCGGCTCGTGGCCGTCCTCGAGCAGCTTCGGCACCTTGCCCTGGAGGAAGTCGAGCGGCAACCCGTCCACGGCCAGGTCCGGGTAGCGCTCGAGCGCGGCGAGGGTGTCGTCGCGCGTGGCGAAGCTGTTCATCAGGAGCAGCGGCACGGGCGCCCCGCTGCGCTCTCTCAGGTGGAGGATCTGGCGGACGATCACGTCGAGGAACGTCAGCCCCTCCTTCACCTCGAGCAGCGACTTCGCCTTGGTCATGCCCATGCTGGTGCCGAGCCCGCCGTTCAGCTTCAGCATGACGGCCTCCCCGAGCGCCGAGCCGTCCGAGGCGGGCAGCTCCTCGGCGTCCGGCAGGCTCTCGAGCGGCTCGATCGAGGACTCCGGCAGGGTGCCCTGCTCGCCCTCTCGCAGGAGGCGCTCGTAGTGGGCAAAGGTCTCGACCGCTGTCTCGGACAGCCCCTCGGCCCGCATCTTGTCGGTGGCGGCGCTCACCGCCTCGATGCTATGTGCTCCCGGTGCGACCAGGTCGCGCCTGCGCTCAGGCGGCGGCGACCGCCGCGCCGGAGGGAAGCTCGAAGCGGGCGGCGACCTCCTCGAGGATCCCCAGCATCGCGTCAGTGGCCGGCGAGCGGTAACGGCCGGCGAGCGTGGCGGCCGCGATGCGCCGTGCCGGGGCGTTCGGGCCCAGCGAGCGGATCACGATGTCCTCTCGAACGTTCGTCAGCGACAGGCCCGGCAGCAGCGAGATTCCCACGCCCGCCGCGACAAGTCCCTGGACCACGTTGTAGTCATCGGAGCGGAAGCCGACCCTCGGCGTGAAGCCCGCCGCCAGACAGGCGGTCTCGTGGAAGCGGCCGCACCAGCTGTGGTTGCCGCTCTCCTGGATCCAGGTCTCGTCCGAAAGATCCCGCAGGCGCACTCGCGGCTTGTTGGCGGCAGGGTGCCCGAGCGGGAGCGCCAGGAACATGGGATCGTCGACCAGCCGGTGCAGCTCGATGCCCTCGTAGAAGCGCTCGAGCTCGGGCTGGTTGTACTCGTCGTACTCGAAGACGATCGCCACCTCGAGCTCCGCCGCGCGGAGCATCTGCGCCGCCTCCTCGGGCTCGCGCTCGACGAAGCTCAGCTCGACCTGCGGGTGCCGTTGCGTGAAGAGCGCGACGGCCGGCGGCAGCAGTGAGGCGCCGGCGGTCGGGAACGATGCGAGCCTGACCCGTCCGCCGCGGATGCCGGCAATCGCCTCCAGCTCCGCCTCGGCGGCCGCCAGGCGGGCCAGAACCACCTCGGCGTGGTCCACGAGAGCGCTCCCTGCCTCGGTGAGGCGCACCCCGCGACTCGTCCGGTCGACCAGCGTGGCGCCGGCGCGCTTCTCGAGGGCCGCGACCTGTTGGGACACCGCGGGCTGCGTATAGGAGAGCGCCTCGGCCGCCGCCGAGAACGAGCCGTGTTCCGCGACCGCCTTGAGGACCCTCAGCTGCTTGACGTCGAGCATAACTGCAGCTTATCGAAGCCAGCAGAAGTTCGAATTTGAGCTTATGGGCCGGATCCACCACAATGTTCGAGGAACATCAAACGGACCCAAGGGGACCCCAATGACCGACAAGACCCTCACCATCCGCCGCGCTGATTCGTCGGACACCGGTGCGCTGGTCCGGCTCGCGGCGCTCGACAGCGCCTCCCCGCCCACCGGAGAAGCACTGGTGGCTGAGGTTGGCGGCGAGCTCTGGGCAGCGGTGGAGGTCGACTCCGGATCGGCGATCGCCGACCCGTTCCGCCCCAGCGGCGAGCTGGTCGACCTGCTGCGCCTGCAGGTGTCGCTGGACGGCCGCCCCGAGCGTTCGGGCCGGCGCGCGCTCGCACGGCTGCTGCCGCGGGCGGCCTAGCCGGGATCCACCGCTCGTGACGGCGCGAGCCGCCTCATTCCCCGCCCCACGAGCTCAGGTAGCGCTCCTGATCGGGCGTCAGCGAATCGATCTCGACGCCGAGTGACTCCAGCTTGAGGCGAGCGATCTCGGCGTCGAGCTCCTGCGGCATCGGCAGCACCCGGTGCTCCAGCTCGTCGCCGTTCAGCGTGAGGTGCTCCACGGCGAGGGCGAGATTCGCGAAGCTCATGTCCATCACGGCCGCCGGATGCCCCTCCCCCGCGGCCAGGTTCACCACGCGGCCCTGGGCGAGCAGGTTCAGACGGCGGCCGTCGCCGACCTCGTACTGCTCGACCAGCGGTAGCACCTCTCGGACGTTGCCTCCGGCCAGCTCGCGCAAGCCGGGGAGGTCGATCTCCACGTCGAAGTGGCCGGCGTTCGCAAGCACGGCGCCGTCCTTCATGCGCTCCATGTGCTCGCGCCGCACGACGCCCCGCGAGCCGGTCACCGTCACGAACAGGTCGCCGCGTTCCGCCGCTTCGAGCGCCGGCATCGCCTCGTAGCCGTCCATGCGCGCCTCGAGCGCCCGCATCGGATCGACCTCGCAGACGATCACGTGCGCGCCCGCCCCCCGGGCGCGCTGCGCGATCCCCTTGCCGGTCGCGCCGTAGCCGAACAGCACCAGCGTGCGGCCGGCGAGGAGCAGGTTGGTGGCGCGGAGGATGCCGTCGAGCGCGGACTGGCCGGTGCCGTAGCGGTCGTTGAAGGTGCGCTCGGTGCGCGATTCGTTGACGGCGATGACGGGGCAGGTGAGCTTGCCCTCGGCCTCGAGTCTCCTCAGCCGAAGCAGGCCGGTGGTGGTCTCCTCGGCTCCCCCCTTTACGGGGCGTTCCCAGCGATGGAGCAGCACGAGCAGGTCGGCGCCGTCGTCGAGCGTGATGTCGGGCCCCCACTCCGCCAGCGAGGCGACGTGCTGGGCGTAGCGCTCGGCGTCCTCACCGCGCCGCGCCAGCACGGGGATGCCGTCCTCGACAAGGGCGGCGGCCACCTCGTCCTGCGTGGTCAGCGGGTTGGCCGAGCACAGGCCGACCTCAGCTCCGCCGGCGGCCAGCGCCTTCGTGAGGTTCGCGGTCTCGGCAGTGACGTGGAGGCACGCCGCGACCTTGGTGCCGGCGAGTGGCGTCTCCTTCTCGAACCGTTCGCGGATCGAGCGGAGGACCGGCATCTGCCCCTCGGCCCACTCGACCCGCGCTCGCCCTGCCGGTGCGAGCGACGGGTCGGCGATGTCGGAAGGCGAGCGGCCGGGCATCACGCGCCCCGGGACAGCGGCGACGTCGACTCACCCGCGGAGTGTGGGCTGTCAAAGTCCCGCATATGGCGCCTTAGACAGCCCACACTCGGCCTGGGGGGCCGGGGGCGCGAGTGCCCCGGCCGGTCAATAGCGATAGTGGTCCGACTTGTAGGGCCCCTCCACGGGCACGCCGATGTAGGCGGCCTGCGCGGGGGTCAGCTCCGTGAGCCGCGCGCCGAGCGCGTCCAGGTGCAGACGGGCGACCTTCTCGTCGAGGTGCTTGGGCAGCACGTAGACCTGCTTCTCGTAGTCGTCGTTCTTCGAGAAGAGCTCGACCTGGGCGATCGTCTGGTTCGTGAACGAATTCGACATCACGAAGCTCGGGTGGCCCGTCGCGTTGCCGAGGTTCAGCAGGCGGCCCTCTGAGAGCACGATGATCGAGTGGCCGTCGGCGAAGCGCCACTCGTCCACCTGCGGCTTCACGTTCACGCGCTCGATCCCGGACACGCGCGCCAGGCCGGCCATGTCGATCTCGTTGTCGAAGTGGCCGATGTTCCCCACGATCGCCTGGTGCTTCATTCGCTCCATGTGGCCGGCGCCGATCACGTCGCGGTTGCCGGTGGCGGTGATGAAGATGTCAGCCGTCTCCACGACGTCCTCGAGCGTCACCACCTGGTAGCCGTCCATCGCCGCCTGCAGGGCGCAGATCGGGTCGATCTCGGCGATCACGACGCGCGCGCCCTGGCCGCGCAGGGACTGGGCGCACCCCTTGCCCACGTCGCCGTAGCCGCAGATCAGCGCCGTCTTGCCGGCGATCATCACGTCGGTGGCGCGGTTGATGCCGTCGATAAGCGAGTGGCGGCAGCCGTAGAGGTTGTCGAACTTCGACTTGGTGACCGAGTCGTTGACGTTGATCGCCGGGAACAGCAGCGTGCCGGCCTGCTGCATCTCGTAGAGGCGGTGCACCCCGGTCGTGGTCTCCTCGGTCACGCCCTTCACGGCCTCGCCCATGCGGGTCCACTTCTGCGGGTCCTCGCCGAGCGTGCGCTGCAGCAGCGTGAGCACCACGCGGAACTCCTCGGAGTCGGCCGAGTCGGGGTCCGGCACGGCGCCGGCGCGCTCGAACTCGGCGCCCTTGTGCACGAGGAGGGTGGCGTCGCCGCCGTCGTCGAGGATCATGTTGGGGCCGTCCTGGCCGGGCCAGGTGAGCGCCTGCTCGGTGCACCACCAGTACTCCTCGAGCGTCTCGCCCTTCCAGGCGAACACCGGGATGCCGGCCTTGGCGATGGCGGCGGCGGCGTGGTCCTGGGTCGAGAAGATGTTGCAGCTGGCCCAGCGGACCTCGGCGCCGAGAGCGACCAGCGTCTCGATCAGCACGGCCGTCTGCACGGTCATGTGGAGCGACCCGGTGATGCGCGCCCCTCGGAGCGGCTGCGCCTCGCCGTACTCCGCGCGCATGGCCATCAGGCCGGGCATCTCGTGCTCGGCGAGCGTGATCTCCTTGCGGCCGAACTCGGCGAGCGTGAGGTCGGCGACCTTGAAGTCCTGCGTGGTCTCGGTGACTGTCATGCGGGGGTGCTCTCCAATGTCTTGGTTGGGGGGTCGAGGGCGAGCAGGCGCTCGTGCTTCTCCTGCTCCCAGCGAAGCCAGTCGCCGGAGTCGATCCCCTCGGGACGCTCCGGACGCTCCTCGAACCAGCGGTCGAGGGCCTGGCGCAGGTCAGGGTCGGACGCCAGCCGACGGGCGAATGCCACGTCCGAGAGCGCGCAGTCGAACCGGGCGAGCAGCTCACGCAGCGTTCGCAGGCGCTGCAGCTCGCCCGGACCGAAGACGCGGTAGCCGGACGGCGTGCGCGGGAGCTCGATCAGACCCGCGCTCTCTATGTAGCGCAGCATTCGCGGCGACCATCCGGTGGTCTCCGCGGCCTGGTTGATCGTCAGCCCGTCCATCGTGGGCAAAGCTTAACACGGTTGTGTCAAGGTTTGGCCAGCGCGGCCTTGATGCGCTCGATCGGCTCGACGGGCGTCGGGTCCACGCCGTCGAGCACGGCGAGATAGACGCTTACGAGGTCGCCGAGCAGCACAAGCGACAGCACGCGCTCGAGCCGACTCTCGCCGCGCGCCTCGACGCGCGCCACGGGGGCGCCGGCGCGCTCGACCTCGGCGGCGGTGAGCTCGATTCGCCTGTGCACGCGCGGGTGCTGGTCCGGGTCGGCCAGGAAGACGGCCGAGAGCGGCGCGATCGCCCGCCCGCGCTCCCAGCCGCAGATCTCGTTGTGGGTCGCCTCGGGCAGTTCGCTCCAGAACGCCGCGGCGTCCGCGTTCTCGTTCAGCTGGGTCTTCCAGCGGCGCGCCGGAGCGGACGTCGGCCCGGCGCCGTGCACGACCGGGATCGTGCCCTGGAGCAACCGCGCGAGCGCCTTTGCCTCCGAGTCCTCCGGGGCGTCCGGGCCCCACTCCTCGACGAGCTGCTCGAGCAGCGCGGTGGCCATGTCGATCTCGGCGTGTAGGCCGGGGGCGGCCCCGCAGACGGCCGCGCACTCGAGCGTCGCGACGATCATGTAGAGGACGGCGGCGCGCGGCTGCATGCCGGCGGGAACGCCGATCACCGGAACGGACTCCTCACGCGCGGCCTCGGCCAGCTTCCCGCCCGTGGTGATGGCAACGCGGCCCGCCCCCGCCGCGCCGGCGGCCTCGAAGCAGGCGAGGGCCTCCTCGGTGTCGCCCGAGTAGCTGGCGCAGAGGACGAGGCTGTCCGGCGGCGTCCAGGCCTCGAGCGCGTAGCCGCGCATGGTGGTGATCGGGCGCGTGGCGCGGTCCCCAAGCGCCGCGGCGGCGAGATCGCCGCCGATGGCCGAGCCGCCCATGCCGCAGACGACGAGCCCGCCGGGCCGGTCGCGTCTGCCGATGTCGGCCGACTGCGCCCGCCAGAGGGCGTCGCCGAGCTGCAGCGGCTGGGCGAGGACGTCGCCGAGCATGTGCCGCGGGTCCACGGCTTCGATGCTCTCCCGGTCGAGCGTCACGACATCACCTGCCCGGCCTCCACCCGCTCCCCGGGTCGGACCTCGGCGCCGGGATCGATTCGGGCCCCCTCCCCGATCGTCGCCCCCTCTCCGATGACCGCTTCGGCGCCGACCACCGCGCCCGGCAGTATGCGGGCGCTCTCCCCCACCCGCACGCGTGTGGCGAGCACGCTCTCCACCACCGCGGCATCGGCGCCCACGACCACGCGGTCGTGCAGCACCGAGCGGTCGATGCGCGAATCGCTGCCCACCGAGCAGTGCCGCCCGAGCACCGCCTGCGGCCCCACATGCGCGCCGGACAGGAGACAGCCGTCGTAGACGAGCGAGCCGGTCTCGTCCCGCGGCGGCAGCTCGGAGCGGACGCGCCCGGCGAGCAGGTCCCAGGTCGCCTCCAGGTAGCGCCCGGGCGTCCCGATGTCGATCCAGTAGCCGGCGGCGGGGAAGCCGTAGAGCCCGTGGCCCACGAGCGAGGGGAAGACCTCGCGCTCGAACGACACGGCACGGCCGGCCGGGATCGCCGCGACCACCTCCCGCTCCACGACATACGCGCCGGCGTTGATCCGGTTGGTCGGCGCGTGCTTCTCCATCTTCTCGAGGAACGCCTCGACCCTCCCCTGGTCGTCGGTCGGCACGACGCCGTAGCTCGAGGTGTCCTCCACCGGATGGAGGGCGAGCGTGACGCGGGCGCCGGAGCGCTCGTGCTCGGCCAGCTCGCCCGTCAGGTCGATGTCCGTGAGCACATCGCCGTTGAGCACGAACAGGCGCTCCTCGAGCAGGCCCTCGTCGTATGCCAGGCGCACCGGGCCCGCCGTGCCGAGCGGTTCCGTCTCGATCACGTAGCGCAGCCGCATCCCGTCGTAGATGTCGCCGAGCACGCCCTTGACGTCCTCCGACATGAACCCGCAGGAGAGGATCACCTCGTCCACGCCGTGCGAATGCGCCCAGTCGAGCATGAACGACAGAAACGGCCGGCCGGCCAGCGGCATCACCGGCTTGGGGGTGGTGTAGGTGAGCGGGCGCAGCCGCGTGCCCTCGCCCCCGGCGAGCACGAGCGCCTGCACTACCTGCCGATCCCCTCGTACGTGAAACCGGCCCGCTCGAGCTCGTCGCGGTCCAGGAAGTTGCGGCCGTCGACCACGAGCGGGCTCCGCATCCGGTGCTTCACGTCGTTCTGCCAGTCGAGCTCGCCGAACTCGGGCCATTCGGTGACGAGCACCACGGCATCGGCGCCGTCCAGGGCGTCGAGGGCCGATTCGCAGATGCGAGCCCCCCCGAGCATGCCTCCGGCACGGTCCGCCGCAACCGGGTCATAGACGCGCACGTTGGCGCCCTCTCCCTGAAGCCGGCCCGAGAGCACCAGGCTGGTCGCCTCGCGGATGTCGTCGGTGTGGGGCTTGAATGCCACGCCCAGCAGAGCGACCTCCTTCCCCTCGAGCGACCCCAGGTGCTTCTGGAGCTTGCCGATGGTGCGCCGCTTCTGAAGCTCGTTGACCTCGATCACCGCGGTGAGCAGCTGGAAGTGGTAGCCGGTGTTACCGGCGAGCTGCTTGAGGGCTTGGACGTCCTTCGGGAAACAATTCGAAACCGCCAAAGAGCCACTGACTATTAGCGAGTGGGCGGCGGGAACCTCCATGGAGTAAACGGGACCCCGCCACCGCTCGCGCCGCACTTCAGCGACGCGCAGCCGCGCACTTGCCTCGTTGCGCCGTCGGTACCCGGTTGGCGCGATGCGCTTGCTCTGCCTGGCGATGCTCGCAAGCGCGCCTGCTCGATCGCGTTTCGGGATCAGTTCGATGGCGCGCTCGACCTGCTCGGCGCCTGAGATGCGAATCCAATGCGTGTCTTTGCTCGACTTCGACGTCCGGCCGATCCGCCGGCAAGCGACGATACCCAGGTCACCGAGGAGTCGGAGCACCCCGTCGGCGAGTTCATCGCTGACCGTCCCGAGTTCGATGATGATGCTCGGACCGCCGTTGATCAGTGACCACGAGCCGTCCCCTTCGAACAGGCCCGCCAGCAACGCCCACTTGTCGCATACAGGCCGGTCCCAGATCAGGTCTGGCAAACGCTGCCCGTAGCTGTTGCGTCCCAGTCCGAGTACGCGGAGCCACCACGACACAAGAAGTGGCGAACTGAGCACCACCTGCTTCGAGGTGGGCGCGAGGTGGACTCGGGCGGCCACGCCTTGGCGCGACCAGTAGGAGACCACCTGATCGACCAGGTGGTCTTCACGGTGGGGATGGAAGCTCCAGATGAGCTTGCTCTGACTCGGAAGGACGGAAGCGCATCCCTCGGACAGGTACAGGCCAACCACGCGCCAGAATGTCTCGCGCAGATCGAGCTCGTGGGGGATGAAGTTGCTGGTGGAACCTGTTCCGAACCGCGCCCCGCGGACGGAGACGCCGCCGAGGCACGCCTCGTCGAACCGGATCGTGCCCTTGCGCTTCACGTCACCGGTGCGCGCGGCCGCCGAGGCCGCGCGGGTGAATATCGCGCGCCGCTCCTCGATCGGACGTGCGACCAGCGCGGCCACCTCCGCGCGTGCGGGCCGAACGATCAGCTGCTCCGGCGACAGCTCGGCCGCCTCGACCGCCGACAGGATCGATGCCATCGCCGCTGAGTCGGCCGGCTCGTCGCGCTTCATCGCGATGGGTAGCCAGTCGTCCTCCGTCAGGCTCTCGGCGAGAACGCGCCGCAGCGGCGCGCCGTCGGCATCCGTGACCATGAAGGGGTGGTCCGGCGTGCAACGGACTCGGCGCCCCATCTTCGTGCGGACCTCGAGCATGTCGCCCTCGTAGTCGCGCCGGGTCACGCACATGACCGGCAGGAAGATCGGCTCCTGCTGCTCGGGCAGGAACGAGAGCACCTCGAGGTTTTCCGGGGTGATCACGCCCTCCTCCGGCTGCTCCTCGCCGTCACCCTCGAGCCGCCTCCAGAGCTGCTCGAAGGTAAGGAGAGTGGTGCGTCCGTGATGGCGCGCCAGCACCGTCTCCTCTCCGGCCAGGCACGAGCCGCCATAGCCAATACCCGCCCGCAGGAACTGCGAGCCGATCCGGTCGTCGAGGCCCATCCCGCGGGCCACCTCGAGCACGTCCGCTCCCAGCTCCTCGGACACGTTCGCGATCTCGTTGATGAACGAGATCTTGGTGGCGAGGAAGGCGTTCGAGGCGAGCTTGATCATCTCGGCGCTCGCCACGTCGGTGGTGACCACCGGGGCGTCGAGCGGGGCGTACAGGGCGGTCACGCGATCGGCGAATTCCTGTGAGCCGTCATCCGCGCCCACCACGACCCGGTCCGGCTTCATGAAGTCCGCGACCGCGCTTCCCTCCTTCAGGAACTCGGGGTTGGAGACGTAGCCCGTGCCGGGTCGTCGGCGCTGTATCGAGCGGCCGGTGCCGACCGGAACCGTGCTCTTCATGATCAGGGCGTGGTCGTTCGACTCGCCGAGGTCGGCGAGGACGGACTCGACGCGGGAGAGGTCCGCGTCTCCCGAGTAGGTCGGCGGCGTGTCCACGCAGACGAACAGCAGGCGGGCGTGCTCGAGCACCTCGCCCATGTCGATGGTGAAGTGGAGCCGCGCGGCGTTCTTTGCGACCAGCTCGGGCAGGCCGGGCTCGTGGATCGGTACCTCGCCGCGCGAGAGCGACTCGACCTTCTCGGGCACGATGTCCCGTGCCCACACCTCGTGGCCGAGCTCGGCGAAGCACGCGGCGGTGACGAGACCGACCCAGCCAGCACCGATCACGCCTATCGGCTCCTTGGTTGGCATATGTCTCTAGACGCCCCGGACGGAGCGGGCGATCGCCATCATCTGCTTCTCGGACAGTGTCAGCAGAAGCGTGTTCGAGATCCAGTAGACGGCCCTCGGTGTGCGCCACGCGACCAGCTTCAGCCGATCGCCGTCGCGGACCAGCTCGTACGTGCGCCTCCCGATCTTTCGCGTCTCGGTGACGCCCTCGAGGATCGGCGCGTTCTGCCAGGTGGTGCCCTGGAGCCCGTAGTACTCGCCGACCACGCCCGTCTGGAGCACCATCCGGTACGCCCCGTAGAGCTTCCCGTCGGTGCCGCGCAGCTTGTACACGCGCGGCGGCCCCGCGTAGATCGAGCCGGTCGTGCGCAGCGCCGGGTATAGCGCGGGGAGCGTGGTGCCCAGGCCCATCTCGATGCCCTGGAGCGCCTGGTCCCGGCCGAAGCCGGTGGCGTCCTCGAGGCCCAGCTCGCCCACCGACGGCAGCTTCTTGCGCTTGCCCCGCTTGACCTTGCGGGTGACCTCTCCGCGCGGGCCCGGCGTGTCCTCGACGTTCAGGAACTCGTCGACCATCTTGCTCATCTGCTCGGGGGTCGAGTCCACATAGGTCTCCCCGAGCGTGCCGCGGAAGCGGACCTCGCGGATCGGCTGGTCGGCCGTGCCCAGCGCCAGCTTCATCAGCCGAAGCACCTCGGAGCGCGAGCGGAGGGCCGCGTCGGTGCTCGTGTTGCGCCCGAAGATCCTGAACAGCCGGTCGCGCTTCGAGATGAGGTCGGTGACCACGACCTGCTGCTTGACCTGCCTGAGGAAGTCCTGTTGGCGCGCGGCCCGCACGATGTCCGTGTCCTCGTGGCGGAAGCGCACGTACTGGAGCGCCCTGCGGCTGCAGAGGCGCTGGTAGCCGGGCTGGACGTCGATGTAGGAGTACTCGGCCGAGTCGTTGAAGTACCGCCGGTCGACGTCGACGTAGACGCAGCCGATCGCCTTGACCGCCCGCCAGAACCCCTTGAAGTGCATGTTCACGACGTGGTTCACGCGGAGGCCCGTCACGGACTTGACGGTCTTGAGCGTCAGCTCCGGACCGCCCAGCTCGTAGGCGGCGTTGATCTTGTCGACGCCGTGGCCCGGGATCTCGACCCTCAGGTCGCGCGGCAGCGAGAGGATCGCCGTGGCCTCCTTGTCGGCGTCGAGCCGCACCAGCATGATCGTGTCCGAGCGGGCGCCCGCCGCGCCCTCCTGGTTGTTGCGCGGACGCCGGTCGGAGCCGAGGATCATCAGCGTCTGCGGCTTGCCCGGGTCGGTCTCGGCGAGGTTGCCCTCGCCGAGCTTCAGCTCCGGGCCGAGCTCGAGCGCGTCGACCACCTTGTCGACCTCGTGGAAGGCGGCCACGGCGGTGGCCGCCGCCGCGGCGAAGATGCAGAGGAATCCGCCCAGGAGCAGGCGCTTCCAGAGTCCGGGTCGGGGGATGTCCTGGAACATCAGGCGATCTTCAGCGGGCGCTCATCCCGGCCCTGGTGGGCAGGAAGCAGCTTGACGAACTCGACCAGCGTCCTCCGATAATCCCCGAGGGACCGGATCGACACCCATTCCTCGGGTCCGTGGTGCCCGTCGCCGACCGGCCCGCACTCCACGGCGGGCACGCCGGCCTCCAGGAACGAAATCGCGTCCGACGCGCCGTCGCGCCCCACCCCGAGCCGCTCGGCGGTGGGCGGCGACACGCGCGAGATGGCCTTCCCCAGCGCCTGGACGAACGGGTCGTCGCGCTCGACGATCGCGGGCTGGCGGTGAAAGGTCTTGACGACGGTGACATCGGGGAGGGCGTCCACGGCCGCGCGTATCTCGTCCGCGTCCTGGCCCGGGAGGTAGCGCACGTCCACGTCGATGACGCACAGGTCGGGCACCTTGTTGAGGGCGTCGCCGCCCACGATCCGCCCCAGGTTGATCGAGGGCCGGTCGAACAGGTCGGACGACTCGCGCGCGAACGGCAGCACCTCGATCCGCCGGAAGACGTCCACCGCCTTGAGCACGGCGTTGTCGCCAACCCAGGGAGTCGAGCCGTGGGCGGCCCTGCCGGTCACCTCGATGCGCATTGCCAGCACGCCCTTTGCCTGGATGCCGATGTGCATGTCGGTCGGCTCGCCCGTGATCGCGAAGTCCCCCACGTAGCCCTGCTCAACGAGGTAGTCGGAGCCGCGCGTCTCGATCTCCTCGGACTCCTCGTCGGAGACGCACACGAAGTGGACGCACACCCTCTCCTCCGCGACGAGGTCGTGGACGGCGCACATCATCGCGGCGAGGCCGCCCTTCATGTCGTAGGCGCCGCGCCCGTACAGGCGGTCGCCCTCGATCCGCGGCGTGAACTGCTCGGGCCTACCCGGCACCACGTCGAGGTGGCCGTGCAGCACGATGGTCGGCCCGTTCTCGGGGCCGACGGTGGCGGCCAGCACCGGCCGCCCCTTGTAGACCGTGCCCGTCACCTCCACGTCGCGTGCCTCCAGCCAGCCCTTCACGAAGCCGGCGGCGCTCTGCATCCCTTCTTGGGTGGACGTGTCGTAGGTGATCAGGCGCTCGGCGAGCGCTCGTTCATCCATCCGCGGTCGAGGATAGTGCCTCGCTCTCCACCTCCGCCCGGACCCAACAGCCGGCGATGTGGTCGTTGACGAGCCCGCAGGCCTGCATCGTTGCGTAGGCGGTCGTGGGGCCGACGAAGCGAAAGCCGCGCTTCTTCAGCTCCTTGCTGAGCGCGGTCGACTCGGGCGTGATCGCCGGCAGGTCGTCGAGAGCGCGGGGAGCGCGCCGGCGCCGTGGCGGCGCGAAGGACCAGACCAGCTCGGCCAGCGGGCGGTCGAGCTCCGCCGCCGCCCTCGCGTTGGCGATGGCGGCCTCGATCTTGCCGCGGTGGCGCACGATCCCGGCGTCGTTCAGGAGGCGGGTCACGTCGCGCTCGCCGAAGCGGGCCACGCGCTCGATCTCGAAGCCGGCGAACGCTTTCCTGAACGCCTCACGCTTGCGCAGAATCGTCAGCCACGAGAGCCCGGACTGGAATCCCTCGAGCACCAGGCGCTCGTAGATGCCGCGGTCGTCCCGCACGGGCCTGCCCCACTCCTCGTCGTGGTAGGCCGCGTACTCCGGCGTCGACGCACCCCACCAGCACCGGCGCCGCCCGTCCTCTCCGCGTGCGAGGGTAGTCACGCGGGGCGAGGCTATACCCTCGCACGCCGTGCACGTGAGCCCGGCAGGCGCATCGTCGCGCATGAGCAGGTCCGCACTCCTGTGGCGCTCCGCGACGCGCTCCGACACCGGCCGCGCGGCGGGTCTCGCCTTCGCGACGATCGCCAGCAACGTCCTCGGGCTGATCTTCACGGTCGTGTTCGCTCGCATCCTCGGGGCCTCCGGCTACGGTTCGCTCGCGGCGCTCGTGTCGGCCTGGATCATCCTGATGGTCCCCGGCTCGGCCCTTCAGATCGCCGTCGCGCGCGAGGTCTCCCGAGCCACCGCCGGCGGCAGCGCCGATGCCGGCGCCGGAGTCAGGCGCTGGTTCGCCCACCTTGCGCTCGCCGCAGTCGTCGTCGCCGCGGCCGCGATCCCGCTGCGCGGGGTGATCGCGGCCATCGTCAACGTGGACGAAACGTGGGCAGCAGCCGCCGTGCCTGTCACGGCCATGCTGTGGGCGCTGGTGGGAGTCGAGCGCGGAGCGCTGCAGGGCTTCGGGCGCTACCGCGCGGTCGGCGTGAGCATCGTGGCGGAGGCCACCGCGCGCCTCGTGCTCGCCTTGGCGCTCGTGGGCGTTGGCCTGGATGTGACCGGCGCCTTCCTCGGCTCGGCGCTGTCGCTCGTGGTGGTCGGCGCCGCGCTCGCGGTCCCGCTCAGCGCCCTCCTCCCGCAGCCGCAAGGCGGGACGGGCCTGGCGCGCCTGCGCGACCTGCTCTCTGACGCCCGGGCCCCCGTGATCGGGCTGACGCTCCTGTTCACGCTCCAGGAGGTCCACGTGATCGTGGTGAAGCACCAGGCGACAGGCGACACCGCGGGCTCGTACGCGGTGGCCGCGGTGGCGGCGAAAGCGATCGTGTGGGTGGCCGTCGGGCTGGGCCTCTATCTGCTGCCGGAGGCCGCGCGGCGAGCCAGGACCGGCGTGGACGCGCGCTCGGTGCTCGTCCGCTCGCTCGGGCTGGTCGTCCTGTGCGCCGCGCCCATGATGCTGATCTTCGGCCTCGGCGCCGAGCAGCTGCTCGAGGCCGTGTTCGGCGACGACCTCACCGAGGCGGCGGGGGCGCTTCCGTGGCTCGGACTCGCCATGACCCTGCTGGCGTGTTCCTACCTCGCCGTCCAGTACCTGCTGGCGCTCGGGCGCTGGAGGTTCATCTGGGTGCTCGCGGTCGCGGCGGCGGTGGAGATCGGGCTGCTCGCGGGCATCGACGCGGACCTGACCCAGGTCGGGCTCGCACTCTTCGCGATTCAGCTCTGCTGCGCGGGGGTGATGCTCGCGGTGGCGTTCAGGGCGACGGGATCCCCCACGGACGGCGTGTTCCCGGCATCCAGCGGCGAGTGACCCTGAGCTCCCGCTTGCCGTTGTCCACGCCGGCGATCGCCTCCTGAACCGCGAGATCGACCTCGCGCCGAAGCGCCCGCCGGAAGGCCGCCGAGTCGAAGCGCCGGGCGTTCTGCACGCATGCGAACGGGTCCACGGCGTCCGTGTCGAAGGAGCGCACCGCCTCGGCCAGGCTTGACGGCCCGCCCTCCCACAAGCACCCGGTCACGCCCTCCACGACCGTGTCGAGCACCCCGCCCCCACGACGGGCTATCACGGGCCGGCCGGCGGCCTGGGCCTCGACCGCGGCGATGCCGAACTCCTCGACACCGGTCAGGACGAACGCCCTGCACTCCGCCAGGAGCTGGGCCGCATGCTCGTCGCGCACCCTGCCTACGAACCGCACGTTGGACGGGGCCATCCGTCGCAGCCGCCGGCGGTCGGGCCCGTCGCCCGCGATCACGAGCGTCAGCCCGAGCTCCGCGAAGGCCTCGATCGCCGTCTCGATCCGCTTGTGCGAGACGAGCTCGGACAGCACCAGGTAGTAGTCGCGCGGCTGCGCCGGGCTGAACCGGCCCAGCTCCACCGCCGGGTGGACGATCCCGGCGTCGCGCCCGAAGTAGCTTCTGATGCGCGCCTGCGTGGTGCGCGAGTTCGTGACGTAGCGATCCACGCGCTGGGCCGCGATCCAGTCCCATTCGCGCCAACGCCGGAAGAAGCCGCGCAGCAGGGCACGCGTGACCGGGTCGCCGCGCTCGGCGAGCGCGCGCTGCCGCTCGTTCCAGGCGTAGCGGAACGGGTTGTGGCAGTAGCAGACGTGCACCGCCTCCTCGTCGCACAGCACCGCGTGAGCCCAGGCGCTGGAGCTCGACAGCACGAGGTCGAAGCCCGACAGGTCGAACGACTCGACGGCCGCGGGGTAGAAGGGGAGCAGCGCGCGGAAAGTGCGCCGGTTCGGCCGCAGCTTCTGGAGGAACGAGGTGTGCACGCGCCGGTGCGCAAAACGCCCCTCGGTCCCCTCTTCGTCGTAGATCGGGGTGAAGACGTCGGCGTCAGGCCACAACTCGCACATCTCGAGGAACACGCGATCGGCGCCTCGCAGGCTGACGAGGAAGTCGTGGACGAGCGCGACTCGCTTACCTGCCTGGGGGCGACCGTCTTCCCTGACCACGGCGGGGAGTCTATGTCTACGCTCCGGCCATGGCCGTTCGGGTGCCGCTCGCGTGCCTCGCCGTCCTGGTGCTCGTTTGGGTGGGGGTCCTGACCCGCAACCACGAGCTGGGCAAGGAGGCGGCGGTGCGCGCCTTCTTCGGTCCCGAGCCCTCCGCGGCCGACCGCGAGCGCGACCTCGAGCGCCTCGAGGACGCGCGGCTGCTGGATCCGAACGCCTACTGGCGGGTGGCGCGGGCGAACTACCTGCTGCTCGACGGCGACGCGCGCCGTGCCGCCCAGACGGCCGAGGAGCTGGTCCGCGACGAGCCGGAGAACATCTTCGCCTGGTCCGCGCTGCTGGAGGCCACGCGGGAGAGCGACCCGTCCAGGGCCGCTGAGGCGGCGGCCGAGATCAGGCGGCTGAACCCGCTTGGCTCGCGCTAGGAGGGGGCGACTCGCTCGCGGCCACGAGTGCGGCCGCGAGGAGGATCGCCGGCAGCGTCGCGGCCGGCATCTGCCAGTCCCAGTCGATGCACGCGTGGATGCCCCAGACCGCGAGCGCGGCGAAGGCGCCGGGCGCCAAGGCTGAGCCGCCCCGCTGGGCGCGGCGGCCGGCCACGGCCACACCTCCCACGAGCAGCCCGAGGCCGATCAGCCCGA
>Ga0081538_10000559_pt1 | contig 41262 bp, 41 predicted proteins | sample TabmetS5T2R1_FD_71022 | JGI IMG/M metagenome (GOLD analysis project Ga0081538, IMG submission 71022) | Tabebuia heterophylla rhizosphere microbial communities from the University of Puerto Rico - S5T2R1 | ecosystem: Host-associated > Plants > Roots > Rhizosphere ... | reverse complement strand
GGCTCGCTGCCCACCTGGCTCATCCTGCTCTCGCTCAAGAGCCGCAGCTGGCGCACCCAGCGAGAGCTTGCCGAGGCGCTTGGGATCGAAGGGCCGACTCTCACCCACCATCTCGCCGGCCTCGAGCGGGCGGGACTCGTTGGGCGCACCCGCGATCCCGACAACCGCCGCGTGCAGCGGGTGGAGCTGACCGAGGCCGGCGACGCCGCGTTCCATCGGCTGCGTCGCGCCGCGGCCAGGTTCGACCAACGGCTTCGCACCGGGCTCGACGACAGCGACATCCAGCAGCTTCGCGAGCTCCTGGCCCGCCTGGCATCGAACGTCACCGGCGACCAGCCAAGCGCGGACGAGCGCCCCGCCGAGGGCGTCGCGGCGAGCTAGACCACATGCCGCCCGGGACGACGGATCGAGTGGGCGGTGAGGGGCCTCGGCGGGCGGGGAGTGGGCCAGTCGAGGTTGGAGGCCACGCGTATTACCAGTCGGCTAATGAAAGGCCTGTTGAATGGATCTCGGATTGCAGGGCAAGGGCGTGCTGGTCACGGGCGCATCGGGCAACATCGGGCGGGCCACAGCCGTGGCCTTCGGTGCGGAGGGGGCCCGCGTCGCCGTCGGGTATCACCGCCGCCGAGTGGAAGCGCAACACACCGCCAAGGCCGTGGAGGAGGCCGGCGGAAGCGCCACCCTGGTCGCACTTGACCTGGCAGACCCCGAAGGGGTAGCCAGGGCCGTGGACGCGTTCGAGCGCGACTTTGGCGGCATCGACGTCTTGGTGAACAACGCCGTGGCCTGGCCCGAGCGTGGTGCCCCCGGCGAGCTGTTCGAGTCGGTTCCGCTGGAACGCCTGCGCGCGTCGATCGCGGCAAACCTGGTCGGCCCGTACGCGCTCACCCAGGCCGCGGTTGCCTCCATGCGCGCCCGCGGCTGGGGCCGGATAGTCCATCTCTCGACCGGGCTCGTGGAGGACGGCTTCCCGGGCTCGTCGCCTTACACGACCCCTAAGGCCGCCCTGCATGGCCTCACCCGAACCATGTCCCGTGAGCTGGCGCCCGCCGGGATCTTCACCAACCTCGTCATGGGCGGCTACATCCCCCACGGCGAGGTTCCGCCCGCCGTGCTGGAGCAGGCCAGTCTCTCGGCAGCCACCGGCCGCCCGACCGAAGCCTGGGAAGTGGCCAACCTGATCGTCTTTCTCTGCTCCACCGCCAACGGCCACATCACCGGAGAGGCAATCCGCGCCGACGGCCACTTCCTGACGCGGACCTAGACCCGCCGTCTCGCGTAGCTCCTGCTCTGCCGACCCGCGGCCAGCCATCGGTCACATCTCCTCACCGCCGCACGTCAAACGAGCAACGATCGATTCTGCCGCTGCCGAGCGGCCGGCGCTGGGAAAGGAGAGAACGATGCAGACGGAAAGCAAGCCTCAGAAGATCGCGGTTACGGGGGCGACCGGCCGGGTGGGATCGCACCTCGTCGAGATCCTCGAGCAGCGCGGACACGATGTGGTCCCGATCGCGCGCTCGAAGGGTGTCGACGTGGTCAGCGGCGACGGTCTCGACGAGGCGCTCGCCGGGGCCGAGACGATCATCGACGGGGCCACGGGGCCCTCGCCCGACCAAGAGGAGGCGACAGCATTCTTCACGGCCTCGGCACGGAACGTCCAGCGAGCCGGCGCCGCAGCCGGAGCGAGACGGATCGTCGTCGTCTCGATCATCGGCATTGACAAGTTCAAGGGCGGATACAACGCGGCGAAGGTGGCGCAGGAGCAGACGCTGCTCGAGGGCCCGCTCCCGGTCCGGATCGTACGCGCGGCCCAGTACCACGAGTTCGTCGATCCGCTCGTCGGGTGGACGATCCAGGATGGCGTCGCCTACCTGCCCGAGATGCGAACGCAGCTCGTGGCCGCCCGCGTCGTCGCCGAAACCCTCGCCGACGCGGCCGAGGAGCCGGAGATCCAGACCGGCAGGATCACCGAGGTCGCCGGCCCGCAGGAGGAGCGTCTCGCCGATGTAGCCGCCGTGCTCTTCGCCAGCCGAGGTGACTCGGTCGAGATCCGCGAGGGCCGCCAGCCCGGCGACCCGGACGCCGCGGCCTATGCGGAGGGCGCCGCGCTGCCCAACCCCGGCGCGAAGCTCGCCGGCCCCAGCTTCGAAGAGTGGCTCAAGGCGGCCTAGATGCCATCAAGCCCATGTAGCCGTCGAACCCAGGCGCCCAGGTCGCTCTTCGCAGTCTCAGCCCGCGGCGACGGCGATCAACGCTCGATCCTGGTCGCCGGCGCTTCTCCTGATCGCGCCCGGCGAGACGCCGATGACGCGCTTGAAGGCGCGGCTGAACGCGGCCTCGGACCGGTAGCCGAGCCGGTCGGCGAGCTGGCCGACCGTGGCGCCCTCCTCCTCGAGCGCCGCGACCGCGACCTGCATGCGCCAGCGGGCGACGTAGCCCATCACCGGCTCGCCGACGAGGTCGCTGAAGCGCGCGGCGAACGCCGAGCGTGACATCGCCAGCTCGGAGGCCAGGGAGGCGACGGTCCAGTTGCGCGCGGGGTCGCGATGGATGTGCGAGATGGCGCGGCCGATCTGGGGGTCCTGGAGCGCTCTCAGCCAGCCCCGCTGGGCGGCCGGGTCGCTCTCCATCCACGCCCGGATCGCCTGGATGACGAGGATGTCGCCGAGACGGGTGATCACGGCCTCGCCGCCGGGCCGCAGCTCGGCGGCCTCGGAGGCCATCAGCCGCAGCACGCTCTGCATCCACTCCAGCCGGGGTGAGCTGGACGCCTCGATGCGGATCGTGCTCGGGAGGATCTCGACGAGGTGGCCGGCGGCCGGGTGAGCGAAGCGCACGGCCCCGCAGATCAGGCCGGTGGCCGCGCCGCCCCCGCCGTGGCGGAGGATCTCGTAGCGATCGCTGACGGCCTCGCGCTCGAGGTCGAGGATCCCCGGCGCCGGCGCTCCCGGTTCGCTGCGCAGGACGTGGCCGTCCCCGTGCGGCACGAGCGCGAGGTCTCCGAGCTGGATCCAGCTCTGTTCCTCCTCGCTTTCGAGCCACATGCGGCCCGCGGTGACCACGTGGAACCAGAGGTACCCCGGCATCGGCGGCAGCGTGAGCCCCCAGGGCGCGGTGAGCTCGGAGCGGCAGTAGTAGGCACCGCTCATCCGCAGGAAGTGCAGCGCCTCACCGAGCGGATCGGCCGGGGGGAAGGGGTCCGGGGCCTCCATGGCGGCGAGTATGCAGGCTGGGAGTCCCGTCGTCCAGGTCGACTGGACGATCGGGCATGGATTCGCGCCTTGTAGTCATAGACAGTCCGCGTTCAACGCGGAAACCTGGACGTCATGCAGATCGACGACAACATCACTTTGGTCCTCGGCGGCACCGGCAAGACCGGCCGCCGGGTGGTGGAGCGCCTCGCCGCGCGCGCGATGCCGGTTCGCGTCGGCTCACGATCCGGCGCGCCGCGGTTCGACTGGGACGACCGGGCGACGTGGGCGCCCGCCCTCGACGGCGTGAGCTCCGTGTACGTCTCGCACTACCTGGACGCTCTCCCGGGAGCGGCCGACACCGCCGGCGCGTTCGCCGAGCTCGCGATGCAGCGCGGCGCTCGGCGCCTCGTGCTGCTGTCGGGACGCGGCGAGGAGGAGGCCGAGCGGGTGGAGCAGGCCGTGCGCGCTTCCGGCGCCGAGCTGACGATCCTGCGCTCGACCTGGTTCGCGCAGAACTTCAGCGAGAACTACTGGGCCGACGAGATCCTCGGCGGCGCGCTGGCGCTGCCCGCCGGCGAGATGCCCGAGCCGTTCGTCGACGCCGACGACATCGCCGACGTCGCGGTCGCGGCGCTGACCGACGACCGTCACGTCGGTGAGCTCTACGAGCTCACCGGGCCGCGGCTCCTGACGTTCGCGGACGCGGTCGCCGAGATCGGCCGGGCGGCCGGGCGCGAGATCCGCTACCTGCCGGTCTCGATCGAGGACTACGCGGCGGCTGCGACCCGGCAGGGCGTCCCCCGCGACTTCGTCGCGCTGCTCACGTACCTGTTCAGCGAGGTCCTGGACGGCCGCAACGCCCACGTGGCCGACGGCGTTCAGCGCGCCCTCGGCCGCGAGCCCAGGGACTTCGGCGACTACGCGCGCGACGCGGCCGCGACCGGCATCTGGAGCCCGACCGCCGGCCGGGCGGCCTGACGTCATGCGGACCGACCGCACGGACGTCGTGCTCACCGCCGCTGTGATCGCGATGGGCCTGCTCGCGGGGCTGTACTACGCCTTCGACGTCGCCGTCATGCCGGCCCTGACGGCGGCCGACGATCGCACGCTCGTCGATGCCATGCAGCAGATGATCGACAAGATCGAGAACCCGGCCTTCTTCCTGACCTTCCTCGGTGCTCCCGTGCTCGCCGCCGTCGCCCTGTCCCAGGCGCGTCGCTCCGGCGCGGGAGACGCCGCACGTTGGATCGTCGCCGGCCTCGCCTTCTACGCGGTCATGGTCGTCGTCACGTTCGCGTTCCACTTCCCGCTCAACGAGGAGCTCAAGGAGGCCGGCGATCCCGCCCGCATCGACGACCTGGCCGCCGTGCGCGACGACTTCGTGACGCCTTGGGTCGCCTGGAACATCGTCCGGACGCTGACGACGACGGCGGCCTTCGGATGCCTCGCCTGGGCGCTGGTCCTGCGCCGACCGGCACGCGGTCAGCCGTAGCTCACCTCGAGGTCGCCGACGCCGTCGATATGGCCCTCGAGCCGGTCGCCCGGCTCGACCGGGCCGACGCCCTTGGGCGTCCCGGTCATGATCAGGTCGCCCGCCCGCAGCGTGACCAGCGTGCTCAGGTAGCTGATCGTCTCGGGCACCTTCCAGATCTGCTGGTCGAGGTCGCCCTCCTGGCGCGGCTCGCCGTTGATGCGGAGCCGGACGGCGCCCTGCGTCGGGTGGCCGATGTCGTCAACGGCGCGGATCGGGGCCATCGGCGCGGACTGGTCGAAGCCCTTGGCCATGTCCCAGGGGCGGCCGGCCTTCTTCGCCACCGCCTGCAGGTCGCGGCGCGTCATGTCCAGCCCGACGGCGTAGCCGAAGACGTGATCGAGCGCGCGGTCGACCGGGATCTCCGCGCCGCCGTCGCCGAGCGCGACGACCAGCTCGATCTCGTGGTGCAGCTCCTCGGTCTGCGTCGGGAACGGCAGGCGGCCGGGCGGCACGACCGCGTCGGCCGGCTTCGTGAAGAAGAACGGCGGCTCGCGCTCGGGGTCGTGTCCCATCTCGACCGCATGCTCCGCGTAGTTGCGCCCGACGCAGAACACCCGGGCCACCGGGAAGACCGCGTCCGTGCCCGCGACGGGGACGGTGGTGAGGGGCGGCGCCTCGATCGCGAACGTCAGGTCACCGGCTGGAGGCATAGAACGACACCTTTCGTTCGAAGTAGGCGACCGCCTCGGAGGCGAGGAAGGCGAACGCGAAGAGGATGATCAGCAACGCCCAGAACTCGGGCATGAGGAAGTTCCGCGAGTAGAGCTCGAACAGGTAGCCGACGCCGAGCACGGCGATCAGCAGCTGGCCGATGACGACGCCCTTCAGGCCGCGGATCAGCCCGAGCCGGATGCCGGCGAGCAGCTCGGGCAGGGCCGCCCGCAGCACGATCTGCGAGAACAGCACGCGCCGGGACGCGCCGAAGGACCGGCCCATCTCGACGAGCGAGGGGTTGACCCGCTCGACCCCGACCTGGGTGTCGAGCGCGATCACCCACACCGAGAAGAGGAAGACGGTGACGATCATCGTCGGCAGCCCGAACCCGAGCAGCGCCATCAGCGCGGGCACGATCGCGGTCAGCGGCGAGCTCTCGAAGATGTTCACCCACATCCCCATCAGCGACCCGATCGCGCGGCTCGTGCCCATGAGGATCCCGACGCCGATGCCGACGGCGAAGGACAGGGCCATCCCGATCAGGAACGCCTGGAGGGTGATCCATGCCGCCTCGGGGAACGTCGACGACGAGACGACCTCGGGGAAGGCCGCGAGCACGTCGCTGAACGGCGGGAGCAGCGACACGAGCTCGAGCCGGCCGACGACCTCCCACACGGCGAACCACACGAGCAGCGAGAACGCCATCGGGATCCTGTGACCGCGCACCGTCACCGTTCGAGATACCCCTGCAGGTCGTGCCAGATCTGCTCGACCCAGTCGAGGTAGGCCTGGCTGCGCCGGATGCTGTCGGAGCCGCCGCTGCGGTCGACGCCGGGGCGGACGACGTTCGACACGCGGGAGGGCCCGCGGGTCAGGATCACGATCTGGTCGGAGACGTAGACCGCCTCCTCGATCGAGTGGGTCACGAAGATCACGGTCTTGCGCTCGTCGCTGAGCAGTCGCAGCAGGTCCTCCTGGAACTGGCGGCGGATCTGCTCGTCGACCGACGCGAACGGCTCGTCCATCAGCAGGATCTCGGCGTCCACCGCGAGCGCGCGGGCCAGGCCGACGCGCTGGCGCATCCCGCCGGAGAGCTGATGCGGGTAGGCGTCCTCGAAGCCGGACAGGCCCACCTTCTCGACGTACTCGCGCGCGGCGTCCTCGCGCTCCCTGCGCGGTACGCCTCGCAGCTCGAGGCCGAAGGCCGCGTTGCGCAGCACGGTCGCCCACGGCATGAGCGCGAAGTCCTGGAACACGAACGCCCGGTCCGGCCCGGGAGCGGTGACGGGGGCGCCGTTGACCTCGACGGTTCCCGACGTCGCCTCGACGAGCCCCGCGACGACCTTCAGCGTCGTGGTCTTGCCGCACCCGCTGGGGCCGATGATGCTGGTGAGCTCGCCCTTCGGGACGTCGAAGGTGACGCCGTCGAGCGCGCGGATCCCGCCGTCGAACTCCTTGACGAGCTGTTGCACCTGGACGGCGCTCATGCCGGCCTCAGCTCCGGCCGGAAGAGGCGCAGCTCCAGGCGCTGCAGCAGGGTCACGGTGACGCTCGCGACGACGATGATCGACAGGATCGACGCGAACATCGCCGGGTAGTCGGCGACCGAGCGGTAGTACGTGATCAGGTCGCCGACCCCGGTCGGGGTGATGATCAGCTCGGCCAGCACGGCGCCGGTGAACCCTTGCGCGACGCCGAGCCGCAGCCCTGCGAAGATCAGCCCGCTGCCGGCGGGGATGATGACCTTCCAGATCCGCTGCCGACGGCTGGCCAGGTAGGCGTCGCTCATCTCCAGCAGCGACCGCGGCGTGTTGGCGATCCCGCGGTAGGAGTTGAGGACGATGACGGGAGCGCTGAGGAGCACGACCGCGAAGACCTTGGCCGTGAACCCGATCCCGTAGACGAACGTGATGAGCGGCACGATCGCCGCCGACGGCGACGCCTGCAGCACGATGAACAGCGGCAGGCCCAGCCACTCGGCTCGCGCCGAGAGGCCCATGACCAGCCCGGCGAGCACGCCGCCGATCGCGGTCAGGAGCAGGCCGACGATCAGCGGTCCCGCCGTCTCGGCATAGGCGCCGGCGAACGTGCCGTCGACCAGCAGCTCCCAGAACGCGGCGAGCGTCGCCGTGCAGGAGGGGAAGGCCGGGTTCACCGAGGCCCACGCGCCCCATTGCCACAGCCCGAGCACGACCAGGATCGACGCCGAGCGAAGCAGCCACGGCCTGCCCGCCCAGGCCGCGACGCGGCCGGGGCGGTCACCCCTCGCGACGGCGAGGTGGCTCTCGACCGACGTGGCCACTCAGTTGCCCGATTCCTCGACCTTGCCGAGCGCCGCCTCGGCCGGGCCGAGGCTCCAGAAGTCCTCGACCTGCAGGGACGCCGGGTCGCCCTTGAGCTGTCCGGCCGCGTGGTAGAACTCGAAATCGTCGCGCGCGGCCTGCTCGCCGCCGCAGTCCTGCGTGAAGAGGTCCCCCTCGGCCCCTTCCTGGTAGTACGGCACCAGCTCCTTCTCGAGCTCGGCCGGCATGTCCTTCAGCAGCCCGAGCCGTTCCCGCTCCTCCTGCACGAACGATGGATCCTCGTCGATCGCGCGCCAGACCGCGAGGATCTCCTCGAGCAGGACCTGGACGGACTGCTGGTTCGCATCGAGCCACTGCGTGTTCGCGAACAGCACCTCGTCGCTCGCGTTCGTCTCGGGCGTCGGGAGCTCGACGAACTTGCCGGGCGCTTCGGACATCACGTAGTTCTTGTTCGGGATGTCGAGCACGGCGGCCTTGACGTTGCCGCGCAGCAGCGCCGTCGCTCGCACCTCGGCGCCGGGCACGAAGTTGATCTCGCCGAACTCGATGCCCTCCTCCTGCTCGATGATGTGGGCGAGCGCCTCGCTGGTCGAGCCGCGCGAATGGACCGCGAACTTCCCGCCGTCGAGCGACTGCCAGTCCGGGTACGCGGCCTTGTCGGCCACGGGGAAGAACTTGACGCTCTGGAGCTGGCAGAAGATCCGCAGCGGAGCGCCGGAGCCCTCGATCAGGCCGTAGGGCGCGCCGAGACCGACGTCGGACTGGCCGCCGACCACCGCCTGGTTGGCGAGGTCCTCGTCGGCGAGCTCGTTCACCTCGACCTCGATGCCCCGCTTGCGCACCCGCTCCATCGCGATGAAGAGCGCAAGCGTCTCCACCGACTCGATGTCGCCGAGGGCGACCCGGATCTTGCCGCCGCCTTCGGCGCCGCCTCCCACGGGCTCGTCCTCGCCGCCGCACGCCGCGACTCCCAGCGCGAGCGTCAGCGACGCGGCGACTGCCCCCAACCTCTTCATGGCCGCCTCCCCTGAGGTTTGCTGGCCGAACATATCAGATATGTTCTCGGTACCCGCCATGGCCGATCTCAAGTCACGCGCCATCTACGTCGCCCTCCGCGAGCGCATCCTGTCCAACGACATCGCGCCCGGCACACGGCTCGTGATGCGGGACGTCGCCAACCGGTACGACGCCAGCGACATCCCCGTGCGCGAGGCGCTGCGCATGCTCGAGCGCGACGGCCTGGTCGAGACCGCTCCCTACCGCGGGGCGAGGGTGACCACGCTCACCGCCAAGGAGGTCGAGGAGACCTACTTCATCCGCTCGCATCTCGAGAGCATCGCCACCGGCCTGGCCGCCGAGCGCATCACCGATGCCGAGCTGGCCCAGCTCGACGCGCTCATGACGAAGATGCGAGCGGCCGTCGAGGCGCATGACGGGCCGGCGTTCTCCGACGTCAACCGCGAGTTCCACCGGACGATCGTGGCCGCCTGCGGCAACGACATGCTCCGCGAGCTGGTCATGGACATCTGGCAGCGCCACTCCGGCTTCCAGCGGGTGTTCCGCATGGTCCCCGAACGCGTCGCCATGTCACAGGCGGAGCACGAGGGCATCATGGCCGCGCTGCGCGACCACGACGCGGAGCGGGCGGCCCGACTCGCGCTGCTGCACAAGCTCTCCGTCCGCGACTCTGTCAGCACGCTCGTCGAGCACGCCGCGTCCTAGCGACCCGGCAAGCCGCCGCCGCCGACTGGAATGATCGACACCCCTCCGGCGTCCTCTGGGCGTAACGTGGGCAGCGGACCTGTGGCGCACATCGGCGATCCACTCGAGCGCGGCCGTGAGGCTTGCGCACGACAGGCATGGATGGAGGCCTTCGAGTGCCTGTCCCAGGCCGATGCCGAGACCGCGCTCGGGGCGGACGACCTCGAGCTGCTCGCCACGGCCGCCTACATGGTCGGCCGCGACGAGGACTACGTCCACGGCCTCGAGCGCGCCCAGCGGGCGCACCTCGAAGCCGGTGAGACGCTCCGGGCCGTGCGGTGCGCCTTCTGGGCCGGCACCTGCCTCCTGCTCGCGGGGGAGGAAGGTCGCGCGACGGGCTGGTTCGGCCGCGCGCAGCGCTGGCTCGACCGCGAGCCGGGCGCGTGCGTGGAGCGCGGCTACCTCCGAACGGCGGACGCCGAGGTACACGCCCGCCGGGGCGACACCGAGACCTCCTACGCGATCGCCGCCGAGGCGGCAGCGGTCGCCGAGCGGCACGGCGACCCGGACCTGCAGGCGATCGCCGTCCACCAGCAGGGGCGCGCGCTGGTGCGGCTCGGGCGCGTCGGCGAGGGCATCGGCCTGCTGGACGAGGTGATGGTGGCGGTCATGGCCGGCGAGCTGTCGCCGATCGTCACGGGCCTCATGTACTGCAGCGTCATCGACGCCTGCCAGGCGGCGCACGCGCTGGGCCGCGCGCGGGAGTGGACCGCGGCGCTGTCACGCTGGTGCGAGCAGCAGCCGGAGATGGTCTCGTTCACGGGGCGCTGCCTGATCCACCGCGCCGAGATCATGCAGCTGCGCGGCTCGTGGCGGGACGCGCTGGCGGAGGCCGAGCGAGCGCGCGAGCGAGCTGCACGCGGCACGGCCGCCGCGCTCGGCGAGGCGATCTACCGCCAGGGCGAGCTGCGGCGCCTGCGCGGCGAGCTCGACGCCGCCGAGGACGCGTACCGGGAGGCGGCGCGCTGCGAGCGGGAGCCGCAGCCGGGGCTGGCGCTGCTGCGCCTGGCGCAGGGAAGCCCGGGGCCGGCGGCCGCCGCGATCCAACGCGTGGCGGGCCAGACCACCGACCCGGTCGAGCGCGCCGCGCTGCTGCCCGCCTACGTCGAGATCATGCTGGCCGTGGGCGAGCTCGACCCGGCGCGCCAGGCGTGCGCCGAGCTCACCGAGATCGGCAAGGCCTTCGAGAGCAGGCTGCTCGACGCGGTGACGGCTCAGGCACGAGGCGCGGTCGAGCTCGCCGGCGGCGATGCCCGGGCGGCCCTGATCCCCCTGCGAGAGGCGGTGCGGGCATGGCAGGATCTCGGCGTTCCCTACGAGGCCGCGCGCGCACGCGTGCTTCTCGCCCGCGCCTGCCGCGCGCTCGGGGACGAGGACGGGGCCACGCTCGACCTCGAAGCCGCGCGGGCGATCTTCGCGCAGCTGGGCGCGGCGCCGGACCTGGCCGCGGCCGACACGCTGGCCGACGGCCGGCCGCTCCGCGACGGCCACGGGCTGACGCCGCGTGAGCTCGAGGTGCTGCGCCTGGTCGCCTCCGGCGCGACCAACAAGGCGATCGCCGGCCGGCTCGTCATCAGCGAGCGCACCGTCGACCGTCACGTGAGCAACCTCTACGCCAAGCTCGGCGTCTCCTCCCGGGCCGCCGCCACGGGCTACGCGCACCAGCACGGACTGCTCCGGCCTGGGTGAGATCACCCACTCGGGGCGGCCCGGGAAGTTGGGTGGTTCATCCGATGCGCGACCTCCTCGGCGCGCCGAAGCTTCGCTGCTCACAGCCGATGAGCAGGAACGAGGACATGAGCACAGAGCATCAGGTGGTCGTCGTCGGAGCCGGACCTGCGGGGATCGCCTCCGCGCTGGCGCTCAAGGACGCCGGGCTGTCCGCGGTGGTCGTCGACCAGGCCGACGAGGTCGCCGCGTCGTGGCGGTCCCGCTACGACAGCCTGCGGGTGAACACCTGGCGCCGGTTCTCCCACCTGCCCGGACGTCCGTACCCGCGAGGCACCCCGACCTTCCCCAGCCGCGAGCAGGTGATCGAGCACCTCGACCGCCATTCCCGCGAGGTCGGCATGGAGCTGCGCCTGGGCACGCGCGTCGAGCGGATCGACCGAGCCGGGGAAGGCTGGGTCGTCGAGACGGGCGCCGATGAGCTCCGGGCACCGCAGGCGATCGTGGCCACGGGCCTGGACAAGACTCCCGTCGTCCCCGACTGGCCCGGGCGCGAGGCGTTCCGGGGCGAGCTGCTCCACTCCGCCGACTACCGCAACCCGGCGCCGTTCGAGGGACGGTCGGTGCTGGTGGTCGGGCCCGGGAGCTCGGGGATGGAGATCGCCCACGAGCTGACCGCGGCCGGCGCGGCGACGGTCTGGCTCGCGGTCCGCACCCCACCGCACCTCCTCGCGCGCCAGGGACCCGGCGGAGTGCCGGGCGACCTGATCGCGACCGGGCTCTGGCACCTGCCGACGGCGGTGGCCGACCGGATCGCGGCCTTTGCCGCGCGGATGGACTTCGGGGACCTGACCGAGCACGGGCTGGCGAAGCCCGAGACCGGCGTCTTCGCCCGCGTGCGGAACGAGGGCAAGGTGCCCGCGATCGTCGACGCCGAGGTGATCGAGGCGATCAAGGCGGGCCGGATCGCGGTGGTGCCCGCGGTCGCCGCGCTCGACGCGACCGGCGTCGAGCTCGCCGGCGGGGCGCGGATCGAGCCCGACGCGGTGATCTGCGCGACCGGGTACGGGCGCGGGCTGGAGCCGCTGGTCGGCCACCTCGGCGTGCTCGGAGAGCGCGGGATGCCGAAGGTGATCGCCCCGCTGCCCGCCGCCCCCGGCCTGCGCTTCGCCGGCTATCTCGTGCGCCCCGGCGGCCTCGGGTACATGGGCAAGCAGGCACGGCGCTCTGCCCGTGCCATCGCCCGCGAGCTGCGCGGCGGCCGTGCCGCGGCGTCGCTGCGGCTCGCAGGCCCGGGGATGCAGCTCGAGACCGATCGCCGTCCCGGTTCGTGAATGCCGCGCTTCGGCATCGCCTTCACCCCGTTCGAGACGCGCGCCGACGTCGTCGTGCGGCTTGCCGTGCGCGCGGACGCGGCGGGCGTCGAGGCCGTCACCGTCGCCGAGGGCTGGACCCACGACGCGCTCGTCCTCCTCACCGAGATCGCGCAGCGCACCGACCGCATCCGGATCGGGACGGGCGTCCTCTCCGTCTGGGGCCGCACGGCAGCCACGCTCGCGATGGGCGCCGCCGGCCTGCAGCGATGCTCCGGCGGGCGCTTCGTCCTCGGCCTGGGCGCCGGCAGCCCGCCGCTCACCGAGGGGTTCCACGGCGTGCCCTGGGAGCGGCCGCTGGACGAGCTGCGCGCCCGGGTGTCCGCCGTCCGGGCGCTGCTGGCGGGCGACCGGCTCCCGTCCCCGGCGGCCGGCGCCCGGCCGCTGCGGCTCGGCGTCGTGCCGGAGCAGCCCGTGGCGGTCGCGCTGGCCGCCCTCGCACCCGGCTCGGTCCGGCTCGCCGGCGAGCTGGCCGATGCGTGGACGCCGTTCCTCTGGGCGCGCTCGCGCCTGCCCGAGGGACGGGCGCTCGTCCGGGAGCGTGCCAACGGGCGGCCGACGGAGATCGTCCCTGGGGTGCCGGTCGCCCTGGCGGCGGACGCCGCGGCGGCGCGCGAGCTCGGGGCCTGGTGGCTGCGCACCTACATGACGCGGATGGGCCCGCTCTACCCGCGGATGCTCGGCGAGCGGTTCGGGATGGCGGCCGGCGTGCGGGCCGTGATCGAGGCGCAGGCGCCCGAGCTGCCCACGGCCGCCGAGGAGCTCGCGCGGGAGGTGACGATGCTCGGGACCTACGAGGAGGCGGACGACGCCGCCGGCGCCTGGCTCGCCGCCGGCGCAGACCAGGTGACCCTCGTCCTGCCGCCCGGCCGGCCCGAGGAGGAGCTCGCAGCGATCGTCGACCTCGCCGGCCGACTCGGCCGATGAAGCCACGCCACGGGAGGCGCATATGATCCACCCGCTCGCACTCGCGGCGGCGCTGGCCGCCGTCCTCGTACCCGCCGGCAGCGCCGAGGCGGTGCAGCCGCCGGGCGGCACCTGGACGACGCGGATCGACTCGGCGCTCTCGCGCGAGGCGCTCGGGCTGCCCGACCGCGCGCCGGCGAGCCGGCTGGCGCGCGCCGCGCTGACCCGCCACGCCGAGACGCTGCGCCTCGACCGTTCGCTCGCCGGTGTTCGCCTCGCCGGCCGGCTGCGTGTCCCCGGCGGCGAGGGCGGCCGGCCCGTGCAGCAGCTGCGCTTCCGCCAGACGGTGGGCGGGCTGCGCATCGTCTGGAGCCAGATCGACGTGACGATCGCGGCCGGCCGCGTGCAGTCGATCGCCGCCACGGTGGTCCCGGTCGAGGCCCGCCCCCGCGGCGCGGCCCACGTGACCCGCAAGCGGGCGCTCGCGATCGCCCGCCGCGCGGTCGCGGGACGTGACCGCGCGCTGCGACCGCTCGCCGCCGTCTACGCCGGCACCCCGACCCGGGGCCGCCGGGCCCGGCGCGTCTGGGTCGTGGAGGTGCAGCCGGCGAGGATCCGCCACCAGGAGTCTCCGAGCGGGCTCTGCATCGTCGTCGACGCCGGCAGCGGCGAGGTCCTCGCCCGCTGGCCGGGCATGGCCGCGCGCCCACCGCGCGGCCGCGACGCCCGCAGCGCCCGCGCGGCGCAGCGCGGCGGGCCGACGCTGCTGACCGTCCACGACGGGCGGCAATCGCTCGCGAACGCGCCGACGTACGCGCGGTACGCGCCCATCGACCGCGACCCGCGCACCGGGCGCTGGCCGGCGTGGCCGACCGGCATCCTCCCCGGCGTCACCCGCAACGCGACGCTCGACGCGGGCAGCGCGAACGCCCTCAACGTCGTCAGGACGGTCTGCGTCGTGCGGGGCTACTGCGGCTCGCTGGGCGCGCAGGGGCAGCCGCCCGTCTACCGCAACTGGAGGATGACGGTGACGAGCGAGTCCGACTCGCGGGCCGAGTCGTTCCGCCTCGAGTTCTTCCTCTCGAGCCTCGACACCATGGACGGCGACGGCGACCCCAACCAGCCGGCCAACGACATGGTCGCGCACGAGATGGGCCACATCATGGACTGGGTCCATGCCGGCGATCGCGACCAGTCGGCGTCCGGGATCACGAACGAGGTCGAGGAGGCGCTCGCGGACATGTTCGCCTACGAGTACGACCGCTTCGACGCCACGATCGGCGAGGACTCCCAGCTGCGGCGCAACCTGGCCGACCCCGACGCCCTGTTCCTGCGCGGCCAGGCCTATCCGGACCACGTATCGGAGTACGACCGCACGCCGCCCGGCGGGCTCCCGCACTACAACTCGACGATCCTCGGCCACGCCTACCACCGCTTCGTCCTGGCGGTCGGGCACGCGAAGGCGGGCCACGTGCTGCACGCGGTCCCGGCGCTCCTGAGCCCGCGGCCCGTCTTCACCGAGGTGGCCCGGGCCTTCCGCACGGCGGCCGACGCGGCGTTCGGTGACGCCACCGGCGACGCGGCCGAGGCGGCCTTCGCGGCCGTAGGCGTGCGGCCGTGAGCTGCGGCCTCAGTCGACGATGCCCCCGGCGCTGAGGTTGACCACGGTCGCGGTCATGGCGCCGGCCCGGTCGGAGGCGACGAAGGCGGCGGTGTCCGCCACCTCGGCGAGCGTGGGGAGCCGCTTGAGCAGCGTGGTCTGCTCGAGCCGCCCCTGCCAGGCGGCCGCCGTGACGCCGGCCGCCTGGCTCGCCGTCGCGAAGTTCGCCTCGATGAGCGGCGTCTCCGGGATCGCGTGGGCGCGCAGGCAGACCACGCGGATGCCCGCGGGCCCGACCTCGAGCGCCAGCAGGCGCGTGAAGGCCTCGACGGCGGCCCAGGCGGCTCCCTGGCCGCCGGTCTGGGGAGCCGGCTGGCGGGCGGGGACGGCGGTCAGCGTCAGGATCACGCCGCCGCTCATGCGCCGGGCCGCGGCGGTCGCGGTGATGAAGTTGGACCGGGCGTAGAACGCGAGGGGCCGGGTGAAGGCATCGACGCCGAGCTCGGTCAGGGGCTTGCGGTCGGGCGCCGCGCCCGGCCCGATGGCGTTGAACGAGATGTCGACGGTTCCCACCCTCGCGAGGTGCTCCTCCACGGCGGCCTCGTCGAGCGCATCGACCTGCGCCGCCTCGGCGGCGCCGCCGGCCGCGACGATCCCGGCCGCGACGGCCTCCACCTTGGCCACGTCGCGCCCCGTCAGGAGCACCCGCGCGCCCTCGCGCGCGAACGCCCGGGCGACGGCGGCGCCGATCGCGCCCCCGGCGGCGTAGATCACGGCGGTCTTGTCCTCGAGCAGCATCTGCGGCCTCCGTTCGTGCGGTCCTGCCGGTTCCGACACCGGCGACGGCGAGATCGGAACCCAAAGCTATGCTCCGCAGCTATGGCCAAGGACGAGCTGAGCCTCTTCTCCTACGAGATCCTCGGCCTCGTCGGGCGCACCGGCGCGGCCCCGCACGACCTCCTGCGGCTCGCGCGGCGCGACCGGATGTTCGCCTGGGCGGGCGAGACGCAGTACTACGTCGAGCCGAAGCGGCTCGCCCGGCTCGGCTACCTGGAGGCCCGCAAGGAGCCGGGCATCACGCGCGAGCGGACCGTGTACACGCTCACCGACAAGGGCCAGCAGGCGCTCGAGGCGTGGGCGCGCACGCCGGTCCGCTTCACGCCGCTCAAGAGCGAGGCGCTGCTGCGGCTGCTGGTCGCCGACCTCGTCGGCGAGGAGGTCACGCGCGAGAGCCTGGCCACGCTGCGCGACGACATCGCCGAGCTGCTCGAGCGCCTCGAGGCGAACGAGGCGAGCGCCGATGCGTTCCCGCACCGGCGCCCCTACCTGCTGCTGATCAGCGGCTTCATGCGCCGCCTGTTCGAGCTCCACCTCGACCTCGTGGACGAGGTCGAGCGGGGGGTCAGCTCGTCTCCAGCGCCACCTCGCGCGGCAGCTCGCCGCGCGGGCGGCCGCGGATGAGCAGGCCCGTCGCGACGGCCGCCGCCAGCGCGAGCACCGCGCCGACCCAGAGGGCGTCATGGAAGCCGTCGACGTACGCCTGCGGCGAGCCGCCGCCGAGCGCCGCGGCGGCGGGCACGAGGGCGCCGAGCGCCGCGACGCCGACCGCGATGCCGGCCTGGCGGAACATGTCGTTGACGCCGGCGGCGAGCCCGCTCTGCTCGGGCGGCACCGAGCTCAGCGCCACCTGGCTGACCGACGGGTTCACCATGCCGGTGCCGAGCAGCGCCACGAGCAGCCCGGGGAGGAAGAGCGCCCACGACGAGTCGACCTCGACGAGCGTGAGCAGCGCCTGGCCGGCGGCGATGAGCGCGAGGCCCACGGCGACGAGCGCCCGCGCGGAGACCTTCTGGGCGACCGACGCGGTGGCGCCGGCGACGAAGAAGTTCAGCATCGTGCCCGGCACGTAGACGAGGCCGGCCTCGATCGCCGACAGCCCGAGGATCTGCTGCAGGTAGAGCGTCATGTACAGCCACATGGCGAACAGCGACGCCGAGATGCCGAACGCCGCCACCTGCGCGCCGGTGAAGGACGGGTTGCGGAAGAGCCGCAGCGGGAGCATCGGCTGGGCGACGCGCGCCTCGATCGCGACGAACGCGCACAGCAGTGCCGCGGCGCCCGTGAAGGAGGCGACGATCGTCGTGCTCCCCCAACCGTCCTCGTTGCCGCGCAGGAGGGCGAACACGAGCAGGAACAGGCCGCCGGTCAGGGTCAGCAGGCCGGCCCGGTCCACGCGCGGTGCCCGCGGGTCGAGCGACTCGGCGACGTAGCGGCGCACGATCCACAGGCACCCGAGGCCGAGCGGGAGGTTGATGAGGAAGATCCAGCGCCAGTCGAGCGCGGAGGTGAGCGCGCCGCCGACCAGCGGGCCGACCGCGAACGAGCCGCCCATCGTTGCGCCGTAGGCCGCCAGGGCCTTGATCCGCTCCTCCATGCGCGGGAACGCGTTCGAGAGCACGGCCAAGGAGACCGCGAACATGACGGCGGCGCCGATGCCCTGGGCGGCGCGCGAGACGTTCAGCATCGTGATCGACTGCGCCGCCGCGCACAGCAGCGACGTCGCGACGAAGACGCCGAGCCCGAGGCCGAACAGGCGGCGGCGGCCGAAGCGGTCGGCGAGGGCGCCGGCGGTGATGACCGTCGCGGCGAGGGGGAGGGTGTAGGCGTCGACGATCCACTGCAGGCCCGACAGCCCGGTGTCGAGGTCGGCGGCGATCGCCGACAGCGCGGTGTTGACCACCGCGATGTCGAGCATGAGCATCGCCGTGGCCGCGCAGACCACGGTCAGCGTCCAGCGCTGCGTGCGGGTCATGACGCGATCCCGCCGATGAGGGTCATCCGGTGCTCGAGAGGCATGAGAGAGGGTCCTTCCGGGAAGAAAACTGTGGTTCACAGTTATAACTACGGACCATAGCTTGTGTCAAGCGGCGCGGGCTTGCGAGCCGCCCGGGCGGCTGCGATGGTCACGGCGATGGCGGATCAGGCCGCGAGCGCGACACCGACGATCTTCGACATCGCGCAGGCCGCCGGCGTGTCGATCACCACGGTCTCGCACGTGTTCTCCGGCAACCGCCCGGTCGGCACCAAGACGCGGCAGAAGGTGCTCGAGGCGGCCGAGCGGCTGAACTACCGCCCGCGCGGCAGCGCGCGGGCGCTGGCCACCGGCCGCACCATGACGCTCGCGCTGCAGATCTCGTTCAGCGGCCCCGAGCTGCTCTTCAACCCGTTCTTCACGTCGCTGCTGCCCGCGCTGTCCGAGGCGGCGATCGAGCTGGGGTACTCGTTCGCGTTCGTGCCGCCGGACGCGTCCTCGGCGTCGTTCGTCGAGCCGCTCATCGGCCGCCGGGCGGTCGACGCGGGGATCCTCATCGACCCGCGGCGCGGCGACCCGTTCGTGCAGGCCGTGCTCGCCGAAGGCCTGCCCTATGTGTCGCTCGGGCGCGTGATGGACGCGCAGCCCGCCCCGCGGGTCGACCACGACCACCCCGAGGTCTGCCGCACGGTGGTCAGTCACCTGCGCGAGGAGCGCTACGAGCGGATCGCGATGCTCTCGATGCGCGAGGAGGTCTCCTACGTGGTCGACCTCGAGGCCGCCTTCCGCGAGGTCGTGCCCGACGCCGCCGTCGCCGCCGCCGACGCACTGTCCGTCGCCGCCGGCCGCGTCGCCGCGGAGGAGCTGCTGGCGGGTCAGCGCCGTCCCGACGCGATCTTCTGCACGAACGACGTGCTGGCCATCGGCGCGCTGCAGGCGGCGCGCGAGCTCGGGATCCGCGTGCCGGACGAGCTCGGGGTCGTCGGCGTCGAGGACAGCTCGCTCGCCCAGCACGCCGAGCCGCCGCTGACCAGCGTCAGCGCGCACCCCGACGAGGCGGGCCGGCTCCTGGTCGCGACGGTCGACCAGGTGCTGGCGGGCGAGGCCGAGCCGCCGCCGCTGGCCGTCGTCCCGATCAGCCTCGTGCGCCGCCGGTCGTCCTCGCGCGCCTAGCGCTCTTGCCGGACTCGGCACCCTGCTGTAGCGTTGTGCAAAGCCCTTTGCGCCACACCCCTGAGGAGGGGAGCATGAGCCAGGTCACGACTACAGGGGACGAGCGCTCCGGCGCGACCTTCTACACACGGCAGGCGTCCGGCCTCGTCCGGGACATCTCGCCGGCGTCGAGCATCGCGCTCAACGTCTCCTTCGTCTCGATCCCGCTCGCGGTGCTGATCGCGACCCAGGCGCCCGCGTCGTTCCCCGGCGCGAGCCCGTTCTGGGTCGCCGTGATCTGCGCGGTGCTCTGCGTCTTCCCCGTGCTGCTCTACAGCCTCTTCACGTCGGTCATGCCGCGCTCGGGCGGCGACTACGTGTTCGTGAGCCGCACGCTCCATCCGTGGGCGGGCTTCGCGGCGAGCTTCAACATCACGGCCTGGTACCTGCTGGTCATCGCGTACTTCGCCTACCTGCTGACGCCGTTCGGCCTCAGCTCGGCGTTCTCGACGATCGGCGTCGCGGCCGGGAGCAGCACGTTCAACGACCTCGCCGTCGACGTCAACACCAAGGGCTGGCAGTTCACGATCGGCGCGGTGACGCTGATCGGCGTCGCGCTGCTCATGAGCCTCAGCCTGCGGACGGCGCTGCGGATCTACAAGTGGCTGTTCGCGTTCTCGCTCGTCGGCGTGGCGCTGAGCGCGATCCTCCTCCTCTTCAACAGCCGCGCGGACTTCGTGCAGGCCGTGAGCGCGTTCGGCGGCAGCTACGACCAGGTGATCGCCGACGCGCGGGCGGCCGGCTACGAGGGCGGCGCGAACTTCGACCTCGGGAACACGCTGCTGGCCATGCCACTCGCCTTCGCCTCGTTCGGCTACGCGATCGTGACCGCGTACGCGGGCGGGGAGATCCGCTCGCCGAAGGGCGGCAACCGCCGGGCGATGATCCTGTCGCTCGGCATCGCCGCGGTCATCGTCGCCATCCTCATGGCGCTCGCGAGCCGGACGTTCGGCAACGACTTCCTCGGCTCCGCCACCTACCTCGGCAACGCCGGCGCGGAGACCTACCCGTTCGCGTCGGCGCCGTTCTTCTTCTTCTTCGTCTCGATGCTCACCAGCTCGACGCCGCTGATCGTCCTGATCAGCCTGTCGTTCATCGTCGCCTTCGTCGTGGCGCTGCCCGCGACGTTCCTGATCGCGACGCGCAACCTCTTCGCCTGGTCGTTCGACCGCGTGCTCCCGGAGCGCCTCAGCGAGGTCAACGACCGCACGCGCTCGCCGCTGATCGCCAACGGCGTCGTGCTGCTCGTCACGCTCGGCTACCTGGCCCTGATCGTGTTCGCGGGCGGCGACTTCCTCGACCTGCTGTTCACGGCCGGGCTCGCCGAGCTGCTCACGTTCATGGTGGTCGCGATCGCCGGGATCGTCTTCCCGAGCGCGCGCCGCGCCGTCTACGAGGGCTCGCCGATCCGGCGCTCGGTGGCCGGGATCCCGCTGCTCACCATCGTCGGCGTGTGCGCGCTGGCGGTGTACGCGTTCTTCTTCTACTCGCTGGCCACCACCGACGAGCTCGGCGCCAACGCCTCGCCGGGCATCCGCGCCACCGTGATCATCGCCGCGGTCAGCCTGCTCATCTATCCGATCGCGGTCCTCATCAACCGCAGCCGCGGCGTCAACCTGAACCTCGCGTTCCGGGAGCTGCCGCCCGAGTGAGGCTGTTCCGCAGGAGCCCACGCGCGCCCTCGACCCGCGTCTTCTTCGCCACCGACCTGCACGGCTCGGAGCGCTGCTTCCGCAAGTGGCTCAACGCCGCGGCGGCGTACGAGGCCCAGGTGCTGATCCTCGGCGGCGACCTCACCGGCAAGATGCTCGTCCCGCTCGTGGCCGACGGCGCGGGCGGGCATCGCGGCGAGCTGCATGGGGAGCCGGTGCACGCCCGCGACGGCGAGGAGCTCGAGGAGCTGAGCCGGCGGATCCGCATGATGGGCCGCTACCCGATGGTCCTCACCGCGGAGGAGCAGGCGGAGATCGACGCGGACCCCGCGGCGCTCGACGCGCGCTTCAGCGCCGCCATGGAGGACGGCCTGCGCGCATGGGTCGAGCTGGCCGACGAGCGCCTCGCCGGCGCCGACGTCGCGGTCTTCACGATGCTCGGCAACGACGACTCGCCCGAGCTGGCCGACGTGCTGCGCGGCGCGCAGCGCTCGACCTACGCCGAGGACGGCGTCGTCGAGCTGCCCGGCGGCTTCGAGATGGCGTCGTTCGGCTACTCCACGCCGACGCCCTGGCACACCCCGCGCGAGCTCGAGGAGGACGAGCTGGCGGACCGGCTGGACGAGGTGGTCGGACGCCTCAGCGACCCGTCGCGCGCCGTCTTCAACCTCCACTGCCCGCCGGCGGGCACGCACCTCGACCAGGCGGCCAAGCTCGACGGCGACATGCGCCCGGTGGTCGACGCGAGCGGGATCGTGATGACCTCGGTCGGGTCCACCGCGGTGCGCGAATCGATCGAGCGCCACCAGCCGCTGCTCGGGCTGCACGGCCACGTCCACGAGTCGCCCGGCAGCGAGCGGCTGGGCGCGACGCTGTGCGTGAACCCCGGCTCCGAGTACGGCGACGGCGTGCTGCGGGGCGCGATCGTGGACCTCGACGCGGAGCGCGGCGTCGCCCGCTGGCAGCTGGTGCAGGGATGAGCGCCATCCTCTGGGTCAACCCGGTCGGCACCGGCGCCTTCGACGCCGAGACCGAGGAGCTGATCGAGGCCGTGCGGGCGCCGCACCACCGCCCGCTCGTGCGGCACCTGCCCGGCGGCCCGCCGCACCTCGAGTACCACCTGTACGAGCACGAGGCGCTCGGCCCGATGCTCGACCTGATGCGCGCCGCGGAGGCGGACGGCGCGGCGGCCGCGATCATCGGCTGCTTCTACGACGGCGGCCTGCGCGAGGCGCGCGAGCTGCTGCGGATGCCGGTCGTGGGCATGGGCGAGGCCAGCGTGCTGCTCGCCGCCACGCTCGGCCACCGGTTCTCGATCGTCGTCGGCCGCCGCAAGTGGATCCCGAAGATGCACGACAACGTCGTGCTCTGCGGCCTCGAGCGCCGGCTCGCTTCGTTCCGCTCGGTCGAGATGGGGATCCCCGACGTGCTCGCCGACCCTGACGGCTTCCTCGACCGGGTCATCGAGGAGGGTCGGCGAGCCGTCGAGGAGGACGGCGCCGAGGTCGTCGTGCTGTCGGAGATCTCCTCGCCGGCGTTCTGGGAGCGTGCGGCGCGCGAGCTGCCGGTGCCGCTCGTCGACCCCGGCGTCGCGTGCTGGAAGTGGGCGGAGATGGCGGCCGACCTCTACGCCGCCCACGGGCTCAGCCACTCGAAGGTGTTCGGCTACGAGGCGCCGCCGGCGTGAGCGGGGACCTCGTCGCGGAGGGCGTCGCCCTCGTCGACGAGATGGGCGAGCGCGGCCTGGTGCTGCGTCTGCTCGGCGGCGCGGGCGTCGTCCTCCACTGCGGCGGCGTCGCGCACCGCGCGATCGCCGACCTCGACGCCCTCGCCCCGCGCGCGCAGGCGCGGCCGGTGGCCGCGGCGCTCGGCGAGGCGGGGTACGAACCCGAGGCCCGCTTCAACGCGATGCACGGCGACCGCCGGATGATCTTCCACGGGCCGGCCGGCAAGCTCGACGTGTTCGTCGGCGCCTTCGAGATGTGCCACCGGCTCGAGCTCGACGGCCGCCTCGAGCTCGACCGCCCGACGCTCACGGTCAGCGACCTGCTGCTCACCAAGCTGCAGATCGTCGAGCTCAACGCCAAGGACGCCGAGGACGCGGCGCTGCTGCTCCGCACGCACGAGCTCGGGGCGGGGCCGGGCGACCACGTCGACGTGCCGTACGTCGCCGCCCTGACCGCGCGCGACTGGGGGCTGTGGCGGACGGTGACGGGCACGCTGCGCCGGCTCGCCGACGTGGCGCCGGACGTCGCGGCGAAGACGGAGGCGCTCACCGGCGCCCTCGACGCCGAGCCGAAGACGCGCGCGTTCCGCATGCGCGCGCGGGTGGGTGAACGCAAGCGCTGGTACGAGCTGCCGGACGAGGCAGGCTGACGAGAGGAGCCGCATGGGCCAGATCCAGACCGCAACGGACGTCGAGGACTTCCTGCGCGGCGCCAACTTCATGAGCGCCTCCGGCGGCGGCGACCCGGTCGTCGAACGCGGGCAGCTGCTCGAGGACGTCGCGGCGGGCCGCGACATCGGGTGGACGCCGATCGACGCCTTCGCGGACGACGACGTGCTGTTCTCCGTCTGCTACAGCGGCTCGATCGCGCCCGAGAGCTTCGACGACCCCGAGGAGCGGGCGCGCGCGCTCGGCGGCGGCCGCGTACACGACGCCCCGTTCACGGAGGCCGTCCGGCTGCTCGAGTCGCACCTCGGCGTCCGCTGCGCCGGGCTGATCTCGATCGAGATCGGCGGCATCAACTCCGGCGCGATCCTGAGCGCCGCCGCCCGGCTCGGGCTGCCGCTGGCCGACGCCGACTACGCGGGGCGCGCGATCCCCGAGCTGCACGCGACCGCTCCGCACATGCTCGGCGCCGCGGTGCTGCCGTTCGCGTGCGTCGACCACTTCGACAACCGCGTGCTGATCCTCGACGCGCCCTCGAACGCCTGGGCCGAGCGGATCGGCAAGCACCTGGCCCTGTCGTCGCTCGGCCTCATCGCGTGCGCGTTCGCGCCGCTGCCGGCCGCGCGCGTGCGCGAGATCTGCGTGCCCTCGACGATGTCCGAGTGCCTCGCGCTCGGGCGCGCGATCCGCAAGGCGCGCGAGAGCGGCGCGGACCCGGTGGAGGCCGCGGCGCGCGCGCTCGACGGCTGGGTCCTGTTCGAGGGGGAGGTCACGGGGCGCGACTGGGCCAACACCGGCTACATGGAGGGCCGCCACGTGCTCAGCGGCGACGGCCGCTTCGCCGATCACGAGCTCGAGGTGTGGTTCCGCAACGAGAACCACGTGAGCTGGCTCGACGGGCGGCCGTGGGTCTGCAGCCCGGACCTGATCGAGTTCTGCGACCCGACCACCGGCGAGCCGCTCGTGAACACCTACCTCGAGCTCGGCCAGCCGATCGCCGTCGTCGGGCGCCGGCGGCGCGACCTGTTCGACTCGCCGGCCGGCCTCGACACCCTCGGGCCCGCGCACTTCGGCTTCGAGCTCGAGTTCCGCCCGATCGAGTCGCTCGTCCCGGCATGACCACGCGCGCGCTGGCCGACGCGGTGCTCGAGGCGTTCGCCACCTCCGACCTCGAGGCGGTCGAGCGGCTCGTCGCCCCGGACGCGACGGTGTGGGGGACCGACGCAGGGGAGTCGTGGTCCGACCGCGCCGGCCTGGCCGCGGCGCTCGACGGCATGCGCGCGCTCGCGCTGACGGCGAGCTGGCGCGAGCCGCCGCAGGTCGCCGGCGGCTGGGCCGCCGGCGTCGCGCTCTACCGCGCGGCCGGCGGCCCGCCGATGGAGACGCGCGTGACGCTCGTGTTCGCGGGCGGCCGGCTCGTGCACGGCCACTTCTCGGTCACCGCGGGTTGAAGACGCCGCCGAGCGGGCCGCCGGGAGCGTGCGGCAGGTGAACCAGGGCGGGAGCACGTCACGGTCGGAGGCGGCCGAAGCCGCGCCGGCGAACACGAGCACGTCGGCCGCGTAGACGGCCTCCATGACGTCGGCGACGGCGGCGTGGGGGTTGCCGTCGGGGCGTGGGCTCGCGATCAGCGCGAGCGCTACCACCAGCGGGCGCGCGCGGTGGTCAGGACCTCGAAGCCGCTCTCGGTGACCACCCCGTTGTGCTCGAACATCGCGCCGCCGCGGTCGCGGTGACCGAGCAGCATCTCGACCGCGAGGTACATGCCGGGGACGATCGGCGTCGGGTCGCCGGGCATCAGCCACGGCGCCTCCCACATCATCCCGAGCCCGTGGCCGACCGCGGGGAAGCCCTCCATCTCGGGCTCCTCCTCGGGGAGCGAGGCGACGACCGCCGACTGCCCGAGCCACTCGTCGCCGACCGCGTACACGTCGCCGGCCGTCATGCCGGGCCGGATGGCGTCGCACACGGTCTCCACGCACTCGATGACGCCCTCGAGCAGGTCGCGCTGGGGCGGCGTGGGATCGTCGCCGACGACGCGCGAGCGCGCGAAGTCGAAGAAGTAGCCGCCGTAGGAGCCGTAGCAGTCGACGTGGAACATGTCGCCGGGCTCGAAGCGCCGGATCGGGTCCGCCGAGGGCAGGCGGGCGCTGGTGTACTGATGGGCGTTCGGACCCGAGGCGCAGGCGGCGTCGTAGAGCACCCCGCCGCCCGCGATCAGCGTCTCCGACGCCGCCGCCACGGCATCCGCCTCGGTGGCGCCCTCGACGACGGCGTCGATCAGCGCCTCGAGCGTGCGGTTGCCGAGCGCGCACGCGTGCCGGATGACCTCGATCTCGGCCGGGGTCTTGTGGATGCGGATGTCCTCGACGAGGCGGTCGGCGCGCACGATGGTGGCGTCCGGGAGCGCCTCCACGAGGCCGAGATAGGCCGCGGCGGTCATGTAGCTGGCGCCGACCAGCGCGAGCCGGCCGCGCTCGAGGCCGGCGCGGCGCACCGCCTCGGCGGCCGCGCGGGTGACGTGGATCGAGGGCAGCACGTCGTCGGCCACCACGAGGTCGCGGCGCCACCACGGGACGTCGACCACCACGGCGGTGCGCCCGTCGACCGGCAGCACGCACGCGCCGTGGGACCGCGCGGCGCCGATGCCCGCGTCGTCGCCCATGTACGGCTGCTGCGAGTAGTGGTTGGTGAGGTAGAGCACGTCGGCGGACATGTCCATGAAGGCGCCGCCGCGCGACCAGACGATCGCGCCGTCGAATCCCTGCTCGGCCGCCGCGGCCCGGACCTTGTCCTGCCGGGCCCGGAACTCGCTCGGCTCGATCGCCTTCCACGGGTCGAAGGCGGTGATCTCCCCGGTCGTCATGGAGCCAGGTTCGCAAAGCGCTTTGCTCCCGTCAAGGCCTTGGCGCGCGCGACCATCCCATGAGCCGGCGGTCCATCGGGGTCTGCGTGCACGACGATCCACAACCCGGCCCATCGAACCTGCGTTAGTGTCGGCCGGTGACCCCGCTGCTCTACCGCCTCGGCGGTCTCAGCGTCCGCCGCCGCTGGATCGTGATCGCCCTGTGGCTGGTGTTCTTCGTGGCGCTCGCGGCCGGGGCGCGCTCGGTCGGCTCCGACCTCAACGACAACCTCACGCTGCCGGGGACCGGCAGCCAGGCGGCGACCGACCTCCTGAGCGAGCGCTTCCCGTCCCAGGCCAACGGCACCAACCCCGTCGTCCTGCGTGCCCCGCAGGGCGCCAAGCTCACCGACGCCAAGTACAAGCAGCCGATCGACGACACGATCGCGGCGTTCAAGCGCGACCCGGACGTGCGCGGCGCGCGCAGCCCGCTCGGCGGCACGGGCGACCTGCTCGCCAAGAACCAGCGCACCGGCTACATCGCCCTCAACCTGAAGGCGAGCCCGAGCGACCTGACCGCCGACGACGCCCAGCGGATCGTCGACGAGGCCGACCCCGCGCGCGACGCCGGCCTCGACGTCAGCTTCGGCGGCTACGTCGGCCAGAAGGTGTCCAAGCCCGAGACGCACTCGAGCGAGGCCGTCGGGCTCGCCATGGCCGTGATCGTCCTCCTCTTCACGTTCGGGACGTTCGTGGCCATGGGGCTCCCGATCGTCACCGCGATCGTCGGCCTCGTCAGCGGCCTCTCGATCGTCACCCTGATCAGCCACCTCACCGAGGTGCCGACCGTGGCGCCGACGCTGGCGACGATGATCGGGCTCGGCGTCGGGATCGACTACGCGCTCTTCATCGTCACCCGCCACCAGGCGCAGCGAAGAGCGGGGATGGACACGCGCGAGTCGATCGCGCGCGCCACCGCCACCTCGGGCGGCGCGGTCGTCTTCGCCGGGACGACGGTGATGGTCGCGCTGCTCTCGCTCGCCGTCGTCGACATCCCGCTCGTCACCACGCTCGGCTACACGTCGGCGCTCGTCGTGGCCGTCGCCGTGACCGCGGCGGTCACGCTGCTGCCGGCCATCCTCGCCGTCGTGGGCGACCGCATCGACGCGCTCGCCCTCCCGCACCGCCGGACCCCGAAGGACGACCACCCCCACGGCTGGGAGCGGTGGGCGCGGTTCGTCGGCCGGCGCCCGCTGCCCTGCGCGGTCGTCGCCGTCGCCGTGCTCGTCGTCCTCGCCCTGCCCACGCTCGACCTCTACCTCGGCCAGCAGGACAACGGCGCCCTGCCGACCGACACCGAGGCGCGCCAGGCCTACGACGGCCTCACCGCCTCGTTCGGCGTCGGCGCCAACGGGCCGCTGCTGGTCAGCGTCGACATGTCGAAGCAGCCCGCGAAGCCCGACCAGGCCAAGCTCGACGACCTCGACCAGCAGGAGGCGGCGCAGAAGCAGGAGGCGCGCGAGAAGGCCGAGGCGCAGGGCCTGCCGCCGTCCGCGGCCGACCCGCAGGTCCAGCAGATCGAGCAGAAGGCGGCGGCCCAGCGCAAGCAGCTCCAGAACAAGGCGACCGACCCGCGCCTCACGCATCTGCGCGACGACCTCAAGTCGACCGACGGCGTGACCCGCGTCAGCGAGCCGCTGGTCAACTCGCCGGGCACCGCCGCGATCCTCACCGTCACGCCCACCACCGGGCCGTCCGACCGCGCCACCGAGGACCTCGTCCAGCGGCTGCGCGACGACACGATCCCGCGCGCGACCCGGTCGGCGGACATGACCGCCGAGGTCGGGGGCACGACGGCCGGCTACGTCGACCTCGCCGACGAGATCTCGAGCCGGCTCGTGCTGACCATCGCCGTCGTCGTCGGGCTCAGCTTCCTGCTGCTCATGCTGGCCTTCCGCTCGGTCGTCATCCCGCTCACGGCCGGCCTCATGAACCTCGTCTCGATCGGCGCAGCCTTCGGCGTCGTGACCGCGGTGTTCGAGAAGGGCTGGGGCGCGAGCGTGGTCGGGCTCGACGAGTCGGTGGCCATCGTCAGCTTCGTGCCGCTGATGATGTTCGCGATCCTCTTCGGCCTCTCGATGGACTACGAGGTCTTCCTGATGACCCACATCAAGGAGGCCTGGAAGCGCACGCGCGACAACCACCGCGCGGTCGTCGAGGGCGTCGCCCACACCGGCCGCGTCATCACGTCAGCGGCGCTGATCATGGTCAGCGTCTTCTTCGCCTTCGTCCTCAACGGCGACCCGACGGTGAAGCAGTTCGGGGTCGGGATGGGCGTGGCCGTGGCCGTCGACGCGACGCTCGTGCGCTGCCTGCTCGTCCCCGCCGTGATGACGCTGCTCGGCCGCTCGAACTGGTGGTTCCCGCACTGGCTCGACCGGCTCGTCCCGAACTTCTCGATCGAGGGCGACGAGTGGTTCCGCGAGCGCGACGCCGCCGCCGCGGCCGAGGCCGAGAAGCGGGCCGTCCCCGTCTGAGTCCCGGCGTCCGCAAACACGCACGATTCCGGCGACCACCGGCGATCGCGCCTGTTCACGAACGACGGGACTAGCGGTACCCGTCGTCGCCGGGCGTCGCGCCCTCGCGCTCCACGACCTCGACCATGTAGCGCCAGCAGTCGGGCCGCGTGCCGTCGACGTCGGTGAAGCCGTAGACCTGCGCCAGGGCGCCGCTGGAGAGCGACTGGCCGCTCCAGCGGGCGCGGTCGGGATCGGCGGCGAGGGCGGCGACGGCGCGGCCCACGAAGCGCGGCGACTCGGAGATGCAGAAGTGCGGCGAGCGCTCCACCGCGTCGCGCCAGTTGTCCTCGCTCACGCCGTGGTTCTCGAGCATCTGCTCCGAGCGCAGCCAGCCCGGGGTGAGGGCCACCGCCGTGCCGCCGTGCGGCGCGAGCTCCTGGGCCTGGGCGAACGCGAGCCGCGTCACCGAGGTCTTGGCGAGGTCGTAGAACATCCCGACCCGGTAGTGGTCGGCGTTGTAGTCGGCGGTGCCGTCCGTGACCTCGACCACGAGGCCGCCGGGCTCGCGGATCAGCAGCGGCAGGGCGTGGTGGCTGGTGACGAGGTGGGTCTCGATCGCGAGCCGGAGCAGGCGCAGGCCGTTGTCGAGGTCGTGCTCCCACACCGGCGTGTTCCACGAGAACAGGTGCTCGGAGCCCCAGATGTCGTTGACGAGGACGTCGAGGCGCCCGTGCTCGCGGTCGATCCGCTCGGCGAGCCCGGCGACCTGCTCCGGGTCGAGGTGGTCGACGGCGACGGCGATGCCCTCGCCGCCCGCCGCGCTCACCAGCTCCGCGGTCTCCTCGATCGTCTCGGGCCGGTCGATCTCCGAGCGTCGCTCGCGCGTGCTGCGCCCGGTCACGTAGACCGTGGCGCCCGCCTCGCCGAGCGCGACCGCGATCCCGCGCCCGCCGCCTCGCGTCGCTCCCGCGACCAGCGCCACCCTGTCCGCTAGCGATCCGCCCATGCCGCCTTCCTCCTGGTTCCGGGGTTGAGCACCAGCACCGCGACGACCACGAGCCCGCCGCCCGCGAGCTGGATCGGGCCGAGCGTCTCGCCGAAGACGGCGAACGCGAGGCCCACCGTCACCACCGGCTCGACCGTGGCCAGGATCGAGGCCGTCGTCGGCCCGACCCGGCGCAGGCCGGCGAAGAACAGGCTGATCGCGCCCACCGTCGACACCGCGGCCAGGCACGTGAGCCAGCCCCAGCCGGCGGCCGTGAGCTCGGCCGGACGCAGCTCGCCGAGCAGCGCCGAGCCGGCGGTCAGCACGATCGCCGCGCCGCTGCACACGATGGCGGCGAGCGCCTGCGGGCTCACGCGCCGGGAGACGCCCTCGCTGACCAGCGTGTACGTGCTGTACACGACCGCGGCCGCGAGGCCGAGCGCAGCGCCCAGGGCGTCCAGCGCCCCGGCGCCCGCGCCGCCGACCACGAGCACGACGCCGCCCGAGGCGAGCGCGAGGGCGGCGAGCCGCCGCCGGTCGATCCGCTCGCGTCCCAGCGCGATCGCCGCGGTCGCGACCATCGCGGGGAACGTGTAGACGAGCACCGAGAGCAGCGAGGCGTCGATGCGCTCGAGCGCCGCGAAGTAGAGACCCGCCTGGAGCGCGTAGCAGCCGCCGAGGCCGAGGCCGGCGGCGACGTCGCGGCGCTGCACCCCGCGCACGGCACCGGCCGCCAGCAGCCAGAACAGCGCGGCCGCGATCACGAAGCGGACCGAGAGCAGCGTGCCGACGGTGGCGCCCTCGGCGTAGGCGAGCTTGCCGAAGACCGCCATCGCGCCGAAGGCGGCGCCGGAGCCGAGGCACAGGAGGGTTCCGGAGGAGCGCATGACCGGCATCCTGCCGACGGCAAGCGTCAGGATCGACTCCGATTCGTGACGACGATTCGGTAGCTTTGCTGCACGGTTCTCAGCCGGCTCCGCCCGGTAGATTGCGCGCGGACCTTCGGAAGCGAGGACACATCAATGCCGCGGACGCATCATCTGCCGGACACCGAGCGGGTGCACTACACCTGGGACGAGAGCCACGCGCCGGTGCTCGAGATCGAGTCCGGCGACACCGTCGTGGTCTGGACGCGCGACGTGAGCGACAACCAGATCACGCCCGAGTCGGACACGAGCGTGATCGCCGGCGCCGACTGGGACCGCTTCTACCCGCTCGCCGGCCCGATCGCGGTCAGCGGCGCCGAGCCGGGCGACACGCTCGCCGTCGAGATCCTCGACATCCACACCCAGGCCTGGGGCTGGTCCGCGATCTTCCCGGAGCTCGGGCTGCTGCCGGAGGACTTCCCGGACGCCTACCTGCGGACCTTCGACATCTCGAACGGCAGCTACTGCTACCTGCGCGAGGACATCGCCGTCCCGCTCACGCCGTTCTTCGGGACGATGGGCGTCTGCCCGGCGGGCGCGAGCGCGGTGTCGATCATGCCGCCGGGCACGTTCGGCGGGAACATGGACACCCGCCAGCTCGTCCGTGGCGCCACGCTGTACCTGCCGGTCCAGGTCGGCGGTGCGCTGTTCTCGCTCGGCGACGCCCACGGCTGCCAGGGCGACGGCGAGGTGTGCGTGACCGGCCTCGAGGCGCCGATGTACGCGTCGCTGCGCTTCACGCTCGAGAAGGGGCGGACGCTGCCCGCCCCGCAGTACCGCACGCCGGCGCCGCTCACGCCGCTCGTCGACATCGCGCCGTTCTACGGGACGACCGGCGTCGGCGGCGACCTCTACGTCGCCGCGCAGGACGCCACGCGCGCGATGGTCGATCACATCGCGAGCCGCTCCGGGCTCGACCCCGTCGACGCCTACATGCTGGCCAGCCTGTGCGTCGACCTGAAGATCTCGGAGATCGTCGACGCCGGCCAGTACATCGTCAGCGCGTTGCTGCCCGAAGCCGTCTTCCTGCCCGGCTAGGCGTGTTCGACCATGTGACGATCCGCGTCTCGGACCGCGCCGCGTCTGAGCGCTTCTACGCCACCGTGCTGCGCACGCTCGGCATCGAGCGCACGAACGGCGGCGACGATCTCGCCGAGTGGGACGAGTTCTCGCTCGCCGCGGGCGGCCCGGTCACCCGCAACCTCCACATCGGCTTCGCGGCTGCGGGGCACGCGGAGGTCGACGCCTTCTGGCAGGCGGGGATCGACGCGGGGTACCGCGACGACGGCGAGCCCGGCCCTCGGCCGCAGTACGTCGAGGACTACTACGGCGCGTTCCTGCTCGATCCCGACGGCAACAGCGCCGAGGCCGTGTGGCACGGGAAGATGCGCGGCGGCATGGTCGACCACCTGTGGCTGCGCACGCGCGACGTCGACTCCGCGCAGCGGTTCTACGAGACGATCGCGCCGCACGCCGGCTTCGAGGCGGTACGCCGCCACGGATCCGACCATGTTCAGTGCGTCGGTGCCAAGGCGTCCTTCTCGCTCGTCGCGGGCACGCCGACCGAGCACGCCCACATGGCGTTCCCGGGCGACGACGCGGCCGTCGATGCCTTCCACGCCGCCGCGGTCGGCGCCGGCTACCGCGACAACGGCTCGCCGGGCGAGCGGCCGCGGTACCACCCCGGCTACTACGGCGCCTACGTGCTCGACCCCGACGGCAACAACGTCGAGGTCGTCAACCACCGGCGCTGAGGGACGCGAGCGAGCGCTCGAGTCACCGGCGCCGCCGCCGCACCCGCGCGGCGGCGCTCGCCGCCCGGCCCGCCAGCGCGCCCAGGCGCTTCGCCTCCTCCCGCGTGAGGTTCCGCGGCCGCCCGCGCGACTTGCGCAGCAGCTTGCCGACCTCCTCGCGCTCGCTCGCCGACAGCTCGCTCCAGCCGGCCTGGAGCCAGAGGTAGACGACGATCGCACGGCGGCGCAGCTCGGCCCAGGGGATCTCGCGGGTGGTGGGGAGTCGGCGGGGTTGCGGCATCGCGGCCAGGCTACCTCGCGCAGTATTAGTTCCGTCATGGACTACCGCCAGCTCGGCTCTTCCGGCCTCCGGGTCTCCGCGCTCACGCTCGGCACGATGACGTTCGGCGGCCGCGACCGGTTCGCGAACGTCGGCTCGACGGACGTCGCCGGCGCCAGCCGCCAGATCGACATCTGCCTCGACCGCGGCGTCAACTTCGTCGACACCGCCAACGGCTACTCCGGCGGCGTGGCGGAGGAGATCATCGGCGAGGCCCTCAGAGGCCGCCGCGACCGCGTCCTGCTCGCCACCAAGGCGCGGATGCCGGTCGGCGACGGGCCCAACGACGCCGGCCTCTCCCGCCACCACCTGATCGCGCAGTGCGAGGCGAGCCTGCGCCGGCTCCGCACCGACCACATCGACCTCTACCAGGTCCACGAGTGGGACGGGCAGACGCCGCTCGAGGAGACGCTGGAGGCGCTCGACACGCTCGTCAAGTCGGGCAAGGTGCGCTACGTCGGCGCGAGCAACTACTGCGGCTGGCAGCTCATGAAGGGCCTGGCCGTGGCCGAGCGGCACGGTTACCAGCGCTTCGTGACGCAGCAGATCTACTACTCGCTGGAGGCGCGCGACGCCGAGTACGAGCTCGTGCCGCTCGCCGTCGACCAGGGCGTGGGGATCCTCGTCTGGAGCCCGCTGGCCGGGGGACTGCTGTCGGGCAAGTTCCGGCGCGGCGTCGAGGGGCCGGCCGGCACGCGTGCGCTGTCGGACTGGGGCGAGCCGCCGGTGCGCGACCAGGAGAAGCTCTACGACACGGTCGAGGTGCTGGTCGAGATCGGCGAGGCGCACGGCGTCTCCGCCGCCCAGGTCGCGCTCGCCTGGCTGCTCGGGCGGCCCGGCGTGGTGTCGGTGATCGTCGGCGCGCGGACGGACGAGCAGCTCGCCGACAACCTCGGGGCCGCCGACGTGCAGCTCTCCGACGAGGAGCGCGCGCGGCTGGAGGAGGTCAGCCGGCCCGCGCTCATCTACCCGCACTGGCACCAGGCCAGGACGGCCCGCGATCGTCTCGGCGAGGCCGACCTGGCGCTGCTGCGGCCGTTCCTCTGAACGCGCACATGGCCCGGCGGTCCAGGAGCCGCCGGGCCGTGCGCACTCATCAAGGACGCCGCGGCGCCGGCGGTATTCCCTGCCTCACGTACGACGTGCCCCGACCGTCGCGCCGACGCTCGCGGCCAGGATCAGCCCGATCGCGGCGACCGCGGACGCTCCCAGCCCTTGCCCGAGCAGCGCGAACCCGAGCGCGGCCCCGATCGCCGGCTCGAGGCTCATGAGCACGCCGAAGAGGCCGGCCGGCATGCGTCGCAGCGCAAGCATCTCGAGCGAGTAGGGGATCAGCGGGGCGAGGACGGCGAGGCCGGCGCCGGCGAGCAGCACCTCTGGGTCGACCAGCGCGCCGCCGGCGGTCGCGACGCCGGGCGCGAGCATGAGCGCGGCGGCGACGGCGAGCGCGACGGTCAGGCCCTCGAGCCCGCCCCAGCGCGCTCCGACGCGCTTCGTGAGCGTGATGTAGCCGGCCCAGCCGACGGCGGCCACCCCGGCGAGGGCGACGCCGAGCGGGTCGAGCGCGCCGTCGGTCCCGTGCCCGAGCGTGAGCAGCGCCACGCCGGCCGCCACGAGCGCGATCCAGACACCGTCGAGCCGGCGCCGGGAGCCGGCGAGGCCGACCGCGAGCGGGCCGAGGAACTCGATCGTGACCGCGACGCCGAGCGGGATCCGGTCGAGCGCCGCGAAGAAGGCCAGCGTCTGCACGCCGCAGCAGGTGCCGAGCGCGATCGCCGCCCACAGGTCGCGCCGCGCGCGCCCGCGGACGGCCGGCCGCGTGAGCGGCCACAGGACCGCGGCGGCGACCAGCAGCCGCAGCGCGCCGACGCCCGCCGCGCCGATCTCGTGCAACAGCGGCTCCGACAGCGCGACGCCGAGCTGGATGACGGCCATGGCGCCGACGGCGAGCAGGACGCCGGTCGGCTGGGGCGAGGTTCTGAGGGCGGCCGCGGACACGACTGCCCACGATGCAGCGGACCGGCACGCCGCACATCAGGGAGAACCCCTAAACGAGACCCTCTATCCGCCGCTCGGCGCCGTCACGCCGAGCTCGTCGCTCAGCGCGCGCAGCGTCGCCCACAGCGCCGGCTCGATCGGCACGCCCTCGCGCGAGCGCCGGCCCTGGGCGCGGGCCTCGGGATCACCCGGCACCAGCACCTCGTCGAAGCCGGGCGCGGGCGGGATCGCACGCAGGTCGGCGAGCAGCCCGCCGAGCACGGTCGCGAACCGCTCGCGGCCGACCGTGCGCTCCGGGTCCAGCGCGAGGTGGAAGTGCCCGACGTCCTGCTCGACGTCGGCGCCGGTGTAGAGCCCGCCGACACCGTGCCGGACCCCGGCGCCGGGCAGCACGCCGCACAGCAGCTCGACCATCAGCGCCAGCGCGTAGCCCTTGTAGCCGCCGAGCGGGACGGCGGAGACCACGGCGGCGGCATCGGTGGTCGGCCGCCCGTCGGCGTCCACGCCCCAGTCGTCGGGGATCGCGCGGCCCTCGTCGCGCGCGTTGAAGATGCGGTTGATGGCCACCTGGCTGGTGGCCAGGTCGAGGTTGAAGACCTCCCCGCCGGCCGTGGGCGCGGCGAGGCAGATCGGGTTGGTCCCGAGCGCCGGCTCGGCGCCGCCGAAGGGGATGACGAGCGGCTCGGTGTTGGTCAGCGCCAGGGCGACCATGCCCTGCTCGGCCGCGCGCATGGCGTAGAACGCCTGCGCGCCGTTGTGCGCGCTGCGGCGCACGCCGACCGCCCCGATGCCGTGCTCGCGCGCGAGCTCGACCGAGAGGTCGGTGGCGAAGACGCTCGCCACCTGGCCGGGCCCGCGGTCGCCGTCGACGATCGCGATCGCGCCGTCGCGGCGCGCCACCGACGGCCGCGGGTGGGTGTTGATCACCCCGTCGCGGAGGCGCTCGACGTAGACGGGGACCCGCGCGACGCCGTGCGAGTCTGTGCCGCGCAGGCTGGTCCAGACCAGCGTGCGGGCGACCGTGGCCGCCGCCTCGGCCTCGAGCCCGGCCGCGACCAGCAGCTCGCGCGTCCACTGCTCGAGCTCGCCCGCCGCGACTGTCGCGCCGTCAGGCGTCGCTCGAGGCCTTCCAGAGGTTGATCCCCGCCTCGACGGCGTGGCCGTCGATCGCCTCCAGCTCCTCGTCGGAGAACTCGAGGTTGCGGAGCGCGCCGAGGCTGTCCTCGAGCTGGTCCACGGTGCGGGCGCCGACCAGCGACGACGTCACGCGCGGGTCGCGCAGGGTCCATGCGATCGCCATCTGCGCGAGCGTCTGGCCGCGCCGCTGCGCCATGTCGTTGAGGGCCCGCACGTGTGCGAGCGCGCCCTCGATCATGTCGCCGGTCAGGAAGTCCGTCTCCGTCGCCCGGGTTCCCTCCGGGATGCCGTCGAGGTACTTGTCGGTCAGCATGCCCTGGGCGAGCGGCGAGAAGACGATCGAGCCCACGCCTTCCTCGCCGAGCACGTCGAGCAGGTCTTCCTCGATCCAGCGGTTGAGCAGCGAGTACGACGGCTGGTGGATGAGCAGCGGCGTCCCCAGCCCGCGCAGGATCTCCACCGCTTCGCGGGTGCGCGGGCCGGAGTACGACGAGACGCCGGCGTAGAGCGCCTTACCCGCGCGGACGGCCGCGTCGAGCGCGCCCATCGTCTCCTCGAGCGGCGTGTCGGGATCGAAGCGGTGCGAGTAGAAGATGTCGACGTAGTCGAGGCCCATGCGCTTCAGGCTCTGGTCCAGGCTCGCGGTCAGGTACTTGCGCGAGCCCCACTCGCCGTAGGGGCCGGGCCACATGTCGTAGCCGGCCTTGGTGGAGATGATCAGCTCGTCGCGATAGGGCCTGAAGTCCTCGCGCAGGATGCGGCCGAAGTTGCGCTCCGCCGAGCCGTACGGCGGGCCGTAGTTGTTGGCGAGGTCGAAGTGGGTGACGCCGAGGTCGAAGGCCCGGCGAAGGACGGAGCGCTGGGTCTCGAGCGGCTGCGTGTCGCCGAAGTTGTGCCAGAGCCCGAGCGAGATCGCAGGCAGCAGCAGGCCGCTGCGGCCGGTCCGCCGGTAGGGCATCTGGTCGTAGCGGTCCTGGGCGGGGACGTACGTCATCGCATCACGTAGCGCAGGATCTCGACGACCTGCTCGGGCTCGCGGGCGACGGCGAGCGCGGCGCGGTCGACCTCCTTGAGCGCGTGGTCGTGCGACTCGGGGTGGAGCGTGACCAGCGGCTTGCCGAGGGCGGCGGCCATCCCGGCGTCGAACGCCGCGTTCCACTGGCGGTACTGCTCGCCGAAGCGCACGACCACGACATCGGACTGCTGCAGCAGCGTGCGCGTGCGGATGGCGTTCACGCCGGCGCCCTGATGGTCCTTCCAGAACGGCTTCTCCTCGGGCCCGAGGATGGAGACGCCGGCGTCGTCGCTCGCCGCGTGATCGGTGACGGGGCCGGTGAACTCGACGTCGAGCCCGGCGTCCGCGGTGCCCCGCTCGATCCGCTCCCGCCAGTCGGTGTGGATCTCTCCCGAGAGGTAGACCTGCCAGCTCATCGGCGCCGCATGCTATCCAGCCCGCATGGAGCGCTACGAGGTGCCTCCCGAGCGGCTCGGTCGCTGGCTCGACCGCTGGGCGGAGGAGAACGGGCCGGTCGAGCGCAGCGAGTACGCCCCCGGGCGGGTGACGTTCCGCGGCGCGACCGTGCTCGAGTGCGACCCGCCGTTCCCGCCGCTGGAGACCGGTTCGCTCGAGGGCTTCGCGCCGGAGCGGCTGGTCTCCCATGCCGCGCGCGACCGCGTCGTCGGCGTGCTCCTCGTGCGGCTCGGAGGCCACGCCGTCGGCGTGTTCTCCGGTCGCCGCCTCGTCGACTCGAAGGTCGGCAGCCGCAACGTGCACGGTCGTCATCGCAAGGGCGGGTCGAGCCAGCGGCGCTTCGAGCGCCGCCGCGGCGAGCAGGCGCGCGTGGCGCTGGAGGCGGCCGCCGAGGTGGCGGCGCGCGTCCTGCTCCCGCACCGCGCCGATCTCGACGCGGTCGTGCTGGGCGGCGACCGCCGCGCGCTCGCCGAGGTGCTCGACGATCCGCGGCTGCGACCGCTCGCCCGGCTGGCGACCGACCGCGTGCTGGACGTCCCCGACCCGCGGCTGAAGGTCCTGCAGGCGACGCCGGACCGGTTTCGGGCGACGGTCATTAGGCTGCCGCGGTCATGAGCGTCCTCGCCGGCCACACCGGCTCCTACTACTCGTACACGTTCGACCAGGCGCTCGAGGGCCTGGCCGAGGCCGGCTACCGCGCCGTCGAGCTCGCCTCGGTGCCGGGCGCGACCGAGTTCGTCGACGTCCACGGCGATCCCGATGAGGTCCGCGGCAAGCTGGACCGGCTCGGGCTCGAGGCGGTCTCGATCAGCGGCCACTCCGACCTCACCACGGCCGAAGGGCTCGAGCACGGGCTCGCGGTGGTCGAGTGGGCGCGCCGCTACGGCCTGCCGATCGTCAACACCGCGATCGGCGGCCCCGGCCACATCGAGGAGAGCGAGGCCGCGTTCATGGAGAACATCGGCCCGCTGGCCGACGCCGCCCAGGCCGCGGGCGTGACGCTCGCGCTCGAGATCCACGGCGACCTGATGGCCAGCGGCGAGCGCTCGCGGCCGCTGCTCGAGCGCATCGGCCATCCCGCCGTGAAGGTCAACTACGACACCGCCAACGTCGAGTACTACTCGGGCACGCGCGCCGAGGACGACCTGCCGGCGATCGCCGACCAGGTCGCCCACGTGCACCTCAAGGACATGCGCGGCGCCAAGGGCGAGTGGGACTTCCCGGCCATCGGCGAGGGCCACGTCGACTTCGCGCGCGTGGTCGAGATCCTGCGCGGCGCCGGCTTCGACGGCCCGTACTCGGTCGAGGTCGAGTTCACGGGCGGCACGCCGTGGCCGCCGCTCGAGGAGGTCACCGCCGCCATGCGCGCCTCGCGCGAGACGCTCGCCCCGCTCGGGCTGTCGTGACCGGGATCGCGCTGCTCGGCGCCGGCTTCATGGCGTCCACCCACGCGACGTCGTATGCCGGGCTCGACGGCGCCGACGTGAAGGTGGTGTGCGGGCTCGAGACCGCGCGCGTGCGGGCGCTCGCCGAGCGGCTGGGGGCCGAGGCGACCGACGACTGGGAGGCGGCGATCGCGGCCCCGGGGATCGATGCCGTCGACGTCTGCCTGCCGACCCCGCTGCACCGGCCGGTCACCACGCGAGCGCTGGCGGCGGGGAAGCACGTCCTGCTCGAGAAGCCGGTCGCGCTCACGCTCGAGGACGCCGACGCCATCGGCGCCGCCGCCGAGGCGAGCGGCCGCCTGTTGATGGTCGGCCACGTGCTGCGCTTCATGCCCGAGATCGCGGAGCTGCGCCGCCTGGTGGCGGCCGGCGAGCTGGGGCGGCCGCTGGCCGCCACCGCGATCCGGCTCTCGCCGCCGGCCGACTGGAACGACTGGATGGGCGACCCGGCGCGCTCGGGCGGCACGCTCGTCGACCTTGCGATCCACGACTTCGACATCCTCGCCGAGCTGCTCGGGCCGGCGCGCCGCGTGATCGCGCGCGGGGTGGCGGGCGGCACCCACGTCAGCGCGCTGGTCGAGCACGAGCGCGGCGAGGCGACCGTGGAGGCCAGCCACGCCATGCCGCCGTCGTACCCGTTCACCGCCGGCCTGCGGGTGCTATGCGAGGGCGGCGTGCTCGAGCACCGCTTCGTGGCCGGCGCGGGCGACGAGGTCTCCGGCGAGGTCGTGTCGGTCCTCGGCGTGCACCCGCGCGAGGGCGAGGCGCGCCGGTCGACCACGCCCGGCGATCCGTGGCAGATCCAGCTCGAGCACTTCCTCGACTGCGTGCGGGACGGCGTCGAGCCGCGCGACGGCTCGCTCGCCCAGGCCCGCGCCGCGCTGGCGGTCGCGCTCGCCGCGCGGGCGTCGCTCGCTTCGGGTGTCCCCGAGGCGGTCGGGTAGCGCCCGCGAACGGCGGCTGGGTGAGGAGGCGGTGGGGTCGACCGGAGTCGGCGGTCCCGGGTCGAGTTCGTACCGCATAGCGACACGAAGTCGCCCCGCACCGCTCGATGGCGCGTTCACCCCGCATACCGAGGTAGAGGCGCCAGGGACCGCCGACGCCGCCGCCCTACCCAGCCGCAGTTGACGTTGCCGGCGGACGACGAACCGCCTAGATCCCCAGCCGCCGCCGGAACGCGCCAGCGCCCTCCACCGACGCGCCCCGGCGCCGCGCCCGCGCCGCGAGGTCCGCGTCCGAGGTGACGACCCGAATCGAGCCCGGGTCGGGGTCTTCGTCGAGCCGCCGGGCGATCTCGTCGTCGGCGGCGTCGCGGCCGCGCCGCGGCGCGATGGCAACCTCGAGCGGACCGTCGCGGCCGGCCCACTCGGCCGGCCCGGCGTCGAGCACGACGATGACCGGCTCGCCGCCCTCGGCGAACTCGCGCAGCGCGTCGAGCAGCCGCCGCGCCGCCCCCTCGCGATCCCTCCACCACCCGTCCGGCCTGGCGCCGATCACGTTCGAGGCGTCGACCATCCAGCGCGTCATCGCGCGGCACGCTACAGATGCGCCGGGAACCGGCCGACTACACGGGCACCATGGCCCACGGACGGTCGCCCCTGCTGCTGCTCGCCGCGCTCGCGGCGGTGCTCGCGCTGCCCGCTCCCGCGTTCGCGCAGGGCGACCCGAACCTGCCGGTGAACACGACCCCGGCGACTCCCGACCCGCCGGTCTGGCAGACGTCGCCCTACCAGGTCGTGGTCTCGGGCACCGACGTCGAGGACCCGGCGGTCGACATCGAGTGGCGGCTCGGCCCCGGCGGCGCGACCGCAAGCGTCCCGAGCGGGAGCACGGTCACGGTCACCGACCAGGGCCAGCACGACTTCCAGACCCAGGCCGTCGACGACTCCGGCAACGTCTCCGGGTGGCGCTCCGAGCCGCTCTGGATCGACACCGTCGACCCGACCGACGCCACGGTGACCAGCGCCGGCTGGCTCAGCGCGCCCACGACCGTGAGCGTCGACGCGGTCGACATCACGTCCGGCGTCCAGCGCGTCGAGTGGATCCTCGACGGCGCGCCCATCCAGTCCGGCCCCAACGGCACCGACGTCGCGGTCTCCGGCGACGGCTCGCACCTGCTGCGCGTCCGCGCCGTCGACGTCGCCGGCAACGTCTCCGACTGGACCGACCACACCGTCCGCGTCGACACGGTCAACCCGACCGACACCACGGCGCTCCCCGCCGGCTGGCAGACGCAGCCCCTGAACGTGAACGTGACCGGCGCCGACGCGCACTCGGGCGTGACGCACGTCATCTACCGCGTCGACGGCGGCGCGTGGACGACGACGACGGCGCCCGGCTCGTTCACCGTGTCGGCCGAGGGCGAGCACACCATCGACACCTACGTCCGCGACGCGGCCGGCCGCGAGAGCGCGCCGAAGAGCCACACGATCCGCATCGACACGACCGCGCCGTCCAACCTCACGCCCGCGGCCGACCCCGACTGGTCGAACCAGGACTACCACGTGCTCGTCTCCGCCAACGACGGCGGCGGCTCGGGCGTCGCCAAGGTCCAGTGGCGGATCGACGGCGGCCCGTGGCTCGAGGGCCCGAGCGGCAGCCAGGCCGACGTCCTGGGCACGGCCGACCACACCTTCGAGACCCGCGCCGTCGACGTGGCGGGCAACACGTCGCTGGCGCGGCTCGAGCACGTCCGGATCGACAAGATCGTCCCGACGAACACGACCGACCCGGCCCCGGGCGGCGCCGTCGGCAACCCCTACGAGGTCGCGGTCACCGGCGACGACGACGACTCCCGCGTCC
>Ga0081538_10000558_pt1 | contig 41287 bp, 39 predicted proteins | sample TabmetS5T2R1_FD_71022 | JGI IMG/M metagenome (GOLD analysis project Ga0081538, IMG submission 71022) | Tabebuia heterophylla rhizosphere microbial communities from the University of Puerto Rico - S5T2R1 | ecosystem: Host-associated > Plants > Roots > Rhizosphere ... | reverse complement strand
GGTGTCGGCCCGGACGACCCGCTCGAACCGCGTCTCGCCGCCGTCCTCCGTCGGATGCCCGCCGAGGTCGCGGACGTTCAGCAGGCCGTCCCAGACGAGGTCGCGGCTACGCGGCAACAGCAGTGACCTGGGATCCGCGCAGCGTGGTCGACGTCGCTCCCTCGATCGCGACGTCGACGAGCTCGCCCGCGGCTGCGGTGCCGGCGAAGTTGACGGTGAGGTTGCGCCTCGTTCGCCCCCGGAGCAGGCTCGAATCGGTTCGGCTCGGTCCCTCGACGAGGACCTCCTCGACGCCGCCGACGCGGCGCTCGTTGCGCTCGTGGGCGACGCGTTGCACCAGCTCGATCAGGCGCTCGATCCGGTCGCGCTTGACCTCCTCCGGCACCTGGTCGGCCATTGTCGCCGCCTCGGTGCCTTGCCTGGGCGAGAACACGAACGTGAACGCGCCGTCGAAGCCCACCTCCTCGACCGCCTCGAGCGTCTCGCGGAAGTCGTCCTCGGTCTCGCCGGGGAAGCCGACGATCAGGTCGGTCGTCAGGGCGAGATCGGGAATCGCAGCCCGGAGCTCGCCGGCGAGCCGTACGAAGCGCTCGCGGCTGTACGTCCTGCGCATCGCCTTCAGGATCCGGCTCGAGCCGGACTGGAGCGGGAGATGCGTGTGCTCGCAGACGGCGGCGCACTCGGCCATCGCGGCGATCACGGGCGCGCGGAAGTCCTTCGGATGTGGGCTCGTGAAGCGGATCCGGGCGATCCCGTCGACCGCGTCGCAGGCGCGAAGGAGCTCCCCGAAATCCGTCCGGATGTCGGGGAGCAGGTCGCGGCCGTACGAGTTGACGTTCTGGCCGAGGAGCGTGATCTCGCGGACACCGTCGCGGGCCAGTTGGCTCACCTCGGCGACGACGTCGCCCGGGCGGCGGCTCTGCTCCCGGCCGCGGACCGACGGGACGATGCAGTACGCACATTTGGAGTTGCAACCCATCGAGACCTGGACCCAGGCCTGGAACCGCCGCTCGCGGTGCATCGGCAGCGTTCCGGCGAACGAGCGCTGCTCGAGCCCGAAGCTCCCCCTCGGCACGCCGAGCCCGCCGGCGCCGAGCCACTCGCCGAGGTGTGGGATCGAGCCCGGCCCGAAGGCGACGTCGACGAAGGGGTAGAGCGAGAACAGGCGCTCGCGCTGGGCCTCGGCGTAGCAGCCCCCGACGGCGATCACCTTGTCCGGGTCGCGCTCCTTCAGGGCCCGGGCCTGCGCCAGATGCGCGGCGAAGCGCTGGTCCGGCTTCTCGCGGATCGTGCAGGTGTTGAAGACCAGGACGTCGGCCTCTTCCTGCTCCTGCGTCTCCCCCAGCCCGAGCTCCTCGAGCATGCCCTTGATCCGCTCGGAGTCGTGGGCGTTCATCTGGCATCCGAAGGTCGTCACGTGATAGCGCTGCATGGCGGGAAACACTGTATCGGCGTGGTTCGTGCCTCTTGGCTTGCCTCCCAGACCGGCTAGGCTGGCCACGTCCGTTTAGTTCAGCTTCCAGGGGAGAGGTCAATGCCTTCACGCGCGGTCGTCCGTGTCCGTCTCGTCACGCTGGGACTTCTCAGCGTGCTCGTGCTCGCCGCCGTGGGCGGCGCGCGGGTCGATCGCGCCGAAGCCGTCGCCTCCGACCTCCTCATCTCCGAGTACGTCGAAGGCTCGGGCAACAGCAAGGCGATCGAAGTCTTCAACGGCACGGGTTCGCCGGTGGTCATGGGCGCCGGCGGCGTGGACTATGCGGTGCGGACCTTCTCCAACGGCCAGACGACGGCGAGCTCGACGATCGCGCTCTCCGGGACGATCGCGCCGGGCGATGTCTTCGTCCTGGCGCACCAGGGGGCGGATCCCGCGGTGCTCGCCCAGGCCGACCAGCTCACGGGCGTGGGCTGGTTCAACGGCAACGATGCAGTCCTGCTCACGAAGACGGTAGGGACGCAGGTCGTCGACGCGATCGGTCAGGTCGGCTTCGATCCGGGAGTCGAGTGGGGCTCGGGCCTGACGAGCACGATGGACAACACGCTCCGTCGCAAGAGCGGGATCGAGGCAGGCGACACCAACCCGACCGACCCCTTCGACCCGGCGATCCAGTGGGACGGCTTCGCCAACAACACGTTCGGCGGGCTCGGCGCCCACGTCTCCGGTGGAGACGCGGCGCCGCTCGTGAGCTCGACGTCGCCGACGAACGGCGCGATCGAGGTCGCGGAGGCCACGAACATCACGGTGAACTTCTCCGAGCCCGTCGTCGCCGCGGCCGGCTGGTACAGCATCGCCTGCGCGACGAGCGGCGCGCACACGGCGACGCAGAGCGGCGGACCGCAGAGCTTCACGCTCGACCCCGATACGGACTTCTCGATCGGCGAGACCTGCACCGTGACGGTCGACGCCTCGAAGGTCACGGACGTCGATGTCGACGACCCGCCCGACGCGATGGCCGCCAACCACGTTTTCAGCTTCACGACCACGCTCCCGGTGACGGAGATCGCTGCCGTGCAGGGTGCCGCGCACATCTCCCCGCTCAACGGTCAGCCGGTCAAGGTCGAGGGCATCGTCACCGCGCGTCGCACCGCCGGCGGGCGCGGCTACTGGATCCAGGATCCGACGCCGGACTCGAGCCTGGCCACCTCCGACGCCGTGTTCGTGTTCACGAACCAGGCTCCGGTCGCGCAGGTCGGCGCGCGCATCCGTGCCGTCGGCTCGGTCGGCGAGTTCCGACCCGGCGGCGACCCGGACAACCTGACGATCACGCAGGTGTCGAGCTCCAACGCCAACGTCGCGATCCTCTCCACCGGCAATCCGGTTCCAGCTCCGACGGTGCTCGGCCTCGGCGGTCGGCTGCCTCCGACGGAGGTGATCGACGACGACGGGGCCGGCAACGTCGAGACCGGCGGCCTCTTCGATCCCGCCGACGACGCGATCGACTTCTACGAGAGCCTCGAGGGCGTCATCCTTCAGGTCAACAACGCGGACGTCGTCAACGCCACGAGGAGCTTCGGCGAGATCACGCTTCTCCCCGACCGCGGCGCCTGGGCGACGGGCCTCCGGACTCTGCGCGGCGGGATCCTGCTCGGCGGGTACGACGACCCCAATCCCGAGCGGATCACGGTCGACGACGAGATCCTCCGCGATCTCGCGCCCGCACCGCGCCCGGCGAAGGCGATGCCCGACATGAACGTCGGCGACGAGCTCACCTCCGCGGTCGTCGGGCCGCTCGACTACAGCTTCTCCAACTACAAGATCCAGGCGACGGCCACGCCGGCGTTCGTGTCCGGCGGGAACGTCCGCGAGACGACCGCTGCTCCGGCCGTCGAGGAGGTCGTCTTCGGGACGTTCAACGTCGAGAACCTGGCCGGAACCGACCGGCAGGAGAAGTACGACCACCTGGCCACCCTGATCGTGAACAACCTGCGCGCGCCCGACATCCTGGGGATCGAAGAGGTGCAGGACAACGACGGCCTCGAGGACGGGACCGACAGCCCGGTCGTCGACGCGAGCGTCGCCTGGACTCGTCTGATCGCTGCGATCCGGGCAGCGGGCGGCCCGGTCTACGACTACCGCCAGATCGACCCGGTCGACGACGCCGACGGCGGCGCGCCCGGCGGCAATATCCGCGTCGGCTTCCTGTTCCGGACCGACCGCGGCGTCAGCTTCGTCGATCGTCCCGGCGGGTCGCCGACGACGGAGACGACCGTCGTGGGGAAGAACCAGCCGCAGCTCTCCGCCAGCCCCGGCCGGATCGGCACGCAGAGCGCCGCCTTCGCCGACACGCGCAGGTCGCTGGTCGCCGAGTTCCTGGTTCGCGACAGGCCCGTTTTCGCGATCGTGAACCACTTCAGCTCGAAGGGCGACGACCAGCCGCTCTTCGGCCCGGCGCAGCCGCCGACGCGCTTCAGCGAGGTCGCCCGGCACGGCCAGGCGCAGCTCGTGAACGACTTCGTGGACGCGATCCTCGCCCGTGACGACAAGGCGAGGGTCGTCGTCCTGGGCGACATCAACGATTTCGAGTTCTCGGAGACGACCGACATCCTCGAAGGCGGCGCGATGACCTCACTGGTGAAAACGCTGCCGGAGAACGAGCGGTACTCGTACGTGTTCGAGGGCAACTCGCAGGTGCTCGACCAGATCCTGCTCAGCGACCGGCTGCAGCGCCTCCCGTACCGGCCGGCGTACGACGTCGTCCACCTGAACTCGGAGTTCGCCGACGCGATCCAGGCGTCAGACCACGAACCGTCGGTCGTCCGCCTGAAGTTCGGCGAGGAGGAGGACGAGCTAGCTTTTCTGCCATCCGCCGCGGAGCGGGCTTTGCCCGCTCCGCCGCTGCGGCGGCCTGGTGAAGGAAGCGGCGCAAAGCAGCTGGGCCGCGCTCGGGCGAAGCCCGAGCCCGGTCTCGATAGGGTCGCTCAAAGTCGTGAGACTTTGAGCGAAAGGTCACTTCGCCAACTCCGTGGCCCGGGACTCCCTGATGACGGTGACCTTGATCTGTCCCGGGTACTCGAGCTCACTTTCGATATCTCGGGCGATCTCGTGTGAGAGCAGGACGGCGGCGTCGTCGTCGATCTCGCCCGGCTTGACGATCACGCGGATCTCGCGGCCCGCCTGGAGCGCGTAGACCTTTTCCACGCCGTTGCGACGCGCCGCGATCTCCTCGAGTGCCTCGAGGCGCTTGATGTAGTTCTCCAGGGTGTCGCCCCGGGCCCCCGGCCGCGAGCCGGAGATGGCGTCGGCGGCGACCACGAGGACGGCTTCGACGGTCTGCGGCTGGATCTCGTAGTGGTGGGCGGCGATCGCGTGAATGACCGCCTCGGTCTCCCCGTAGCGCGCCGCGTACTCGGCCGAGATCTGCGCGTGCGAGCCCTCGACCTCATGTGTGAGCGCCTTCCCGAGATCGTGCAGCAGCGCCGCGCGCCTCGCCGTCCGAACACTGGCCTCGAGCTCGAGCGCCATGATCCCGGCCAGGTGAACGACCTCCAGCGTGTGCTTGAGGACGTTCTGCCCGTAGCTCGTCCGGTAGTGCAAGCGCCCGAGGATCTTCACCAGCTCGGGGTGGAACTCCCCGGCGTTCGCTTCGAACACGGCCTGCTCGCCGGCCGCGCGGATGTGGTCGTCGATCTCCGCCTTCGACTGGTAGTACATCTCCTCGATCCGCGCCGGCTGGATCCGCCCGTCGTCGATCAGCTTCGAGAGCGTCAGCTTCGCGATCTCCCGCCGGATCCCGTCGAAGGACGAGAGGACGACGGCCTGCGGCGTGTCGTCGATGATGATGTCGACGCCGGTCAGGTGCTCCAGCGTCCGGATGTTCCGGCCTTCTCGGCCGATGATGCGGCCCTTCATGTCATCACTCGGGAGCTCGACCACCGACGACGTCGTCTCGGCCGCGTGGCTCGCGGCGACGCGCTGGAGCGCATCGGCGACGAGATTGCGTGCCCGGCGCTTGGCGTCGATCTGCGCCTCCTCCTCGAGCTGCCGGAGCCGCCGAGCGAGGTCATGGCGAATCATCTGTTCCGAGCGCTCGAGCAGCTGGGCCCTCGCCTCGTTGACCGTCAGGCCCGAGATCCGCTCCAGCTCCTTGACCTCCTCGTCCTTCGCCTCCTTCAGCTGCTGCTGGAGCTCCTTGATGTGGGTCTCTCGGTCGGCGAGGCCCTGCTCCCGCCGGAGGAGCTCGGTGAGCTTCCCCTCGAGCTCGTCCTGTCTCGCCAGGACTCGCTCCTCGAGCTTGGCCATCTGTCCACGGCGCTCCTGCAGCGACTGCTCGGCCTCTGCCTTGAGCCTCATCGCCTCCTCGCGCGAGGCGATCTCGGACTCGCGGCGGAGGTTGTCGGCCTCGCGCTTCGCGCCGGCGATGAGCTCGTCCCGTCTACGTGCCGCCTCGCTCAGGCCGGAGCGGCCCGACATCCTCAATCCGAGGGCGAGCAGCGCCGCTCCGAGGACGATGCCGATGACGATGCCGGCGACGATGAGCACAGCGCTCCTTGGGTCGCGTCCGGACGACGCCGGACGGAGGGTCGGTTGTCCCACTCGACGAGCGGGGTCTCACCCGTCATCAAGCCCGTGCAGAGCGCTCTGGAGCGGCGGCGCAGCCGCCGTGGTTACGTCCCTAGCAACGCTTCGCTAGCGACGTGTCCTTCCTCGTGTTCGGCCTCGTGTTCAGATTCGTCTCGGTCTTCGGAAAGGTCAGTCTCAGAAAACGCGTCTGTGCAGGCAAAAATGTTGGATGAATCGACCCTAGTGTAACGGATCGGTGCTCAAGCGTTCGAGGCTGTCGGCAGCGAAGCCCTTGGCCGCCAGGTAGCGGAGGGCCTTCCCGCCCCCACCGCGCCGCGTGAACGCCCGCTCGGCGCGCTCCGCCTCCGGCGGCAGCGCCGCCAGCGCGGCGGCCGCAACCTCCTCGTCGATCCCGTGTTGCACGAGGTCGCGGCGGATCAACTCGTCGCCGGCGGAGCGCTCGGCGAGCGACGTCGCACGGGCCTCCGCGAAGCGCGCGTCCGATTGCAGCCCGGCGTCGGCCAACGCGTCGAGCACCCGCGTCCGCTCGTCGGCCGGGACCCCCGCCCGCTCCAGGCGCCGGTCGAGATCCCGCCGGGAGTGGTCGCGACGGCGGAGCGCTCGGAGCGCCAGCTCCCGTGCTTCGCTCACTTCGCCGCGGCTTCGACCTCCGCGTCGTCCGTCGCCTTGCCGTCCGCCTGCGTGCCCTCGGCGACGGGGAGCAGCCGTGCAGAGACGATCTGGTCGGGGCCGACCTCGTTCTGGAGCTGCAGAAGGATCTTCTCGGTCACGTCGGGATGCTCGCGCAGGAACGCCGTTGCGTTCTGGCGGCCCTGACCGAGCCGCTCGTCCTGGAAGCTGAAGTACGAGCCCGACTTCTGGACTGCTTTCCGCTCGAGCCCTGCGTCGAGCACGGTGCCTTCCCAGGAGATGCCCTGTCCGTAGATGATGTCGAACTCCGCCTGCTTGAACGGCGGGGCGACCTTGTTCTTCACGATCTTGACGCGGACGCGGTTTCCGATCGCCTCCACGCCCTCCTTGAGCGTCTCGATCCGGCGGATGTCGAGGCGGACCGACGAGTAGAACTTGAGCGCACGGCCGCCCGGCGTCGTCTCAGGGTTCCCGAACATGACGCCGATCTTCTCGCGGAGCTGGTTCGTGAAGATCGCGATCGTCTCCGTACGATTGAGCGTGCCGGCGAGCTTGCGGAGCGCCTGGCTCATCAGGCGGGCCTGGAGGCCGACGTGGCTGTCGCCCATCTCGCCCTCGATCTCCGCGCGCGGCGTCAGGGCGGCGACGGAGTCGACCGCGACGACCGAGAGCGCGCCGCTGCGAATCAGGAGCTCGGCGATCTCCAGCGCCTGCTCGCCGTTGTCGGGCTGCGAGACGAGGAGGTCGTCGATGTTGACGCCGATGCGCCGGGCGTACTGCGGGTCCATCGCATGCTCGGCGTCGATGAAGGCGCAGATGCCGCCTCGGCGCTGCGCCTCGGCGATCACGTGGTAGACGAGCGTGGTCTTGCCCGACGATTCCGGGCCGAAGATCTCGACGATGCGGCCACGCGGCAGCCCGCCGATCCCGAGAGCGAGATCGAGGGCGAGCGAGCCTGTCGAGACGGCGCCGATCGAAACCTGGGCGTGATCGTTCATTCGCATCACCGCGCCCTTGCCGAACTGGCGCTCGATCTGGCCGAGAGCAGTGTCGAGTGCCTCTTCGCGACCCAAATCCGATCAACCTCCTAGAGCAACGTGTTCGAGAACCTGGTACTGCGCACCGGATCGGCGCAGGGACGACATGTAAACAGCCGCATCGGATGGCTCGAACGTCCCGAGGTCAGGCACCGGTGGCTCAAGCTTAGGCGGCGAGCGGAACCGCAGAACGGTGACGTGCGGGAGCCACGGCCGGCGCTCGCGCTCGTAGACGCCGAGCCGCTCGAGGCCCGCGAAGACCCGCTCCGCCAGCCGGCCTCCCTCGCCCGTCCCGTCCTCCAGCACGACCATCCCGACGCTGCGGGTCTCACGGTAGCGTCGTGCGGAGAGCTCGATCCTTCCCGTGCCCTGCGCCGCCTGGGCCAGTGCGGCGACGATGGCGGGCAGCTCGGCGGCCGGACGGGAGCCGAGGAACGCGAGCGTGATGTGGAGGTTGCTGCGAGGGACCACTCGCCCCGAGAGCTCGGCGTCCTGCCACCGCTCGAGCCGGTCGAGGACGTTGTCGGGTAGTCGAAGGCCGAGGAACAGGCGGAGCCGCTCATCGCCCTCGACGGTACCGGCCGAGCTCACACGACTTCGTGCCGACTCTGCGTCAGAAGACGCCGGAGGAGGTGGAGCGCGGAGGCAGCCGCCCGGCGCCGGACCGCGTCGCGATCCCCGGGAAGCCGCAGCTCGACGCCGTGCGAGGCATCGGGCGTCTCGGCGTGGAGGTACACGAGCCCGACCGGCTTCGCCTCGGTGCCGCCGCCCGGACCGGCCACGCCCGTCACCGAGACGGCGACGTCGGCGTCGAGCACGCGCCGGGCGCCGGCGGCCATGGCCGCCGCCGTCTCCGCCGACACGGCGCCGTGACGCTCGAGCACCTCCTCTGGGACGCCGAGCGCGTCGAGCTTGATCCGGTCGTCGTAGGCGACGAGCCCACCGACGAACACGTCGCTCGAGCCCGGGACCGACGTCAGCCGGGCGGAGACGAGCCCGCCGGTGCAGGACTCGGCCGTCGCCATCCTGAGCCCGCGCCCACGCGCCGCCTCGAGCACGATCTCCTCCACCGCGCGTTCGTCCTCGGCGAAGAGCGCGCGCGGGTGCGCCTCGCGCAACGCGGCGCTGATCCGCTCGGCTTGGCTCTCTGCGCCCGCGGGGATCATGAGATCGACCTCGACCTCGAGATCGTGGGCGCAGATCGTGACCTCCAGCCCGTCTGCCTCTCCCCCAGCCTGCTCGACGACGCCCGCGACGGCCGACTCCGGAAGCCCGAAGAAGCGCAGGATTCGGAAGACGGGGCTTCGTGCCCGGGCGAACAGCTCCTGGAGCTCCGGTCGCTCGAGTGCCGTGCGCCAGATGCGCTGGAGCTCTCCGGGCGGCCCTGGGAGCACGATCGCGAGCGCGGAGCCGGTCTGAAGCAACACGCCCGGCGCAGTCCCGGCCAGCCCGAGCGAGACGCCGCCCTCGGGGAGGGTCGCCTGCTTGCGCACGCCGGCCTCGAACTCCGAGTACGGGCGGCGAAACCGCTCGGCGAGGCCGCGGACGACCGCGCCGATCTCCTGTTCGAGCTCGGGGTCGACGATCAGGCCGCGACCGGCCGCGCGGGCGAGCAGCTCGATCGTCCGGTCGTCATGCGTCGGCCCGAGGCCGCCCGAGGTGATCACGAGGTCGTGCTCGAGCGCTCGGCGCAGCGCCGCCTCGAGCTGCTCGGGACGGTCGCCGATCACGCTGACCCACTCCGGCTCGATCCCGCGCGACGAGAGCTCCCGCGCGACGAAGGGCCCATTCTCGTCGACCCGTCCACCCCTGACGAGCTCGCTGCCCGTGACGAGGACGGCCGCTGTCGGCGTCAACTCAGAATGAAGCGGCTTTGAGGCCGTTCGCCGTCACGATGACCGCCGCGTTCGACCGGCGCGGGAGGCGCACGATCCGGCGGTTGACCCGCATGCGCAGGTTTCGCGGCTGGCCCATCCTCACGAAGTAGCGGCGGTACGGCCGTTCGGTTCCGAAGCGGAGGAAACCCTTGCCCTCGCCGGCCTCGACCGTTCCGCGGTAGAGCAGCTTTCCGCTCGCAGAGCCGGCGTACACCTCCATCCAGCTGTCTCCGAGCGCGCCGGTGACGGTCATCCGCACCCGCCGCGTCGTGGAGGCGGGTTTCGGTCGGTTCGGCTTCGGCGACGCGGCGGGCGGCTGGGTCGAGAAGTCGGGAATGGCGGTCGGCGGCGGGTCGCTGCCGAACCTCCAGGCGGCGAAGACGAGCAGCGTCAGGACGCCGATCGCGCCGAGGGCGAGGAGGATGACCCCCGACTCGAAGCGCGGTCCGCCACGGCTCGACGAACCGATCCGCGTCCGCAGCGGCGTCTCCTCGTCGGCGTGGATGTAGCGCGAGTTGTACTCGTCGACGTAGAGCTGGCCGTCCAGGCCCAGGTACTCGGCGTAGGTCCGCAGGAAGCCCTTGACGTACGTCTGCCCGGGCAGGATGTCGAACTGCTCGTCCTCCAACGCGCGGAGGTACTTCGACCGGATCTTCGTCGCCTGCTCGATCTCGGGGAACTCGAGAGCCTGGCGCAGGCGCGCTTCACGGAGGCTGTTACCGATCTCGAACATGGCGCGGCGCCCCAGTCTAGTCGCCTTCGGGGTGAGCGCCTACAAGGTCAGGCGATCTGCCGGAGGACGTAGTACGTGGCGAGTGAGATCGAGGCGGTCACGGCGAGGTAGAGCGCCATGTAGCCGAGAATTCGGCCGACGAGGGCGAGCTTGTAGCCCCTGACACGACCGAGCGTCCGCTCGATCGTCCGCCGGGCCCGGCGGCCGAGGTAGATGGCGAGAAACGCCAGGAGGAACGCGGGCGCGATCGCGACCGAGGACTGGAGCAGCGTCACGAGCTCGAACACCTCCGCGGCCACGATCGCAGCCGGCAGCGTCGCGAGGGCGACGAGGCCGACGAGCACTGAGAAGACCGCGCTCCGGCTGAGCGGCCGGTCGTCGCTATCCGTTCTCGTGAGGCCGGTCAAGAGCAGGTTGGTGGAAGCGAGCGCCGGATCAGGCCGTCGCGGTTGCCTCAGCCTCTTCTCGGCCGCCGCCGGTCATCGCGATCCCGAGCTCCTGCTCGGAGACGTCCGGCGTGAACTCGGCGACGATCTCGCCCTCGTACATGACGAGGATCCGGTCGGAGAGCGAGATCACCTCGTCGATCTCGAGGGAGATCAGCAGCACCGCTCGCCCCTCGTCGCGCTCCTCGACGAGGCGCCGGTGCACGAACTCGATCGCCCCGACGTCGAGCCCCCGGGTCGGCTGGGCGGCGATCAGGACGCGCGGGTCGCGCGACACCTCCCGGGCGATGACCACCTTCTGCTGGTTCCCGCCCGAGAGCGACGAGGCGCGCGTCTGCGGCCCACCCCCGCGGACGTCGAACTCGTGCAGCAGGCCGCGGGCCCAGGCGACGATCCGGCCCGGGCGCAACCAGCCCCAGCGCGAGTTCGGCTCCTTGCGGTAGTCGTGGAGCGCGAGGTTCTCGGCGAGCGAGAAGTCGAGCACGAGCCCGTGCCGCAGCCGGTCCTGGGGGATGTGGCCGAGCCCCTCGTCGAGATGCTCCCTGGCGTTTTCTCTCGTGACGTCGCGGCCCCCCACCATGACCCGACCGGACTCCGGGTGGCGGAGCCCGGTCAGGGCGTCGATCAGCTCCGTTTGGCCGTTGCCGTCGACCCCGGCGATGCCGACGATCTCGCCCTCGTGCACCCGGAACGAGATGCCCTTGACGGCCTCGAGCTCGCGGTCGTCGAGGACGCTCAGGTCCTCGACGTCCAGGAGGACCTCGCCCGGATGCGGCGGTGACTTGTCGACGCGAAGCAGCACCTCACGTCCGACCATCAGCTTCGCGAGGCCCTCTTCGGTCGCGCCCTCCCGCGGGACGGTCTCGATCTTCTTGCCTCGGCGCAGGACCGTGATCCGGTCGGCGATCTCGAGGACCTCGCGCAGCTTGTGGGAGATGAAGATGATCGACATGCCCTCGCGCTGGAGGGTCTTCAGGATCCCGAACAGCTCGTCGGCTTCCTGGGGGGTGAGGACGGCGGTCGGCTCGTCGAGGATGAGGATGTCCGCGCCGCGGAAGAGCGCCTTCAGGATCTCGACCCGCTGCTGCTGGCCAACGGTGATGTCCTGCACCTTCGCGTGCGGGTCGATCGCGAAGTTGAAGGCCTTCGAGAGCTCCGCCACCCTCTTGACGGCCTCGTCCAGGTCGAGGAAGACCCCGGCGTGGGTCGGCTCGGTGGCCAGCACGATGTTCTCCGCCACCGTCATCACCGGGATCAGCATGAAATGCTGGTGCACCATGCCGATGCCGCGGTCGATCGCCTCGCGAGGCGAGTGGATGCGCACCGGTTGTCCGTTGATCAGGATCTCGCCCTCGTCCGGGTGGTAGAGCCCGTACAGGACGTTCATCAGCGTCGACTTGCCGGCGCCGTTCTCGCCGAGGAGCGCGTGCACCTCGCCCCGCCTCAGGTCGAAGTCGACGTGGTCGTTCGCCAGCACGCCCGGGAATCGCTTGGTCATCCCGCGCAGCTCGAGGACAGGGGTGTCGGACGCGGCGCTCACTGCTTGGCGTACGGTCGGCCGATGGCGTGCGGCGGAATCGAGCGTCCGATCACGCCCGCGACCGCGATCAGGGTCAGGACGTAGGGAAGCGCCTGGAAGAGCGTGGCGGCGGAGCCGGAGTACTCGGGCAGGCGCTGCGCGAGGGCGCTCGAGAAGCCGAACAGGAGCGCGGCGGCGAACGCCCCAAAGGGCCGCCACGCGCCGAAGATGAGCGCGGCGAGCGCGATGAAGCCGCGCCCCGCGGTCATGTTCTCGTTGAAGGAGCCGACGAAGCCGATCGAGAGGTAGGCGCCTCCGAGCGCCGCGAGGATCCCGGAGACGATCACGGCTGCATACCGGGTGCGGTAGACCGAGATCCCGACCGTGTCGGCGGCCCGCGGGTGTTCGCCGACCGACCGGATGCGCAGCCCGATCGGCGTCTTGAACATGACGAAGTACGAGACGATCACCAGGACGAAGGAGAGCCAGATCATCAGGTTGAGCTGACCGAGCACGGGCCCGATGAAGTACCAGTCCGAGATCGCGGGCAGCGTGACGTCGGGGATCCGCGGGATCTCGGACGGCGTCCCCTGCTCGCCGTAGACATCGACGAAGAGGTAGCCCGTCAGTCCGAGGGCGAGGAAGTTGAGCGCCGTGCCGATGACGATCTGGTCGGCGCGGAGACTGACACAGAAGACCGCGTGGATGAGGGCGAGCCCCGCGCCGGCGGCCGCCCCGGCCAGGACCCCGAGGACCCAGGAGTCGAGCTTCTCGGCGGCGAGGATGGCGAAGAACGCCCCGGAGAGCATCATCCCCTCGAGCGCGATGTTCACGACCCCGCTGCGCTCCGAGAACATGCCGCCGATGGCTGCATACGTCAGCGGTGTCGCGTAGCGGAGCATCGAAGCGAAGAGCGCCGACCAGACGACGACGCTGTCGAGGTGGCCGACGCTCGAGTTGGTGGCGAGGATTCCGAGGACCATCGAAGCGAGCCCGAGGGCGACGGCGAGCCATCCGAGCCGGCGCTCGCCGCGCGTGACCGCCCAAATGCCGGCGGCGACGCCGAGGAACCCGAGCGCGACCGGCCAGAGGATCGTCCGCTGGGTGAGCGGCGGCAGGACGAGCCAGAAGCCGAGCGCCGAGATGACGATCCCGGCGATCGCGATCGAGCGCGGGTGGACGAGCTTCACCCAGGTGTACTCGCGCATGGCCGGCTGGTCGATCACGTCGCCGCCTCCTGAACGGGGGCAGGCGTCGGCGGCCCGCGGCGTAAGCGCCGGACCCGGGAGAAGAGCCAGAGGATCAGGACGTCGGCGCCGACGAAGAGCAGGACGAGCGCCTGGATCATCAGCGTCAGGTTCCCGGCGAGCTCGGGCTGGAAGACCTCGGGGTCGAGGTTCCGCGTTGACGTCCCGTTCAGCAGTGCCCCGAAGAGCAGCGCCGAGAGACCGACGCCGATGGCGGTGTTCCGCCCGAGCAGCGCGACGGCGATGCCGATGAATCCGATCGACGAGTTCTGGACGTCGATCACGCCCAGCCGGAACTGCCAGCCGAGGATGTCGACCGCGCCTCCGATCCCGGCGAACAGTCCGGCGATCGCCATGGCGAGGAAGTAGTTGCGGGCGACGCTGATCCCGCCGTACCTGGCCGCTTCCGGGCTGAAGCCGACCGCACGGACCTCGTAGCCGAGCGTCGTGCGGTTCAGGATCGCCCAGTAGGCGACGAGCGCCGCGATCGCGAGCAGGAAGCCGAGGTGGAGCCCCTGGAGCAGCGGGTCGCCCCAGAGGATCGGCAGCTTGGCGCCCCCGACGACGTCCGAGGAGACCGGCACCGACTCGTTGACGTTGTTCTGGAGCGGTCCGCCCTGCCCGAAGACGTAGTTGCCGATCCAGTAGGCGATCCAGTTCAGCATGATCGTCGTGATCACCTCGTGGGCGCCGACCGCCGCCTTGAGTAACCCAGCAATGCCGGCCCAGAGCGCGCCGGCGAGGGCGGCGAGTCCGATCGCGGCGATGATGTGGAGGCCCGACGCGAGGCCGGCCCACGACGACCCGACCCACACCGCGACCATCGCGCCGACGATGTACTGGCCCTGACCGCCGATGTTGAAGAGGCCGCACCGGAACGCGAAGGCGACGGCAAGGCCCGTGAACACCAGCGGCGTAGCGACGAGCAGGGTCTGCTGGAGGTTGAAAGCCGCCTCGGACTCGGCGTCGTTGACGTTCCAGGGGAACCAGACGTTGGCGTCCGTCCACGGGACGCCGATCTGGTGCGATCCGACCTCGAAGAACCAGTTGAGGCCCGTGCCGTTGAAGATCTCCCGGTACGTCGTGATCGGGTTGTGTCCGGTGGCGAGGACGACGATCCCGCCGACGAAGAACGCGAGCACCGCAGTCAGGACCGGCGCGGCGATGCCGCCTGCGCGTTGGAAGAGCTCGAACCTCGCCGCGGGGCTCGGGATCTCGCCGGGGGGCGGCTCAGGCGTCGCCGCAGGCTCGCTCATGTCGCGGCCACCTCCTCGGTCACCGGTGCCGCCTCCACCTTGTCGATTCTAAGGTGAAGGCGGCTCCGGTCGAGATCGGTGGTTACAGCGTCGCGGGTGCCATCAGCTCACCCGAGATCAATTGGTCCTTGACCTCGTTCATCCGGTCGATGAACTCCTGGGGCACCTGGTCGCTGATCTTCCCTACGCCGACACCCTCGTTCTCGAGGTCGAAGACGGCGTCGGTGCCGCCCTGGAACTCGCCGTTCACGACAGCCTGCGAGGTCAGGAAGACGGACTGGTCGACCCGTTTCACGGCGCTCGTGAGGATGTGGGGGCCGAGGTTCGACTGGTCGCGGTCGACGCCGATGCCCCACTTGTCGCGCTCCTGGGCCGCGTCGAGCGCACCGAGGCCGCAGCCGCCGGCGACCTGGAAGATCACCTGCGAGCCCTGCGCGATCTGGTTGAGCGCGATCTCCTTGCACTTGTCCTGCGCGACGAAGTCCTGGGAGTACCCGATGAGCGTCCGCACCTGCGGATTGCACTCCCGCGCCCCGGCGCGGTAGCCGGCGATGAAGATGTCGACCGTCGGCAGCTTGATCCCGCCGACCGCGCTGATCACCTGGCGGCCGCCCTGCCGCTCGGCCATCAGCCCCGCCAGACAGCCGATCATGAAGCTGTTCTCGTTCGTCGCGAACGTCAGTCCCTGCACGTTGGGGTTGGTCTTGAACGGAGGGGCCTTGACCGAGTAGTCGATGATCGCGAAGTTCGAGTCCGGGAACCGAGTCGCCGCCGTGTTCGTCGCCTCCGCGAGCAGGAAGCCCACCGCGATGCTCAGATCGAATCCCTCGCGGGCGAGCGTCGACAGGTTCGGGACGTAGTCGCTCGTCTGCCTCGACTCGACCGGCCGACCGGTCAGTCCGAATTCCTCCTCGGCGCGCTGCAGGCCCTCCAGGGCCGACTGGTTGAACGAGCGGTCGTTGAACCGCCCGACGTCGCTGACGAGGCCGACGTTGACGTCCTCGCCGGACGCCGTCGTGGTCTCGCCGGTCGTCGTCTCACCGCCCGCGCCGCCTCCGTCATCGTCTCCACCGCACGCAAGTCCTACCGCGAGAAGCCCGCAGGCGAGGAGCGCGGCGATCCACTGCATTCTTCGCACGTCAGCCCCCTTCTGGTCGATCCGGGGCCGATCCTACTTGGTGCGAACAACGAGAGGGCGGGCCTAACGACCCGCCCTCTCACGTCCTCATGCCCTGCCGACTAGAGCGTCTTCGGCGGCTTGATCTTGCCGCTGATGATGAGCGGCTTCAGGGCGTTCATCCGCCTGATGAACCGCTTCGGCACGCGTGCGTCGATGCGGCCGACGGCGACGCCGCCGTTCTTCAGGTTGAAGATGGAGTTCCGCTGGCCCCTGAACCTGCCTTCCTTGACGGCCTTGGCCGTAAGGAAGACGGCCTGGTCGACGCGCTTGACCGCGCTCGTCAGGATGTGCCGACCGAGGCTCTTCTGGTCCTTGTCGACGCCGAGACCCCAGACGCCGCGCTCCTTGGCCGCGTCGAGGGCGCCGAGACCGCAGCCGCCGGCGACCTGGAAGACGACCCGCGAGCCCTGCGCGATCTGGTTCAGCGCGATCTCCTTGCACTTGTCCTGGGCAACGAAGTCCTGGGAGTAACCGATCAGGACCTGCGTCCCGGGAACACAGCGGCGGGCACCCGCCCGATAGCCGGCGATGAAGATGTCCACCGTCGGGAGCTTGATTCCGCCGACCGCGCTGATCACCTTACGGCCGCGCTGGTTCGCCATCAGGGCCGAGAGACAGCCGATCATGTAGCTGTTCTCGTTCGTGTTGAACGTCAGGCCCTGCACGTTCCGGTTCCTCGTGAACGGCGGGGCGGTGACGGAGTAGTCGATGATCGCGAACTTCGAGTTCGGGAACGCCTTGGCGGCGGTGTTCGTCGCGTCGGCGAGCAGGAACCCGACCGAGATCGTGGCGTCGTAGCCCTGGCGCGCGAGCGACGAGAGATTCGGGACGTAGTCGCTCGTCTGCCGCGACTCGACCGCGCGACCCTGGACCTTCAGGACGCGCTGAGCGCGCCGGAGACCCTCGAGGGCCGACTGGTTGAACGAGCGGTCGTTGAAGCGCCCGACGTCGCTGACGAGCCCAACCTTGTAGACCTTCGCCGCAGCGTCGCTCGACCCGCTCGATGCGAGACCCGCCAGCGCCGCAATGACGATCGCAGCCACTGCGAGCGCGCTGAGCGGGATGAGCTTTCGTGCTCTCATGAAACCTCCCTAGTAAGACAAAGACAGACCCCTGCCTGTCTCCGTTTTAGACGTCAACCCTAACGCCCTGGTTAGGCGATTTCAGGCGGTTCCGGCCGGTTCTCACCTAGGAATGGAGGCGTTCGAGCGCGCCCTCCTCGACGAGCACGCGCCGCGGCTTCGAGCCCTCGTAGCCGGAGATGATGCCGCGCCGCTCGAGCATGTCGATCAGCCGCCCGGCCCGCGTGTAGCCGACGCGCAGGCGGCGCTGCAGCAGCGAAACCGAGGCCGTCTGCGTCTGGACGACGACCTCGATCGCCTTGTCGAGCAGGGGGTCGGAGTCCGGGTCGAAGTCCTCGTCCCCGGCTTCGAGCTCGTCCGGCGAGGGCTCGGGCGCCTCGAGGAGAGACTCGTCGAGCACCTGGCCTCGCTGCGCGCGGCACTGCTCGACTAGCAGGGCAATCTCCTCCTCGCTGACGTACGCGCCCTGGAGGCGCTGGAGCCGCGACGTCCCGAGCGGCTTGAACAGCATGTCGCCCTGGCCGAGCAGGCTCTCGGCACCGGCCTGGTCGAGGATCACCCGCGAGTCGGTCTGGCTCGAGACGGCGAAGGCGATCCGGGACGGGACGTTCGCCTTGATCATCCCGGTGATCACGTCGACGGACGGCCGCTGGGTCGCGAGCACGAGGTGGACCCCCACGGCGCGTGACTTCTGCGCCAGCCGGATGACCGCGTCCTCGACCTGCTGCGGCGAGATCATCATCAGGTCGGCGAGCTCGTCGATGACGACGAGGAGGTACGGCAGCGTCTCCTCACCTCGGCTGCGGAAGGCACGGTTCGCCTCCTGGAGGTTTCGCGCGCGCACCGTCGCCAGCCGTTCGTACCGCCGTTCCATCTCGGCGAGCACGTTCCCGAGCACGATTGCCGCCTCCTTCGGGCTCGACACGACCGGCGTCAGGAGGTGCGGGATCTTCTCGTACAGCGAGAGCTCGATCCGCTTCGGGTCGATCAGGATCAGCCGCAGCTCGTCGGGCGTCGCCCGGAGCAGGACCGAGGTGAGCATCGTGTTGATGCAGCCCGACTTCCCCGAGCCCGTCGTGCCGGCGATCAACACGTGCGGCATCCGGGCGAGGTCGGTCCAGACGGCGTTGCCCGAGATGTCCTTTCCGAGCCAGACGGCGAGCGGGCTCGCGCTGGACGGCAGGTGGTCGAAGACGTCGCCGAGCGTGACGAGGTTCGGGGCCAGGTTCGGAACCTCGACGCCGACCGCCTGCTTCCCCGGGATCGGCGCGAGGATGCGGATCTCGGTCGTCGCGAGCGCGTAGGAGAGGTCGTCCTTGAGCGCGGAGACCTTTGACATCTTTGTCCCGGAGGCGAGCTGGAGCTCGTACCGCGTGACGCGTGGGCCCGTGATCTCGCCGATCACCCGTGCGTCGACGCCGAAGTCGGCGAGCGCCTGGACGAGGGCATCGGCCACCTGCCCCGTCGCCTCGGCCCGGCTCTTCGCGCCTGCCGGCGAGCGCCTCAGCAGCGAGGGCTCCGGAAGGACGTACTCGGCCGCGGCCGGATTGGGCGGCTCGAAGAGCGTCTGCTGCTCTGTCTCCTCGGTCGGCTCGTCGGCGCCGAGCAGCGACGGTGACTCGGCCTGGCCGACGACCTCGGGGAAGTCGGAGACGCCGTCGACGGGCGGGTCGGTGCGCGGTCGGAGCGGCACCGGCGGGGGAACGGGCTCGACACGCCTCGGGGCGCGCTCGAAGGTCTGCCGCGCCGCGGCTCGTGCGCGTCGCACGGCCGGCCCGGAGCCCCGGAGCAGGGCGCCGACCGAGGCCCCGGAGAGGAGCAGTACCCCGGCCGTCAGCGCCGTGATCCCGGCGATGAGGAGACCGGTCCGCCCGACGAGCGAGCCGACGACCTCCTCGAGCGCGCGGCCGACGTAGCCCCCTCTGCCGCCGAGGACGAGCATGAGTCCGAGCGCCGTCACCACGATCCCGGTCCGGAACGGCCGCAGCTCGACGATGGCGCTGCGTCCCAGCATCAGTCCGCCGACGACGACCAGCGCAGCCGGCAGCAGGTAGCCCGCGTCGCCGATCAGGGCCCAGACCGCATGCTCGATCCAGCCCCCGGCGCGGCCGCCCTCCCAGCCGAGGTATGTCAGCGTGGCCAGGAAGATCCCGGCCGCGCACAGGCCGAGCCCGATCAGCTCGGGATGGTGGTGGCTGCGCCGCTTGACCGTCTTCCGCCGCTTCTTGACGCGCGAGGGCGTGCGCGGCCTCAGGGCGCGCTTCTTGCGCCGTCTCGCCATGCGCGCCTGCTTCGACGGCGCGAGGGCGTTTCCCTACTTTGGATCGAGCGTCGGCAGACGCTCCAGCAGGAGCTCGACGAAGGCTTCACCGTCCACGCTGACTCCGACGTGGGCATTGGGCTCGACGTCCATGCGCCGCCAGAGGTCGACGACCGTCCGCCCGCGCGTCAGCTCCGAGTCCCGCTCGATCGCGACGTGGCGGTGCTCCGTAGGCACCAGGTCGGGGCGGAGCACGTGGGCGACTGCGACGGCGTCGTGGATCGGCGAGCCGTCGAAACCGTACGTTCGGGCGTGGAAGCGGTGGAAGAAGTCGTGCAGCTCGGCCACCATGCGGCCCGTCCGGCCTGAAGCCCGCAGGCGCTCGACGTCCTTGCTGCGTAGGAGCGCCTCGTGGGTCACGTCGAGGCCGATCATCGTGACGTCAAGGCCACTCGCGAAGACCCGGTGGGCAGCCTCCGGATCGGCCCAGATGTTGAACTCGGCGGCCGGCGTCACGTTGCCGAGCCCGATCGAGCCGCCCATCAGGACGAGGCGGTCCGGCCGCGCGTCGGGGTATCGCTCGAGGAGCAGCGCCACGTTCGTGAGCGGGCCGATGGCGACGAGAGTCTTCCCGGCCACGTGCTCGGCCAGGAACGCAACGGCGTGCTGCTCCAGCGGCGCGCGCTGCGGCGGCGGGAGGTCGGGCCCGTCGAGCCCGGTCTCGCCGTGCACATACGCGGCGACGAACGGCTCGCGCTCGAGCGGCCGCGGCGCGCCGGCGGCGACCGAGATGTCGTCGCGGCCGACGAAGTCGAGGACCCGGATCGCGTTCGCGGTCGTCTTCTCGAGCGTCTGGTTGCCGGCGACGGTCGTCACCCCCAGCAGCTCGACCTCCGGGCTCGCCAGCGCGAGCAGCAGCGCGATCGCATCGTCGTGCCCGGGGTCGCAGTCGATCAGGATCGGGGTCGGGGTCACGACGGCGCGGGGCAAAGTACCAAGTTGCTACAAAACGGCGTCGACCTCCGCCGCCGTGGGGAGCGACGGTTGAGCGCCGAACCGCGAGGCCGCGATCGCACCGGCGGCACACGCTCGCCGAAGCGCCTCCTCCCAGTCCCGGCCCTGGAGATGCGAGACGACGAGGCAGGCTGTGAAGGCGTCGCCCGCCGCCGTTCCGTCCACCGCCTCGACCTGCGGCGGCGTCGCCCTGGCCACCTCCTGTCCGCGTTCGATGAGAACCGCGCCCTCGGAGCCGAGCGTCAGCGCGACGAGACCCGACGGGTCGAGCCCGAGCGACTCGAGCTCGTAGCGGTTCACGACCAGGAGGTCCGTGTGGCCCAGGAGGGTCGCGGAGAGTGGCTTCGCTGGAGCCGCGTTCAGGCAAAAGAAGTCTGCGGCGTGTGCGTTCGCCTCCACCGTCTCGACCGGGATCTCGAGCTGACACAGGACGTTCCCACTCGCGACCGCGTCGACCGTCGCGTTGGCGCCCGGCACGACCACGATCTGATTCTCCCCGTCGGCGGCGACCATGATCATCGCCACGCCGGTGTCCTCGCGCCGCGCGACCTCGAGCTCGACTCCGGCCTCCCGCAGCTCGGCGAGCGCCTCCTCGGCGAACTGGTCCACGCCGACGGCACCGACGAACCGCACGTCGGCCCCGAGCCGCGCGGCGGCGACGGCCTGGTTCGCACCCTTCCCGCCCGGAACGCGGGAAAGCGTGGCGCCCGTCAGAGTCTCTCCGGGCCGCGGCAGGCGCTCGACCCGCGTGACGAGATCCAGGTTGGCGGAGCCGAGGACGGTGAGGCGAGGGCGGTTAGGCAGAGAGCGCCCGCAGGTCGTCCAGCGCGCCGTCGAGGAGGTTCTCGCGCAGGTCGAAGAGCCCTGCCCAGAGCGCCGACCGGTCGGGCGCGGTCCCGAGCCGCACGGCGCTCGTCAGGCCCTCGAGCGCCCTGATCAGGACGGCCAGCTCGAGGTAGGCATGTGTAACTCGATACGGTGCGACCACGACACCGGCGCGGTCGAGGACCGGTGCCCACTCCATCAGCTCGGCCGGCCCGGGCTCGCCGTACCACGAGCGGCCTTCCGCGCGATCGGGCTCGAGCTCCAGCAGGTAGCGCCCGAGCGGGCGCTCGAGCCCCGTCAGAGCAGTCTCGGCCCGGTCGGCGGCGCGGCGGAGCGCCGCCTGGCGCTTGCCGGCGGTCGCTGGCGTCGCCTCACCCCTCGCCCACCGCTCGAGCAGCCGGCAGAAGGCGAGCGCGGCCACCTCGCAGGCGGCGAGCTGCGCGATCAGGCGACGGGCGGTCGCCTCCTCGGCGGCGTTCTCGCGGAGCGCCTCGGCCCAGGTCGGCTTCATACCTCAACTATGACTGGGAGGATCATCGGTCTGCGCCCCGTTCGGTCCAGAATCAGCTGCGCGATTGCGTCGTGAAGGTGCTCCTGGAGGAGCTTGACCTCGGTGATCCGCTGCTGGACGAGCTCGCGCATGACCCGGTCGGCCTCCGCCTGCATCTCCTCGAGCAGCGGCTCGGTCTCGCTCAGCCCGCGCGCGATCACCTCCGGGCGGCTCGTCGGGAAGACCCCGTTCGACCCGCCGACGGTGGCGACGACGATCAGCACGCCGTCCTCCGACAGGGTCCGCCGGTCGCGCAGCGCGACCGCCTGAACGTCTCCGACCCCCAGGCCGTCGACGAACGTGACGCCGGTCTCGACCTGGTCGACCAGGCGGACGCCACGCGGGCCTAGCTCGACGACCGAGCCGTTCTCCGGCAGAACGATCGAGCTCGCCGGGACACCGCTCTGCTGGGCGAGCCGGCCGTGCGCCGCGAGCATGCGGAACTCGCCGTGAACCGGCATCACCGCCTTGGGGCGGACGAGCCCGAGCATCGTGCGGAGCTCCTCCGCGTACGCGTGTCCGGAGACGTGGACCGGCGCGATCTCCTGGTGGAGGACCTCGGCGCCGGCCTTCGAGAGCTGGTTGATCGAGTCGTGGACGCGCAGCTCGTTCCCGGGCACCGGCTTCGCGGAGAGGATCACCGTGTCCCCGCGGTCGACCGTGACCGCGGGATGGTCGCCGTAGGCGATCCGTGTCAGCGCCGACATCGGCTCGCCCTGGCTTCCGGTACAGAGCACGAGCACCTCGCTCGGCCGATACTCGTCGAGCTCGGCCGGCCGGATGAGCGCATCCTCGGGAACCTGGACGTAGCCGATGCTCCGTGCGATGTTCAGGTTCTTGCGCATCGAGCGGCCGACGACGGTGACCTTTCGGCCGGTCTGCACCGCGACGTCGATCGCCTGCTGCATCCGGTGGACGTTCGAGGCGAAACACGCGACGAGGACACGACCAGGGCAACGGGGGATGATCTGCTCGAACGCCTCGCCGACGAGCCGCTCGGAGCCCGTGAAACCCGGGCGCTCGGCGTTCGTCGAGTCCCCGAGAAGGAGGTCGACGCCCTTACTCCCCAGCTCGGCGAACCGTCCGACGTCGGTGCGCAGCCCGTCGACCGGCGTGTGGTCGAGCTTCCAGTCCCCGGTGACGAGGACGCGGCCGGCCTCGCTCTCGAGCACAACCGCCATCGAGTCGGGCACCGAGTGCGCAACGCGGACGAACTCGACCCGGAAGGGCCCGATCTCGGCGTGGCCGTTCTCCGGCTTGGCCTCGTTCAGATCGGCCGCCTGAAGCAGCCCGTGCTCGTCGAGGCGGGACTGCGCGAGCCCGAGCGTCAGCTTCGTGCCCCAGACCTGAGGGACCCTCACCTCCCTGAGCAGGAACGGCAGCGCGCCGACGTGGTCCTCGTGTGCATGCGTGAGGATGACCGCACGTACCCGGTCTCGCCGGTCCGCGAGGTAGCTGAAGTCCGGCAGGATCAGGTCGACCCCGAGATGCTCGTCGCGCGGGAAGGCCAGGCCCGCGTCGACGACGACGATCTCGCCCGCGAGCTCGAAGACGGTCATGTTCTTGCCGACCTCGCCGACCCCGCCGAGCGGGATGATGCGAAGCGTGTCGGACGCCATCAGGGCGCATTGTAAGAGCGGCACCCGTCACTACGAACGACCGCTGTAGGAGCGCTGGGCTAGGCCGAGACGGGCTCGAGTGCGCCCAGGCGCTGCAGGGAGCCGCGAATGCGCTCCTTCTCCTCGTCCGTCGCCTCGACGAGCGGCAGGCGGAGGCCGCCGACCTCGTGCCCGAGGAGGTTGAGCGCAGCCTTGATCCCGATCGGCCCGACGGTGACCTTGAGGATCTCGTACACCGGCTCGAGCTCCTCGTCGATCCGGCGTGCGGCCTCGGCGTCACCCTGCTTGAAGGACGTGATCTGTTCCTTCACCTGGGGTCCGACGACGTGCGTGTGGACGCAGACACCTCCCATCCCGCCGACCTCGAGGAACGGTAGGACCAGATTGTCGTCGCCCGCATAGAGGTCGAGCCCGGTCTCGTCGACGATCCGCCGCGCCTGCTCGAGATCGTCCCAGGCCTGCTTGACCGCGCGGACGTTCTCGATCTCGGCCAGCTCGGCGAGCGTCTCGACCTCGACGAGGTTCACGACCCGGGACGGGATGTTGTAGTAGACGATCGGCTTGTCGGTCACCGCGGCGATCGCCTTCACGTGCTCGACGATCCCGCGCGGCGGCGGCTTGTTGTAGTACGGCGTCACGACCAGGAGCCCGTCGACCCCGAGCTCGTGCGCGCGCTCGGTCAGGTGGACCGAGTGGCGCGTGTCGTAGGTTCCGGTGCCGGCGACGACGGTCGCCCGGTCTCCGACCGTCTCGACGGCGGCGGAGTAGAGCTCGAACCGCTCGTCGTCGGTAAGGGTGGGCGATTCGCCGGTCGTGCCAGTCACGACGAGCCCGTCGGAGCCGTTGTCGACGAGGAAAGTCGCCAGCTCGCGGAACCTCGGGAGGTTGACCGCCCCGTCGGAGTCGAACGGCGTCACGCTCGCGGTCAGGACCTCGCCGAGCACGATGTGATCTTACTCGCGGCCCGCGACGAGTCCTGCTTCGAACGCCATCCGTGCCTCGACGCCGAACACTGCGAACACGACCCGGCGGAGCGACCGCGGCTCGTACGCTCGAACCGTCTCGACCATGATTCGCGCGCACTCGTCGAGCGGAAACCCACCGACGCCGGTGCCGAACGCCGGCAGGGCGAGCGACTCCGCGCCGAGCTCGTCGGCGACCCGCAGGCAGCTGCCCGTCGTCCGGCGGACGAGCTCGGCGTCGGTGCGGAGGTCCTGGCCCATGACTGCGCCGTGGATCACCCAGCGGGCCGTGAGCCGCCCCGCGCCGGTGGCGACGGCATCGCCGACCTCGATCGGGCCGAGCGACACCGCCTCGCGTTCGATCTCCTCTCCCCCGGCCCGCTTGATCGCTCCGGCGACGCCGCTCCCCATCCAGAGGTGGTTGTTCGCAGCGTTGGCGATCGCATCGACCTCTAGCGACGTGATGTCGCCCTCGACGACCTCGGGCTCAATCAAGGAGCGCCTCGAGCCCCACGGTCAGCCCCGGCGGCAGGCTCGGCAGCCGTTCCAGCGCGAGGAGGACGCCGGGCACGTAGGCCTCGCGCGAGTACGCGTCGTGACGGATCGTCAGCAGCTGGCCGTGGCCGCCGAAGAGGACCTCCTGGTGGGCGACGAGGCCAGGCAGGCGGACCGAATGGATCGATGCGCCGCCCAGCCGCTCCGCCGTGGCCTTGGCCGTGCCGGAGGGCGCATCCTTCTTCGCCTCGTTGTGCAGCTCGACGATCTCGGCCCGCGGCAGGTACTTCGACGCCTCCTCGGCCAGGCGCATCATCAGGACCGCTCCGATCGCGAAGTTCGGAGCGACGAAGAGCGGGACGCCGCGCTCCTTCGCGAGCCCGTCGAGCGCCTGCGGCTCCCAGCCGGTCGTTCCCACGACGGCTGGAGTCCCACGCTCCAGTGCGGCTCTGACGTTCCCCTCGACGGCCTCCGGCGCTGTGAAGTCGACGATCGCGTCGGCGTCGGGCGGCTCGACGAGCCGGTGGCCCGCCGCCTCCAGTGCAGGAGCGAGCGCCGAGCCGACCTTTCCGCCGCGCCCAAAGAGCGCGATCTTCACGCCGCGGCCGGTGCGAGGGCGGGGCTCACCCGCTCGACAGCGGCGAGGAAGCGTTCCTCGTCGGCGCCGATGCCGGCCGCCGAAAGCCGCTCCGGAGCCAGCAGGAGCTCCGCCAGCTCGGCCAGCGCCTCGGGCTCGACAGCGTCGATCTCGGCCATGATCCGGTCGAGCGAGAGAATCTCGGTGTCGGTGATCAGGGACTTCCCGAGCCGGCTCATCCGGCTCGAGGTCGACTCCATCGAGAGCAGGATCCGCCCCTTGAGGTTCTCCTTCGCCCGCTCGAGCTCGTTCGGCTTCAGATTGCCCGCGGCGACGTCCTCGATCTGCTCTCCGGCGATCGTGAGGCAGTCCTCGAGGTTCTCCTCCCTCGTCCCGATGTAGAGGCCGATCTGGCCGGTGTCCGTGTACTGCGAGGCGAAGCTGTAAACGGCGTAGGCCATGCCCCGCTTCTCGCGGATCTCCTGGAAGAGGCGCGACGATGCCGAGCCGCCGAGGACGGCGTCGAGGAGCGACGCCGCGAAGCGGCGGCGATCCGAGCGGGCGATGCCCGGAGCTGCCAGGCAGACGTGGTACTGCTCGGTGTCCTTGCGGACGAACCGGACGCTCGGCGGCGGGGCCTTCACGAGGGGCGGTCTGACCCGTCTCGCCCTGGCCGGCGTCTCGCGCACCTTCCTCTCGGCCCGCTCGAGGAGCCGGAGCAGCTCGTTGTGCTCGAGGTTGCCGGCCGCGGCGACAACGACGTTCCCCGGCACGTACATCGACCGGTGGTACGCCGAGATCGCCCGGCGCGAGACGCTCGAGATCACCTCGGCGGTGCCGATCACGGGCCGGCCGAGCGCGTGGCTGCCAAAGACCGCCTCGGCGATCAGGTCGTGGACGAGCTCCTGCGGCTGGTCCTCGTACATCGCGATCTCCTCGAGCACGACCTCGCGCTCGGAGTCCACCTCCGCGAAGACCGGCGCGAAGACCATGTCGCTCATGACGTCGATCGCGGTCTCGAGGTGGTGGTCGGCGACGCGCGCGTAGACGACGGTGTGCTCGCGCGAGGTCGCAGCGTTCAGCTCGCCGCCGAGCCCGTCGAAGACTTCGGCGATGTCCTGTGCGGAATACGTGTCGGTGCCCTTGAAGAGGAGGTGCTCGATGAAGTGGGAAACCCCGGCGCGGTCGTCCCGCTCGTCGCGTGAGCCGGCGCCGATCCAGTAGCCCAGCGCGACGGAGCGAACGTGCGTCAGCCGCTCGGTGATGACGCGCTGGCCGGAGTCCAGCTCGGAAAGGACGTAGTTCTGCACGGACGGATCGTAGTAGCAGCGGGCCAGGCCCCGGCCCAGCAGCTCAGCGCCGCTTCCTTCTCGAGGAAACCAATGCGGCGGAACGGGCGGAGCCCGTTCCGCGGCAAATGGCCGACGAACCGGCTTTGCCGGTTCGTCCCCTAGGGCATCTCGAGAAGGAAGGATCCAGCCGCCGTCGGCCACGGCCCGGCGTCAGCCGGGCCCTGGCTTCATAGGGTCGCTGAAGGTCGTGAGACCTTCAGCGAAACGGGAGCCGCGCTAGCGGCGATCCCGGCGGCCTCTGCCGCCGCGTCCGCGGTCGCCCTCGCGGCGCGGAGGACGCTCCTCGCGCGGCCGCTCGGGGGCGTTCTTAGCACGCTCGATCAGCTCCTCGGGCTGGACGAGCGCACCGTTCTCGTGCTTCGCCACGAGCTTAAGCCCGATGCGGCCACGCTCCTTGTCGACCTCCTGGACGATGACGTCGAGGACGTCGCCGCGGTTGATGACGTCCTCGATGTGACCGACGCGGCCCGGGCCGACGTTGGAGACGTGGAGCAGGCCGTCGGTGCCCTTCTTGAGCTCGACGAAGGCGCCGAACTGCGTCGTCTTGACGACCTTGCCGGTGTAGGTGTCCCCCACTTCCGGCTCCTTCGTGAGGTCGTCGATTGCCTTCATCGCCGCCTCGGCGTTCGTGCCCTCGGTGGCGTAGATGAGGATCGTGCCGTCCTCCTCGATGTCGATCTGGACGTCGTGCTCGGCCTCGAGGGCGCGGATCGTCTCGCCGCCCTTGCCGATGACCATCCCGATGAACTCGGGGTTGATCTTGACCGTGGAGATCCGCGGCGCATGTGCGGCGAGCTGCTCGCGCGCCTCCGGGATCGCCTCCAGCATCTTGTCGAGGATGAACTCTCGCGCCCGCTTCGCTTGCTCGAGCGCGCTCCGCATGATCTCCTGCGTGACGCCGGTGATCTTGATGTCCATCTGGAGCGCGGTCACGCCGTCGCGGGTCCCGGCGACCTTGAAGTCCATGTCGCCGAGGTGGTCCTCGGCGCCCTGGATGTCGGTCAGGATCACGTAGTCGTCGCCTTCCTTGACGAGGCCCATCGCAATGCCGCCGACCGGCGCCTTGATCGGCACGCCGGCGTCCATCAGCGAGAGCGTCGAGCCGCAGACCGAGCCCATCGACGAGGACCCGTTCGACTCGAGTGTCTCCGAGACGATGCGGATCGTGTACGGGAAGTCCTCGGGGCCGGGGATCACCGCCTCGAGCGCCCGCTGCGCGAGCGCGCCGTGGCCGATGTCACGCCGCTTCGGCCCGCGCATGAACCCGGTCTCGCCGACCGAGTAGGGCGGGAAGTTGTAGTGGTGCATGTAGCGGCGCTCCTGCTCCAGCGAGAGATCGTCGATCCGCTGGCCCTCCTTGGCTGTGCCGAGCGTGAGCAGCGACATGATCTGCGTCTGGCCGCGCGTGAACAGCGCCGAGCCGTGCGTCCGCGGGGCGACCGATACCTCACACGTGATCTCGCGGATCTCGTCCGCCGCCCTGCCGTCCGGACGCCGCTTCTCGACGGCGATCTTGCGGCGGACGAGCTCCTTGTAGATCCCCTCGGCGGCACGCTTGATCCACTGGCGGGTCAGGCCGTCCTTGACGACCGGCGCGTCGCCGTCGACGGTGGCCGGGCCGACTGGGAACGGCAGCTCGACCGTCTCGATGATCCGGTCGAAGAGCAGATGCCGCTTCGCCGAGCGAAGCTCCTTCGAGTCCTGCTCGGCTTCGGTCAGCTCCCTGAGGTCGTCCTCGAACTGCTCGCGGACCGGCCCCTCGACGGCGGCCATCCGCTCGCGGTCGAGGATCAGCTCGAGGCTCGACTTGTACTGGACCTGCTTGACGATGTCCTCTTCGGTCGAGGTCATGTCGAGGGGCGGGCATTCCTCCGCGAGGATCTCTTCGACCGCAGCCGCAGCTTCGCGCAGGCCCTCCGCATGGATTCGCTCGCGGATGCGGCCGCCGAAGCGATCCTGGAGCTCGTCCGTGAGCTCGGCGTCGAGCCACTTGGGCTTCGCGGCCTGCTCACTGAGCTGCTCCTGGGCCTCGCAGATCCGGATGATCTCCGCGTGGGCGCGCTCGAGCGCCGCGAGCAAGAGGTCCTCCGGGATCTCGTCCGCGCCCGCCTCGACCATCGTCAGCCCCTCCTTCGTGCCGACGACGACCAGGTCGAGCGTGCTCTGCTCTTCGCTCTCCTGGAGCGTCGGGTTGACGACGAGCTCCCCGTCGATCTGGCCGATCCGGACGGCGCCGACCGGGCCGAGGAACGGCAACGGCGAGATCATCAGCGCCGCCGAGGCGCCGTTGATGCACAGGATGTCGTGCGGCGTGACCATGTCCGCTGAGAGGACGGTGCAGATCACCTGCACCTCGTTGCGGAAGCCCTTCGGCCAGAGCGGCCGGATCGGGCGGTCGATCATCCGCGCGGTCAGGATCGCCCGTTCGGTCGGGCGCCCCTCCCGCTTGAAGAAGCCCCCGGGGATCTTCCCGGCGGCGTACATGCGCTCCTCGACGTCGACCGTGAGCGGGAAGAAGTCCGCGCCCTCGCGCGCCTCCATCCGGCCCTGCGCCGTCGAGAGCACCATCGTCTCGCCGGATCGCACGACGACTGCGCCGTCGGCCTGCTTGGCGAGCTTGCCGGTCTCGAACGTGATCTCTTGCCCACCGATCTCGACCGAGACCGAGGTGGGACCTGCGACTGCGATGCTCATTTGTCCTCCACTTCGTGTGGAGAGTGGAGGTTTGGGTGAAGGTCGCTGCGCTCCTGGCGGCGCGGCCCTCGCCCAAACTTCCACTCCCCCGCTTCGGGGCTGTGCCTACCTTCTGAGACCCAGCTCCTTGATCAATGCTCGGTAACCCTCGAGATCCTTGCGCTGCAGGTAGTTGAGGAGCCGCCGGCGCCGGCCGACGAGCTTGAGCAGCCCGCGCCGCGAGTAGTGATCCTTCGCGTGCGTGCGGAGGTGCTCGGTCAGCTCGTTGATGCGCGCCGTGAGCAGCGCGATCTGCACCTGGGCAGAGCCGGTGTCGGCCTCGCCCTGGCCGTGCTTGCCGATGATCTCCTGTTTGGCTTCCTTGCTGAGGGTCAACGAACCTCCTTCACACAACGAATCCGCAGTTCCCGCCGTTCACGCGGAAGCGGCATGAACAGCCGGATCTGCGGGCCTCGGTAGGGTAGCAGCCGCCTGATGGAGCCGGTTTCGATCGATCAGCTGGCAGTGTGGGACCGGTTCAACTTCCCCCGCGACGGCTTCGTCTGTGCGCCCACGCTCGCGATCCGCGTCGAGTGAGGGCGGCGGTCGCAGCCGGACACCCGGCGACCGCCGAGGCCGGCATCGAGATCCTGGAGGACGGCGGGAACGCGGCCGACGCCGCGGTGGCGGCGTCCCTCGCCTCGTGTGTCGCCGAGACGGTCATGACCGGCCTCCTCGGGGGCGGTCACGCGTCGGTGTCCTGGAATGGGCATGTCCGCACGCTCGATTTCTTCGTCTCCGTGCCCGGGCTCGGCGTCGAGCGGCGCGAGGTCGAGCTCGAGCACCTGGAGGTCCCGTTTGGGACGGAGCTTGTCCACTACGCCGTCGGGATCGGCTCTTGTGGCGTTCCGGGAGTCCTCCCCGGCCTGGACGCGCTCTGGCGCGCGCATGGGGACCTGCCGTGGCCGCGGCTTGTCGAGCCGGCGCTGCGCCTGGCCCGCAATGGCGTCGAGATGCTCCCGGCTCACACCGCCTGCCTGCGGATGCTCGCACCGGTGATGACGATGCGGGAGGGAGCGGGCATCTTCTCGCCGGGCGGCCGCCTGCTCGAAAACGGAGACCGCCTCGAGCAGCCTGGGCTCATCCCCGCGCTCGAGCTCGTCGCGGACGAGGGCGGCCGCAGCCCGACGCTCCAGGCGCGCTTGCTCGCGCTGATGGACGAGCGCGGCGGTCTCGTCACGCAGACGGATCTGGACGCGTACGAGCCGCGCTGGGACGAGCCGGTTCGGGCCAAGTACGCCGGCGTCACGCTCTCGACACGCTCCGCGCTGAACAGCCCGCTGCCCGTGCTGGCGACCTTGCCCGGCTGCGACCCGGTCAGCCTCGCGCTCGCGCTCCGCGGGGACGAGCGCGACGGAGACACGACCAACCTGACGGTGGTCGATCGCGACGGGAATGCGGTCGTCCTCACGACGAGTCTCGGCCTCGGCTCGGGAGACTGGGTGCCCGGCCTGGACCTGCACCTGAACAGCATGCTCGGGGAGGCCGATCTATTGGTCGGCGAGCTCGCGCCGGGTGAGCGGATGGCCAGCATGATGGCGCCGACGATCGGCGTCGACGACGGCGGCCTCGCGATCGCGGCCGGCGCCGCAGGCGGAACCCGGCTGCGCAGCGCCCTCGTCCAGGTCATCGCCGGGATCCTCGACGAGGGCCTGAGCCCCGACGCGGCTGTCAGTCGCCCGCGGCTCCATCCCATCGGAGGCCTCGTCCATCTCGAGCCCGGCTTCCCCGATCGCGTTCCAGAGCTCCTGGAGGGCGTGGGATTCGAGGTTCGCCTCTGGCCCGATCGACATCACTACTTCGGCGGGGTCAGCGTCGTCGGCCGGTCCGGTGCTGCGGCCGATCCGCGCCGAAGCGGGTCAGCACTCGACCTGCCTCAGCGCTGAACGGGCGGCTCGGCCGCTCTCGCTTCCTCGACGTCGCGGCCGATCTGGTCGATCAGCTCCTGCTCGGAGCCGAACGCCAGCTCTCCTCGCAGCCGCTGCCAGAGCTCGACGATGAGCCGCTGCCCGTAGAGATCGCCCTCGAAGTCGAGCAGGAAGGCTTCCACGCGGCGCTCCTGCCCGCCGTAGTGTGGGTTGACGCCGATCGAGATCGCCGCGCGATGATCGCCCACCCGCCCGGCGTAGATGCCGTACGCGGGGACGAGGAGCCCGGCCGGGACGGCGAGGTTCGCCGTCGGATAGCCGAGCGTTCCACCGCGCGCGTCGCCGGCGACGACCGTGCCCTCGACCTCGGGCGCCCGGCCGAGCAGCTGCGCCGCTCCCTCGATCTCGCCGGCGGCGAGCAGTTGCCTGATGCGGCTGGACGAGACGCCTTCGACGAGTGGGACGCGGCGAACGTCGAAGCCGAGGTCGACGAGCGTGTCGAGATCGCCGGAGCGGCCGCGTCCGAAGCGGAAGTTCTCACCCGCGGCGACGACCGTCGTCCCCAGCGGCTGTAGCACCGACTCGGCGAACTCCTCGGGCGTCTGCAGCGAGAGATCCGACGTGAACGGGACGACGTGAGCGTCGACACTGAGCTCCCGCAGGAGCTCTGTTCGCCGCTCGAGCGTCGTCAGCAGCTCGACCTGGTTCCCGAGCGCGATCCGTGGGTGTGGATCGAAGGTCACGATGGTTGTCGGCAGCCCGGCCGCCTTCGCTGCTTCGATCACGCGGCGGTGGCCGCGGTGCACGCCGTCGAAGGTGCCGATGGCGATCGCCCGTTTCACAGCGCGCCGAGTGCTTTCTCGGGCGGGATGATCCGGGTGGGATCGGCATCGTCGACGCGAAACGGGCCGACCTCGGTCCGGCGCAGCGACGCGCAGTGGCCGCCGAGCAGGTCAGCGATCGAGCGCACATAGGTGCCGGAGCCGGCGAGCACGTCAAGGGTCGCGACCTGCCCGTCGTAGGCGACGAGCTCGGCCGAGTGGATCGTCGAGCGCCGCACCGGCATCTCGACGGCGAGGCCCTTCCGGTGCAGCTTGTAGGCGCGCTCGCCGCCGATCTTGACCGCCGAGGCCGCCGGGACCCTGAGCTCGACCTCGCCGTGGAGCCGTTGCACGCGCTGAGCGAGGTCCTCGCGGGACGGCGGCTCCCGTTCCTCGACGACGTCTCCCTCGAGATCGCCCGTGCTCGTCCTCGCCGTCAGGTCGATCTCCGTCAGGTAGCGCTTGTCGAGGCCCACGAACCGCTGCTGCTCCTTGGTGAAGCGCCCCAAGAGGACGAGCAGGAGGCCCGTGGCGAACGGGTCGAGGGTGCCCGCGTGGCCGGCTCGGGCACCTGTCCGCTCCCGCAGGTCGCGGACGAGGGCGAACGACGACGGGCCCGCCGGCTTGTCGACGAGCACGAGCCCCGCAGGATCAAGCCCTCGCGGGGGCACGTGCTTCCAGGTACTGCTCGCGGATGAACTCGACGATCTGCGGGATCTCGAGCTCCGACGAGAACCCCGCGGCCTGGCGATGCCCGCCGCCGTCGCCCGAGGCGCGGGCGATCGCGGAGACGTCGAGTTCATCCGAGCTCGAGCGCAGGCTCACGCGGCGGGCCGGACGTCCGGGCGCAGGCGGCTCGCGGATCAGCGCCGCCATCTCGGCACCCTCGACAGCCCGGAGGAAGTCGATGATGCCCTCGGAGTACGGCTCGGCGGCGCCGACCTCGCCGAAGTCCGTTCGGAGCAGGTAGGACACGACGAGCCCGCCGCCTTCGTAGACCTGCGCGCGGTCGAGCGCCCGCGCCAGGAGCTTCAGCTTCGCGAGCTGGACGGTCTCGTAAACGCTCTGGAAGACCCGGTGGACGTCGGCTCCGGCCTCGACGAGCTCGGCTGCGAGGCGAAGCGCCTTCGGGGTCGTGTTCGCGTACTGGAAGCGGCCCGTGTCGGTGACGAGCGCGACGTAGAGCGGCTCGGCGAGCTCCGGCGTCAACTCCACGCCGAGCTCGCGGGCGAGGTCGCGGACGATCTCACCGGTCGACGAGGCCTCGGCGAGGACGACGTTCACGGCCCCGAACCGCGAGTTGTCGTGGTGGTGGTCGACGTTCAGGACGAGCGGCGCCGACTCGAGCGCTGCCTGCCCCTCCCCCAGCCGGCTCTCGTTGGCGCAGTCGAGCGCGAAGAGCACGCGCTCGCCGACGTCGTCAGGAAGGGTGCGGCGAAGCTCGTCGAGCGGCATGAACTTGTACTCGGCGGGCAGGGGCGCCTGGCCGGAGAGGTACATGACCGAGTCTTTCCCGAGCGTGTCGAGGATGAGCTTCGTGGCGAGGATCGAGCCGAGCGCATCCCCGTCGGGATTTTCGTGCGTGATCAGCAGGAAGCGGTCGTTCCGGCGCAGCGCGTCGACGAGCGCTTGCAGGTCACTCGTCGTCTGGGTCGTCTGGGGCGAGCTCATCGATCAGGTGAGACATCCGGACGCCGCGCTCGACGGACTCATCGTATTCGAAGGTCAGCTGGGGAGTCCGCTTCAGCCGCAGCTCGCGGGCGATGCGGGCCTGGAGGACACCGTGCGCCGCCTCGAGGCCGGCGAGGCTTTGTTCGCGCTTCTGCTCGGAGCCGAGGACGCTGACATAGACGCGGGCGGTTCGCAGGTCCGGCGAGGTTTCGACACCCGTGACGGTCACGAAGCCGATCCGCGGGTCCTTGAGCTCGCCGACGGTCTCCGAGAGCACCTCGCGGACGGCAGCGTTCACCCGCCGCATGCGGTCACTCACCCGGCACCAGCACCTCGCGGTCTGCCCGAACGAGCTCGTACTCCTGCCCGTTGAGGTAGCGAACCGCCTCATCGAGCAGCTGGGCGGCCTCACCCGCCTCCCGCGCCACGCACGCGACGGTCAGCCGGCTCCGCTGCCACAGATCGTGGTGGTCGACCTCGGCGACAGCTGCGCCGAAGCGGTTCTGGAGCTGCGCCTTCGCCGACTTGACGTGCTTGCGCTTGCCCTTGAGCGACCCGGCCTCGGGGAAGTGGAGCTCGACCGTCAGGATGCCGACGTAGCCGGCTCCCATTAACGCTACTCGGTGGAGGCCGTCGCCGGCTCGGGCGCCGGTGCGCTGAGATCGGTGCGCTCGACCTGCCTGGTCTCGAAGACCTCGAGCACGTCGCCTTCCTTCACGTCGTTGAAGCCTTCGAGCAGGATGCCGCACTCGAAGCCCTCTTCCACCTCGCGGACGTCGTCCTTGAAGCGCTTGAGCTGCGCGATCGACGTCTCGTGGATGACGGTGCCGTCCCGGACGATGCGGACCTGCGCATTGCGCCGGACGACGCCGTTCGTGACGTACGAGCCCGCGATCGTCCCGAGCCGGGAGACGCGGAAGAGCTGCCGGACCTCGGCCTCGCCGATCGTCTCCTCCGTCGTGACCGGGGCCAGCATGCCGACGAGTGCCTGCTCGATGTCCTCGGTCAGGCGGTAGATGACCCGGTAGGTGCGGATCTCCACCCCTTCGCGCTCGGCCAGCTGGCGCGCCTCGACGTTCGGCCGCACGTTGAAGCCGACGACGAGCGCGTTCGAGGCGGCCGCGAGGTTGACGTCGCCCTCGGTGATACCGCCGACACCCTGGTGGATGACGCGCACGCCGACCTCCGGGTGCTGGATCTTCCGCAGCTCGGAGACAGCGGCCTCGACCGATCCGTCGACGTCGCCCTTGAGGACGATGTTGAGGTCCTGGACGCCGCCCGCCTGCATCTGGGCGAAGAGCTTCTCCAGCGAGACGCCGGCGCCCGCGGCGGCCAGCTGCTCGCGCCGCAGCCGCTCGCCGCGGCTCTGGGCCAGCTGGCGCGCGTTGCGCTCGTTGGCGACCACCCGGGCGAGCTCGCCAGCGGGCGGCGGATGATCGAAGCCGAGGATCTCGACGGGGTCGCCCGGCCCGGCTCCCTGCAGCTTCTCGCCGCGGAAGTCGTAGAGGGCGCGAACGCGGCCCCACGCATCGCCGGCGACGAGCGCGTCGCCGACCTTGAGCGTGCCGCGGTGCACCAGCATCGTCGCCACCGGCCCGCGCCCGACGTCCAGTCGAGACTCGATGATCGGGCCCGACGCCTCGGTGTCGGGGTTCGCGGTGAGGACGAGCTCGGCATCGGCGACGAGGAGCACTTTCTCCAGCAGGTCGTCGAGGTTCTGCTTCTGCTTGGCGGAGACATCGGAGAACTGGGTCGTCCCGCCCCACTCCTCGGGCTGGAGCTCCTCGGCGGCGAGATCGCCGCGAACGCGGTTCGGATCCGCCTCGGGCACGTCGATCTTGTTGACGGCAACGACAATCGGGACCTCGGCGGCGCGCGCGTGGGAGATCGACTCCTTCGTCTGCGGCATGACGCCGTCGTCGGCGGCGACGACGAGAACGGCGATGTCCGTCACCTTCGCGCCGCGGGCCCGCATCGCCGTGAAGGCCTCGTGGCCCGGCGTGTCCAGGAACGTGATCTTCCGCCCGTCGTGCTCGACCTGGTAGGCGCCGATGTGCTGGGTGATGCCGCCGGCCTCGGTCTCGACGACAGCTGTCTCGCGAATCGCGTCGAGCAGCGTCGTCTTCCCGTGATCGACGTGACCCATGATCGTCACCACCGGCGGCCGCGGCTTGAGCGACTCCTCCGGGTCGTCGTACGACTCGGGCTCCTCGTCCTCCTCGGCCGCGTGCTTGATCGTGACCTCGCGCTTGAACTCGGCGGCGATCAGCTGGACGGCGTCATCCGAGAGCGACTGGGTGATGGTGACCATCTCCCCCAGGCCCATCATGATCTTGATGATCTCGGCGACCGGCTTGCCGAGCGCCTGCGAGAGCTCCTTGACCGTGACGCCCGACTGGACGGTGACGGGGCCGGTCGGCTGGACGACCTCGCGCGGCTGCTTCGGCCTCGCATCCTGGCGATCGCGAGCCTGGCGCGCGTCGGGGCGCGGCCTCGCCGCCTGCGAGTCGATGACGACACGGCGCTTCCGGCGCCCGGTCTGCGCCTGCCGCGGCCGGATCGGCCGATTTGGTCTGTTTCCGCCTTGATCAGCCATGTTCAGAGGGCAGTGTAGAGGCGAGCGAGGTCCCGATCGACCCGGACGGTACGCCTGAGGGTCCTGCTGAAGCCGCTTCGCGAGGCCGCGCGCTCGAAACAGGCGAGCCGGCGGCACGTGTACGCGCCGCGTCCCTGGTCGGAGGCGCTGGGCACCAGGGCGCCGTCCCGCGCGACGAAGCGGATGAGCTCGTCCTTCGGGGCCTTACGCCCGCAACCGACACAGGTCCGGAACGGCGTCGAGCGGTCAGGCCGACGGCTGATCGTCCCTCTCGTCGGTGCCGGCATGGGCTGCCACCTGGCCCTCCGCGGTCGGTGGAGACTGGGCCTCTGCGGGCTCGGGGCTGGGAACCTCGGCGGGCCCGTTGCCGGGCGCAGTCTCGGGCGCCGCTTCCACCGTGGCCTCGCCGCCGCCCTCGGCCTCCTCGGCCTCGGCACCGGCGACCGGCACGGCCTCCTCGACGGTCTCACCGCGGGCCTCGCGCTCGGCGAGCGCTGCGTGCGCCGGGATGCCACAGAAGCGGGTGCCGGGCAGCGATGCGTTCGGACACCGCTTCCCATTCGAGAGGATCGCGGCACAGCGGCCGGAGAAGTCCTCGCCGGCCTCGCCGCCTGCGAAGGCAGCCTCGGCCTCGGCGGCCGCGAACTCGGCCTCGGACTGGATGTCCACCTTCCAGCCGGTCAGCCGTGCGGCGAGCCGAGCGTTCAGGCCCTCCTTGCCGATCGCGAGCGCCAGCTGGTCCTCGGGGACGATGACCGTCGCCTCCTTGGTCTCGTCGTCGATGTAGACCTCGCGGACGCGCGCCGGCGAGAGTGCCTTCGCGAGGAAGCGCGCCGGCTCCGTGTTCCACGGGATGATGTCGATCTTCTCGCCGCGGAGCTCCGACACGACCATGCGCACCCGCGAGCCGCGGGGCCCGACGCAGGCGCCGACCGGATCGACGCCCTGGGCGTGCGAGACGACGGCGATCTTCGAGCGGTAGCCGGGCTCGCGGGCGACGCCGCGGATCTCGACGAGCCCGTCGGCGATCTCCGGCACCTCGAGCTCGAACAGCGTCTTGATCAGCTCGGGATCGCGCCGCGAGAGGATGACCTGCGGGCCCTTCGTGCCTGAACGGACCTCGGTGATCACGGCCTTGATCCGGCTGCCCTGCTCGTAGCGCTCGCCGTCCACCTGCTCGGAGCGCGGCAGCAGCGCCTCGACCTTGCCGAGGTCGACGAGGATGTTGTTGCGGTCGCCGGCCTGCTGGACGATGCCCGTGACGACCTCGCTGACCCGGTCGACGTACTCCTCGTACATGATCTGGCGCTCGGCCTCGCGGATCCGCTGCTGGATGACCTGCTTCGCGGTCTGCGCGGCGATGCGGCCGAAGTTCTCGGGCGTGACGTCCTCGCGGCGCATCTGGTCGCCGGGCACCTGGTCCCAGTCGATCTCGAGGTCGTCGTCGGTGATCAGCGTGTGCTGCTTCTCACCGGTCTCCTCCTCGATGCGCTCGAGCTCGTCCAGCGCGCGCTCACGCGCCTCGTCCAGCAGACGCACCTCGATGTCCTGCGGCATGTGGATCGCGTAGACGCGGAAGTCGCCCGCGTCGTCGATCTCGACGACGGCATGGCGGTACGCGCCTGACGTCTTCTTGTAGGCGGCAAGCAACCCGTCGCGCAGGGCGTCGACGAGAATTCCACTCTCGAGATTCTTGTCGCGCTCGAGCTCGCGAACGGCCTCGATGATCTCGCGGCTCATGTCACACCCTTTCCTCGATCAGATTGCCCCGGACGATCTCGTCGTACGGGATCTCGTACTCGTCGCCGTCGGTCGCGACCCGGATCGCCGCCGGGCTCGCCGCGACGACCTCACCCTTGAAGCGCTTCCGGCCCTCGATGTCGTGGGACGTGCGAAGCGCGACCCGGCGACCGATCGCCCGCTCGAAGTGCGCCGGCGTGCGCAGCGGACGCTCGACTCCCGGCGACGACACGTCGACCGTGTAGTCGCGAAGGTAGGGGCGCAGGACGTCGGTGACCCGCGCGCACAGCGCGTGGTCGACCTGCTGGGGATGGTCGATGAACACGGTGAAGCGCTCGGGCCCGGAAAGCTCGAGTGCGAGCACCTCGACGCCGGGGATCGCCTTCTCGACCTGCGGCGCGATCTCCCTAAACAGCGTCCTCTCCTTGTCGTGTACGTCGGCCATCTCGGCTCCCCTCACAAAAAATGGGCGCCGCGCGCCCATTTCTCCGAAACGGTGAAATGTGGTGTATCGAGAATAGCAGGGTCGGCCGCCCTACCCGTTCCAGGATTCGAGCTCGAGTGCGCGCTCGAACGCGGCGCGGTCATGCACGGGCTCGCCGTGGGAGACGATCACGCGCTCGAAGGGCAGCTCGAGCATCGCGCGGAACGCCGGGAGGACCCACTCCTCATGCCAGGGAGTGCCCCAGATGCGGAGCTCGCCTTCCGGCGCGGTCATCCCATCGGCGAAGACGAGGGTGCGCTGCTCAGGGAGCCACAGCGGCGTCTCGTTCCGCGAGCGGCCGTCGTAGAGGGCCACGAGGCCGCCCGGAAGCTCGCTCTTCGGCCCGATCCACTCGAGGTCGGTCTCGGGCACATCGGTGCGGTGAAAGGTGTCGGGACCGAACGCCTGCACGTCGTACCGACGGACGAACAGGTCGACGCTGCGGACGTGATCCGGCTTGAGGACGACGGCGACAGTCGGCGGGCGGGCGTCGAGCCTCGCCCAGACCTCGTCGGTGTCCTCGGGCGGGGCGAGGGCGTCGAGGACGATCACCTCGCCGCCCGACTCGACGCAGGTCGAGGTCACCGGCGGCTTCCACCCCAGCCCGGGTTGCCAGTCCGGGTGTTCGACCCGCCAGATCCAGAGGCCGGGCGCCACGTCTCGGATCTCGGCCGGCACGCGCGTATTGTGTCAGCGCCGTGAGCGACCCCGAATCCGGCAAGCGCGACATCATGCTCGGCCCCTTCTTCTCGGTTGGAGTCGTCCTGCTCGTCTGGGGACTGATCCGGCGAAGGCCGGTCCTGGCCGCAGCCGGGCTCGGGTCGATCTGGTTCGACCAGCGGTCGGCGCTCGGGCGCTCCGTGAAGGAGAAGGTGCGGGCGAAGTACATGTCCGGGCCGAACCTAGGCGTCGAGGACGATCGTGACCGGACCGTCGTTCACGATCTCGACCGCCATCCGGGCGCCGAAGACGCCGGTCGCGACCCCGACGCCTAGCCCCTGGAGCGCCGCGCAGAAGCGCTCGTAGAGCGGCTCGGCCTGCTCCGGCGGCGCGGCGTCCGTGAAGCTCGGCCGGTTGCCCTTGGCGGTGTCCTCTGAGCGTCCGAGGGCAACCGCAAGATATGGGAGGCACCGTGGCGATCGACGGATACATCCGAGTCAGCGACGTAGGAGGGCGCGAGGGCGATCGGTACGCGTCGCCGTCGCTGCAGCGAAAGGCGATCGAGGACGCCGCGAAGCGCATCGGAGAACGGCTTTGCGAAGTTGTCACCGAAGAAGACGTGTCCGGCGCGAAGCGAGCTGAGCATCGCGGCCTGGGCTACCTGCTCGAACGCTGCGAGCGCGGAGAGTCCAGCGGGATCATCGTCTCGAACATCGACCGCCTGAGCCGTGGCTCGCTCAAGGAAAGCGCTGAGATCTACGAACGGCTGGACCAGGTCGGCGCCCGACTGATTGCCGCGCTCGAGGGCGTCGACTCGCATGCGCCCGGAGCGGAGCTCACCTTCGGAATGCTCGCGCTCATCGCCCGCCAACAGTGGCGCCGCATCCAAGGAAGCTGGAAGTCCGCTCGAAGTCGGGCAATCGACCGCGGCGCCTATCCGACGAAGACTCCTTGGGGCTACGACCGCGACGAGGACGGGCGGCTCGTGCCGAACGAGGGTCTGGCCCCGATCATCCGCGACCTGTTCGCACGTCGAGCGAGAGGAGCGACGATTAGCGACCTCGCCGCCTTCCTCGCCGACGTGCCGCCTCCGACGTCGGAAAGAGCTACGGGCTCGTGGTCGCACTCGACCATCGCCCAAGTCCTCCGCAACCCCGCCTATACGGGCGAGGCTCGCCACGGCGAGTTTCTGAACGAGAACGCGCACCCGGCGATCGTCAGCCGCGCCGAGTTCGACGCTGTCCAGGTCGCAAGGCCGATCCGAACGCCGAAGGGCGACCCGCGCTCGAACGAGGCGCTTGTCGCCGGCATTGCCCGCTGCGCGGGCTGCGGCCACACGCTCAAGATCGTCCAGGGGTACGGCGGGAAGCTGCGTTACTACTGCAAGGGTCCCTACTCGAGTGGCACCTGTCCCGCCCGCTGTCTGATCTGCGTGGACGAGCTCGACCCCTACGTTGAGGACTGGTTCCTCGCAGCGATCCGCGACGAGGTTCGCATCGCGAAGGCTGTCGAGGCAAACGGGAAGCTGGACACCGCACAGCAGGCCCTCGAGCTGGCAGAGGCCCGCCTGGCCGCTTACGTCGAGACTGCCGACACGCTCGACCGCAAGCTCTACCTGAGAGGGCTCGAGGCTCGACAGCGAACCGTCGAACTCGCGAAGCTTGACCTGGCGGAGCTTCACTCCCGCGCCAGCCTTCTCGGGGATGCGCCGTCCGGCGACCTAGTCGCCACTTGGCCCGACCTTTCCGTTGTCGAGAAGCGCCGCCTCATCGCCGCGCTGGTCGACGGGATCCGAGTGAGCAAGGGGGATGGCGACGCTGTGGGACGGGTTCAGCTTGTCCGCGACGACGTTGTCATAGCCCCACGTAAACGTCGGATGGCGCTCGCGAAGTAGCGACAGCCAGACGCGCTCGACCGCGTCGATGCCGTTGCGCGGCAGGACGCTCACGCCGTACCCCTCGCAGTCCCAAACAGCGTGCGACCGCTCTGCTCGCACTCTCGGCGCCAGCAGCCGTCCCTTGAGCAGCTTGGCAT
>Ga0081538_10000557_pt1 | contig 41302 bp, 46 predicted proteins | sample TabmetS5T2R1_FD_71022 | JGI IMG/M metagenome (GOLD analysis project Ga0081538, IMG submission 71022) | Tabebuia heterophylla rhizosphere microbial communities from the University of Puerto Rico - S5T2R1 | ecosystem: Host-associated > Plants > Roots > Rhizosphere ... | reverse complement strand
TCGTGGTCCCCTCCTCCATGAGCGTGAGGTACCCGTTCGCCTGACCCAGCACGAAGACCGTGCCCATGATCAGGGTCAGCACATACCATCTGCGCAGCCCGAACACGTCGCCCTTCTCCGCCGCGAACACACCCATCTGACAGGTGAAGGACGAGGCGACCAGGATGATCGTGACAACCAGCGCGTACGGGACGTTGAGGTGGGCATCCTCCGGCGGCGGCCAGTGGTCGGCGGTGTTCTGTGCCTTGACCGTGAAGAACATGGCGAACAGGCCGGCGAAGAACATCAGCTCACTGGACAGCCAGATGATCGTGCCGACGCTGACCATGTTCGGCCGGTTCAGCGAGTGCACGCGCTGGCTGATGGAGGGCGCTGCGGTCGTCACGCGGGCATTATGTCTTGCTGGTGGGTGCGCTGCCTGGTCGGGTCACCGGCGCGCCGCGGTGGCTCCCGCTCGCCCCGGTCACCTTCCACCCCTCCGAGCTCGCGAAGCTCGCGCTGCTCTTCTTCGCCGCCGCCTACCTCGCCCGACGCCCTGTGCCGGCCACGCTCGGCGAGCTCGTCAAGCCGCTCGGCCTCATCACGGGCGTCGTCTGCGTCCTGCTGCTGGCCCAGCCCGACCTCGGGACAGCGATCACGATCGTGATCATGCTCGGCGGCGTCCTCGTCGTCTCCGGCGCGCCCACGCGGCTGCTCGTCACTGCGGGAACTCTCTGCGTGGCCCTCGTGCTCGCGGCGGCGTGGTTCGAGCCGTACCGGCGCGCGAGGTTGCTGAGCTTCTTGAACCCGTGGGACGACGCGCAGGGCGCCGGCTACCAGTCCGTGCAGGCGATGATCGGGCTCGGCTCGGGGGGAATCTTCGGCGAGGGCCTCGGCCAGAGCGTCCTCAAAAACTTCTACCTCCCCGAGGCGCACACGGACATGATCTTCGCGATCATCGGCGAGGAGCTCGGGCTCGTGGGCGCGACGGCGCTGATCGCCGCCTACGGCGCGTTCGCGTACGCGGGTTTCCGGGTCGCGCTGCGCTGTCGCGACCCGTTCGGTAAGCGGCTCGCGGCGGGCATCACGACGCTCGTCTGCGGCCAGGCGCTCGTCAACCTCGCCGCGGTCATGGGCGCAGCGCCGCTCACCGGCATCACCCTGCCGTTCGTCTCCTACGGCGGCACGAGCCTCGTCATCGGCCTCGTCTCGGTCGGCATCCTCCTTAACATCGCCGGGGACGATGGCCGAGGAACGCGGAGCTCCAGCGTGCCTGATCGCAACCGGCGGAACGGCCGGGCACGTCCTGCCGGCACTCGCCGTGGCCGAGGCGCTGCGAGGCCTCGGCGCACGCGTGACGTTCGCCGGGTCCCCAGGGCGGTTTGAGGCCAGGCTCGTCCCCGAGGCCGGCTTCGAGTTCGATGCGTTCGAGATCAGCGGGCTGCCGCGAAGTCCGGGCGTCGCGCAGATCCGCGCAGCGATGCGGGCAGCCGGCGCCGTTCGCGACTGCCGGAAGATCCTCGCTCGCCGGCGGCCGGACGTCGTCCTCGGCGGTGGCGGCTACGTGGCCGGACCGATGGTGCTGGCTGCGGCCGGCCGGCGGATCCCGACTGCGTTGATGGAAGCCGACTCGCGCCTCGGGCTCGCGAACCGGCTCGCTGCGCCGCTCGCGAGCCGCGTCTTCCTCTCCTTCCCGATCCCGGGACGGAACGGCGCGAAGTACCGCGTGACGGGGCGGCCGATTCCGTCCGGCTCGCGAGTGACGCTGCCGAAGGAGGAGGCGCGTGAGCGCTTCTTCTTCGCGCAGGAGCCGGTGCTGCTCGTCTTCGGCGGCAGCCAGGGGGCCAGCAGCCTCAACGAGCTCGCCGTCGAGAGTTTCGGCGCCGTGGGGCCGCAGATCCTCCATCTGAGCGGGGAGCGCGATTTCCGGGCGCTGGCCCCGCGAGTTTCGCGCCCCGGCTACCGGCTGCTCCCGTTCGTGCCGGACTTCGGTGCCGCGCTGGCCGCAGCCGACCTCGTCCTGGCTCGGGCCGGCGGGTCGGTCTGGGAGGTGGCGGCGGCGCGGCGCCCGGCAATCCTGGTCCCCTACCCGTTCGCCACCGGCGACCACCAGACGGAGAACGCGCGGTACTTCGAGCGAGCGGGCGCGGCCGTCACCGTTCCGGAGAGCGAGCTCGGCCGCGTGCCCGAGCTCGCGCGGTCGCTGCTCGGGGATCCCGCCCGCCTCGAGCAGATGGCAGCTGCGATGGGGCGCCTGGCTCGTCCCGGGGCGGCCGACGAGATCGCGGAGGAGCTCATCGCGCTTGCAACCGCTCGCCGGTAGGAAGCTCTTCTTCGTCGGGATCGGCGGCGCCGGCCTGAGCGGGTACGCGGTGCTCGCGCACGCGTGGGGCGCCGAGGTCTCGGGTTGGGACCGGTACGAGACGCCGTACCTCGAGCTCGTCCGGGAGGCCGGCATCCCTGTCGAGGTTGCCGAGGAGATACCGGCTCCGGTCGACGGCGTGGAGCGGGTCGTCTCGACCGCGTTCGCGGGGCAAGCCGAGGGAATGAGCCGCGCGGCGTTCCTCGCCGAGCTCGTCTCGCTTCAGGACGCGATCGTCGTCTCCGGCGCCCACGGCAAGACGACGACCGCCGCGATGATCGCGTTCGTCCTCGATCGTCTGGGCCGCGATCCCTCGTTCCTGATCGGCGCCGAGGTTCCGCAGCTGGGCGGGAATGCGCGGGCCGGCTTGGGCTGGCTGGTGGTCGAAGGGGACGAATCAGATCGCACGGTCGAGCGGCTGCGCCCGAGGATCGCGGTCGTCACGAACGTCGACCTCGACCACCACAGCGAGTTCGGCTCGCTCGAGGAGGTCGAGGCGCTCTTCGAACGCTGGCTCGCCGCCGTCCCGGAGGTCGTTCGGGGAGACGAGCTCGTGCCGTACGACGGCGAGCTGGCGCTTCCCGGGGAGCACAACCGCCGCAACGCCGCCGCAGCGCTCGCGGCACTCGCTCTGGCAGGCGTTCCGGGCGACGAGGCCTGGCCGGTGCTGCGGGAGTTTCGCGGCGCCGGACGCCGGCTCGAGGAGGTCGGTGTCGCCGGAGGTGTCCGTGTCGTCGACGACTACGCGCACCATCCGGCCGAGATCTCGGCGACGCTCGCCGCTCTGCGCGACCAGGGCGCGGGGCGGATCCTGGCGCTCTTCCAGCCGCACCTGTACTCGCGGACCCGACACCTCGCGCACGAGACCGGCGCTGCGTTGGCAGGAGCGGACGTCGTCGCGGTCACGGACGTCTATGCGGCCAGGGAGCAGCCGCTGCCCAGCATCACCGGCAAGCTGGTCGTCGACGCGCTGACCGAACGGCGGCCGGGGATGACCGTGGGTTGGACACCGCGCGTCGAGGACGGCGCCACGTTCCTCGCGCATCGTGCCCGGCCGGGCGACGTCGTCCTGACGATCGGCGCCGGCGATGTCGACCGAGCGGCGCCGCTCGTGATCCAGGAGCTCTCATGACGTTCGAGGAACGGATTCCGCTGTCACGGTTCACGACGCTCGGGACCGGCGGGCCCGCGCGCTGGTTCGCGAAGCCCGAGTCCGTCGACGAGTTGTCGCATGCGCTGCGGTGGACAGCCGACCGCGGCCTGCCGGCCTCGGTCGTTGGGCTCGGCTCGAATCTCCTCGTCGCCGACGAGGGGGTGGACGGGCTCGTGCTCAAACTCAGTGGCGAGCTGGCGACGGCCGTCGTCGAGGGCGAGCGGCTGCTTGCGGGCGGCGGTGCGCCGCTCGCGGTCTGCCTGCACCGGGCCCGCGCCGCATCGCTCGGCGGAATCGAGTTCGCCTGCGCGATCCCCGGGACGGCCGGCGGCGGAGTCTGGATGAACGCCGGTGCGTACGGCTCGGACATCGCCGCCGTCCTCGATCGGGCGCTCGTCGTCTCCGCCGAGAGCGAGAGCTGGCGCACCCCTGCCGAGCTGGGCCTCGAGTATCGCCGCTCTGGCCTCAGGGCGGGAGAGGTCGTCGCCGGAGTTGAGTTCACGCTCGCGTCCCGGCCCATCGATGAGATCAAAGCGACGGTCGCCGAGATGCAGGCCCGGCGGAAGCAGGCGCAGCCGACGAACAAGCGGACCTTCGGCAGCGTCTTCAAGAACCCCGAGCACGAGCTGACCGCCGGCCGGATGCTGGAGGCGTGTGGTCTGCGCGGGCACAGGATCGGCGGGGCGCAGATCTCGCCGCGCCACGCCAACTTCATCGAGAACGCCGACGGCGCGCGTTCGGCCGACGCGCTCGCGCTGATGGCGGAGGCGCGCAGGCGGGCGCTCGAGCAGTTCGGCGTCGAGCTCGAGCACGAGGTTCAGTTCCTCGGCGACCTCGTCCTCCCACCCGTCGAGGCAAGGACGTAGGAGCAAGACCGGTCGCGGCGAAGTCCTGGCCGTGGCCCGGGGACGACAGGCTGCTGCACGGGCGCAGACTCGCGCATCTCCGACGCTGCTCGTCCTTCCGTCCGGGCGCTCCCTCGCCGTCGGCTTCGGCATCCTCGCGGCAGCGTTCCTGCTCTACGTTGGCGCGCGCGAGTCGTCGGTCTTCTCGGTGCGGTCGGTCGAGGTCGCGACGGAGCCCGCGGGCCATGCAAGACTCGTCAGGCGGGAGCTCACGCCTCTCCGCGGCACGAGCCTGCTGGAGATCGACGGCGGCTCGATCGAGCGCCGGCTCGAACGCCTGCCTCACGTCCATCTTCTCGGCTACGACCGGTCGTTCCCGAACACGCTCCGGGTCCACGTGAGCGTCGAGCGGCCCGTCGCCGTGCTGAGGCAGGGCGACGAGAACTGGCTCGTCTCCGGCCAGGGCCGGGTGCTCCGAAAGCTGGAGCGCAAGCTTCGCCGCCCGCTGCCGGTCGTCTGGCTTCCGCCGGCCTTCGAGCCCGAGGCAGGAGTGATCCTGCGGGCCCCCGAGCCGGCGCAGGCCGTCGCCGCGTTGACCGCGGCGACGCGGAGCGAACCGCGGCTGACGCGCAGGGTCTGGTACGTCAAGATCGGGGACGAGGGTCTTGCGCTGGTGCTCCGCGACCGCCTGGAGCTGCGGCTCGGCAACGCGACCGAGCTGGCGTTGAAGCTGCGTGTCGCCAAGCACGTGCTCGCAGCCGTTCGGGGGACCGGGAGCCCGGCGACTTATGTGGACGTGGCAGTGCCCGACAGGCCGGTTGTCGGCACAACTCTCGACTCTCAGGTAGAGCCTTAGACTACGCGCGCGGCGAACGGTTTGACACCTGGCACGGCCGCCCTTAGGCTGAGGCGTAGCCGCAGTCCGAACAGCATGTGGGGCTGGAGTCGAGCTTGAGGTGGAGGATCATTGAGAGTGCGTGACCAGACTGGCAACTACCTGGCGGTCCTCAAGGTTGTCGGCGTCGGCGGAGGCGGATCGAACGCCGTCAACCGCATGGTCGATGCTGGCCTCAGCGGCGTCGAGTTCGTCGCCGCGAACACCGACGCGCAGGCGCTGCTCGTCGTCGACGCCGACGTCAAGGTCCAGATCGGTTCGGAGTCGACGCGCGGCCTGGGCGCGGGCGCGGACCCCGAGGTCGGCAAGGCTGCCGCCCACGAGAGCCGCGACGAGCTGAAGGAGGTCGTGAAGGGCGCCGACATGGTGTTCGTCACCGCCGGCGAGGGGGGCGGCACAGGAACCGGCGGAGCGCCGATCGTCGCGGAGATCGCCCGCGAGCTCGGTGCGCTGACCGTCGGCGTCGTCACGCGTCCGTTCGGGTTCGAGGGCCGCCGCCGCGCCGAGCAGGCGCACCGCGGCATCGAGGAGCTCCGCGATCGCGTCGACACCCTGATCGTGATCGAGAACGACCGCCTCCTCCAGGTCGTCGAGAAGCGGACGTCGATCATCGAGGCCTTCCGGATCGCCGACGACATCCTCCGCCAGGGCGTCCAGGGCATCACCGACCTGATCACCGTGCCCGGGATCGTCAACCTCGACTTCGCGGATGTGCGGGCGATCATGACCGAGGCCGGGTCGGCGCTGATGGGGATCGGCACCGCTTCGGGCGAGAATCGGGCTGCCGAGGCGGCTCACACCGCGGTGTCGTCGCCCCTACTCGAGTCGTCGATCGAAGGCGCGACCGGGATCCTGCTCAACGTCACCGGTCCGGCCGACATGGGCCTCTTCGAGGTGAACGAGGCTGCCGAGGTCGTCACGAGCGCCGCCGACCAGAACGCGAACGTGATCTTCGGCGCCGTCATCGACGAGTCCCTCAAGGACGAGGTCCGGGTGACGGTGATCGCGACCGGCTTCGGCGCGGGCGCGATGCGCCGGCGCCGCCGCATCGAGGTCGAAGAGGAGGCTCCCGCCAGGCGTCCCGAGCCCGAAGAGCAGCCGTTCGACGTCCCCTCGGACGTTCTCGAAGTCCCGTCGTTCCTGCGGGAATAGGCCGGCCACCAACCCCGCTGTAGCATCCGGGCGTCATGCAGACGCTCCGACGAACGCCGCTCTACGAGCGGCATCGCGCCTTGAACGCGCGCATGGTTCCGTTCGCGGGCTGGGAGATGCCCGTCCAGTACGAGGGGGTGATCGCGGAGCATCGCGCGGTCCGCGCGGACACGGGCGTGTTCGACGTGTCCCACATGGGCGAGCTGGAGGTAGAGGGTCCCCGGGCGCACGAGCTGCTCCAGGGCCTGCTCGCGAACGACCTCGACAAGATCGAGCCCGGGCGCGCGCAGTACACCCTCTTGACGAACGAGCAGGGAGGGATCATCGACGACCTGATCGCGTACCGGCTCGAGGCCGGCCACTACCTGCTGATCGTCAACGCCGCGAACCGCGAGGCAGCGTTCCGGTGGCTCAAGGACCACGAGCTTCCCGGCTCCGACGTCCGCGACGTGTCCGATGCGTTCGCGCTCCTCGCCGTCCAGGGCCCACAGTCGATCGAGAGGCTGGGCCTCGACGATGCCCCGGCGTTCACCTTCGCCGAGCAGATGCTCGACGGCATCGAGGTCATGGTCAACCGAACCGGCTACACGGGGGAGCGGGGCGTCGAGCTGCTCGTTCCCTCCGAGGAAGCCGAAGAGCTCTGGGATCGCGTGCTCGAGCGCGGCGCTGTGCCCTGCGGGCTCGGCGCGAGGGACACGCTGCGACTCGAGGTTTGCTACCCGCTGCACGGGAACGACATCGGGCCTGACACGGACGCGATCTCCGCCGGGCTCGGCTGGGCCTGCGCGCTCGACAAGGACTTCACCGGCGTCGAGGAGCTCCGCCGGGTCAAGGCCGCCGGCCCGGAGCGCAAGCTCGTCCCCTTCGTGATGGAGGATTCCGGGATCCCGCGCCAGGGCATGGCCATCGCCGGCGGCGGCGAGGTCACCTCCGGGAGCCACTCGCCGATGCTCGACCGAGGGATCGGGATGGGCTACGTGGAGGCGGAGCAGGCGGCGGCCGACACGGAGCTGACGATCGACGTGCGCGGACGGGACCGGCGAGCCCGCGTGGTGACGAAACCGATCTACAAGCGACAGGAGGATTGATGGCGGCCGAGGAGAGCTACCCCGACGAGCTCCGCTACCACCGGGAGCACGACTGGGCGAGGATCGAGGACGGCGAGGCCGTGCTGGGGATCACCTGGTACGCCCAGGACGCACTGGGCGAGCTCGTGCACTACGAGCCTCCCGAGGAGGGCGCGACGGTGACGAAGGACTCGGCCTACGGCGAGGTCGAGTCCGTGAAGGCGGTCTCGGACGTGATCTCACCGCTCTCCGGCGAGGTCATCGAGGTCAACCAGGCCGTTGTCGACGCTCCCGAGAAGGTCAACGAGGACCCCTACGGCGACGGCTGGCTGGTCCGCATCCGGCTGACCGATCCGAGCGAGACCGACCAACTGCTCACCGTCGAGGCCTACCAGGAGCTGCTCTCGAACCAGTGACGTACGTCTCGCTCACCGACGCCGACCGCACGGAGATGCTCGAGACGATCGGGGTCGCCTCGATCGACGAGCTCTTCCGGGACCTCCCCGCCGGCGTCCGCCTCGGCCGGGCGCTCGACCTCGGGGACCCGCTCTCCGAGCAGGAGATCGTCGAGCGGCTGGAGGACCTCGCCGGCCGCAACACACCGGCGGGGGAGGAGACGTCGTTCCTCGGCGCCGGCGTCTACGACCACTACGTGACCGCGATCGTCGACGCGATCCTCGAGCGCGGCGAGTTCCTGACCGCCTACACGCCGTACCAGCCGGAGATGAGCCAGGGCGTGCTCCAGGCGCTCTTCGAATACCAGACCGTGATCTGCGAGCTCACGGGGATGGACGTCTCCAACGCGTCCGGGTACGACGGGACGACCGTCGCCGCCGACGCCTGCTACATCGCCAAGCACGCGACGGGCCGAGCGAAGGTCGTTCTCGCGGAGTCGCTCAACCCGCAGGTCCGCCAGGTCGTCAGGACCTACGCGCCCGGCTTCGGCCTCGAGGTCGTGGACGTGCCGCACCGCGAGGGCGTCACCGACCCGGAGGAGCTCCGCGCCGCGGCGGAGGACGCTGCCTGCGTGATCTTCCAGCAGCCCAACTTCTTCGGCTGCCTCGAGCCCGCGCCCGACCTCGCCGCCGCTGCGAACGATGCCGGAGCGCTGGCCGTAGCCCACGTCGACCCGCTCTCCCTCGGCGTGCTCGAGGCGCCCGGGGCGTACGGCTGCGCGATCGCGATCGGGGAAGGGCAGGGCGCAGGCAACGCCCTCTCTTTCGGCGGACCCCACTACGGCTTCGTCGCCGCACGCGAGGAATTCACCCGCCGCATGCCCGGCCGGATCATCGGCGAAACGACCGACGTCGACGGCCGGCGGGGCTACGTCCTCACCCTCCAGACGCGGGAGCAGCACATCCGCCGCGAGAAGGCCACGTCGAACATCACCACCAACCAGACGCTCCTGGCCCTGGGCGGCCTGATTCAGTTGTGTTGGCTTGGACCCCAGGGTCTCCGCGAGCTGGGGGAGACCTGCATGGCGCTCGCCGAACGGGCGAAGGAGCGCGTCGGTCTTCCATTGGTGTTTCCGGATCGGACAACGTTCAAGGAGTTTGCCATCCGGGTCGGACGACCTGCGGTCGAGGTCATCCGCGAGGCGAGGAAACAGGGCGTCCACCCCGGCTACCCGCTCGGCCGCGACTACGAGGGCATGGACGACGCGCTGCTCGTCGCGGTCACCGAGCGGCGCAGCCTCGACGACATCGAGGCGCTTGCGGAGGTGCTCGCGGCGTGAAGCTGGTCTTCGAGCGGTCGCGCCCGGGGCGACGCGCCGCCGACCTCCCGCGTCCCGAGGGCCTGGCCGCCCCGGAGATCCCCTCCGAGCTGCGCCGCTCGCAACCGCCGCGGCTCCCCGAGCTGCCGGAGGTCGAGCTCGTGCGTCACTTCACCGAGCTGACGACCCGCAACTTTGGGATCGACACCGGCTTCTACCCGCTCGGCTCCTGCACGATGAAGTACAACCCCCGCGTCAACGAGCGCGTCGCCGCCCTGCCCGGTTTCCGCGACCTGCATCCACACCAGGACGAGGAGGGCTCACAGGGCGCGCTGGAGCTGATGCACGAGCTCCAGGAGATGCTTGCCGAGATCACGGGGCTCGACGCCGTCTCGCTCCAGCCCGCCGCAGGGTCCCAGGGCGAGCTGACCGGGCTGATGCTGATGCGGGCGTACTTCGCCGACCGGGGAGAGGACGAACGGCGGCGGAAGGTCGTCGTCGCCGACACGGCGCACGGAACGAACCCGGCGAGCGTGACGATGGCGGGCTACGAGCTGGTCAAGGTCGACACGGACGCGCGGGGAAACATCGATCTCGACGACCTTCGCGCGAAGGTCGACGACGAGACCGCGGGGCTGATGCTCACGAACCCGTCCACGCTCGGCCTCTTCGACGAGCACATCGAGGAGATCGCGCGGATCTACCACAAGAACGGCGGCCTCCTCTACTACGACGGCGCGAACCTGAACGCCGTCTGCGGCATCTCGCGGCCCGGGGACATGGGCTTCGACATCGTCCACATCAACCTGCACAAGACGTTCTCTCAGCCGCACGGCGGCGGCGGGCCCGGCGGAGGGCCGATCGCCGTCCGCCGGCAGCTCGAGCCCTACCTGCCGGTGCCGGCGGTCGTTCCGGACGGGAACCGCTTCCGGCTCGACTACGACCGGCCGAAGTCGATCGGCAAGGTGCGCGCCTTCACCGGGCCGTTCGGCGTCTTCGTTCGCTCGTACGCCTTCATGCTCGCCTGGGGTCGAGAGCTGCGGACGATGTCCGAGGACGCGGTTCTGAACGCGAACTACCTGTTGGCGCGCCTGAAGGACGCCTACGACCTGCCGTACGACCGCCTCTGCATGCACGAGTTCGTCCTCTCGGCGCGGACGCTCAAGCGCGAGCACGGGATCACGGCCCTCGACGTCGCGAAGCGACTGATGGACTACGGCTTCCACCCGCCGACGATCTACTTCCCGCTGGTCGTCCCCGAGGCGCTGATGATCGAGCCGACGGAGACCGAGACGAAGGAGACGCTGGACGAGTTCGCGGACGCGATGCTGGCGATCGCCCGAGAGGCGGCCGAGGAACCGGAGGTGCTGAAGACGGCGCCGCACAACCGTCCCGTCAAGCGGCTGGACGAGGTGAAGGCCGCGAAGCGGGCGGTCGTCCGCTATCGCTTCGAGGAACACCCCGACCTCGCCCAGGAGCCGACGGCAGGCGTGGGTGCCGAGGCGCCGAAAGGCGTCTAGTGCCGAACAGCGGGATCATGACGGCGCTGTACGGCGGCGATCGCGCGCGGGCGGAGGAGCTCGCCGCCGGCGCCGAGCTCGACATCGACGAGGCCTCGTCCCTCGGCCGCGCGGAGCGGGTGCGCGAGCTGCTGCAGAGCGACCCGGCCCTGGCGACGCGGCGCACGTCGGACGGCTTCACGCCGCTCCACTACGCGGCGTTCTTCGGCACCGCCGAGGTCGCGGCGCTCCTGCTCGAGCGGGGCGCGGACCCCGGCGCGGTCGCCGACAACGAGATGCGCGTTCAGCCGCTCCACAGCGCGGCCGCGGTGAGCGCGAACGAGACCGCCCGGCTTCTGCTGGACGCAGGCGCCGATCCGAACGCGCGCCAGGAAGGCGGATTCCGGCCGATCGACGCCGCCGTCCAGAGCGGGAACGACGAGCTCTACGCCTTGCTCGTCGAGCGAGGCGCGGAGGCACCGAGCTCGCCCGGATAGCGGGCCGACGCCTTCTTCAGGATTGTCACCATCGCCGCGACCGCCGGCGGCGGCAGGCGGCCGGGCAGCGTGACGGCGAAGACGTCCCGCTGCGGCCCCGACGGCTTGAGAGGACGAACGACGATGTCCTTGCGCGCCTGGGGCATGGAGAGGCTGGAGACCAGCGTCACCCCGACCCCGAGCGCGACGAGCCCCTGGGTGATCGGCGCGTGGTCGCTCAAGGCCACGATGCGCGGCTCGAATCCCGCGGCCAGGCACGCCTGGTACGTGATTCCGGTCTCGCCGGCCCGGACCGCCTGGATCCAGCCGTCACCGGCGAGATCGCGCAGGCGAATCGTGGGCTTGCTCGCCAGGCGATGGTTCGCGGCGACCGCGACGTAGAGCGGGTCGACGAGCAGGAACTCGGCGTCGAGGTCGTCCCACTCCGCCGGCGCGGAGCGTCCGTGCTCGCGGAACGCCACTGCCAGGTCGACCTCGCCGCCCCGAAGCCTCCGTAGCCCCTCGTTCGTCCCCGCCTCGACGAACGTGAGCTCCACGTCGGGATGCGCCCGGCGGAAGGTCTTGATCGCATCGAGCGCCAGCGTCGAGGCCGCGGTCGGGAAGGCCGACAGCCGCAGCCGCCCGGCGCTGAGCGTGGCGATCGCCTCGAGCTCGGCCTCGGCCGCCGCCAGCTGCCCGGCGATCACCTCGGCCCGCTCGACGGCGACGCGGCCCGCCTCGGTCAGCCGGAGGCCCCGCGCGCTGCGCTCCAGCAGGCGGACGCCGGCCTCCTGCTCGAGCTTCGCGATCTGTCGCGAGACCGCAGGCTGGGTGAGGTACAGCGCCGCGGCTGCTCGAGAGAACGATCCGTGGCGCGCGACCTCGCGGAGGAGCTCCAGCCGGCGTGGATCGAGCATTACCAAAGTGTAGAGATCAGCAAGAAATCGGCATTGGCGCGCATGGCTCGCCGCGGCGAGACTCGGGCCATGAACTTCCGGCGATTGTTCGGCGGCGAGGTCGACCCCGCCCTCAAGCCGGTGCTGGCCTCGGTCGGCTTCGGCGCTCTGGGTCAGTTCGCGTTCTTTGCCTTCTTCGCGATTTGGGCGCTGACCGTTCGCGGCGCGGAGGCCACGGAAGTCGGCTTCGCCTACACCTTCTCTGCGCTCGCCGCGGTCGTGGGCAGCCTGGCCGGCGGACGGGCGTCGGATCGCCTCGGCCGTCAACCCGTGATCGTCACTGCCTCCCTCGTTCAGACGGTCACGCCGGCGGTCCTGCTGCTGCCGGGCGTGCCCGTCGGAATCGCGTACGCCGTCCTCGTCGTCATGGGCTTCATCCAGCCGGTGCGAGGCACGGCGCAGCGCGCGCTGCTCGCCGACCTCGTCGCGGACGACGATCGTGAGGAGGCCTACGCCGCCTTCCGCGTCGTGCTCAACGCCGGAGCGACGCTCGGCCCGCTGGCCGGGGCCGCGCTCGTCACCTGGCGCTGGAACGCGCTCTTCGCCGCGATCGTCGGCGCCTACGCCCTCTCCCTCGTCGCCGCCCTGCGCCTGCCGGAGAGCGCGCGCCGACCGTTCGCCGGGGGTGCGGCGACGTCGCTCGCGCCGCTGCTCCGCGACGGCGCGCTGCTCGTCGTCTTCGGCGCGACGATCGGGGGCTGGTTCGCCTACAGCGCCTTCGAGCTCCTCGCGCCGGTCTCACTGACACAAACCCACGGGCTGGCGCCTGCCACCTGGGGCGTCCTCTTCGCCATGAACCCGATCGTGATCGTGCTGCTCCAGCTGCGCGTCACGCGCTGGACCGCGAGCGTTCCGCGCGGGCGCAAGCTGGCGGCCGCCGTGCTCCTGATGGCGTCGCCGTACCTCGCGCTCGAGGTCAGCGCGGCCGTCGCCGTGGTCGCCGCCGTGCTCCTCGTCGTCGTCCTCGGCGAGATGCTCTGGGCGCCTGCATCCGAGGCGTTGGTCGCGAACATGGCCCCGCCCGGCCTCCGCGGGCTGTACCTCGGCACGGCGAACGCCGCGAGCTGGACGGGCATGGCGCTCGGGCCGGCCGTCGGGCTCCAGGCGCGTGCGCAGTTCGGCGACGCCGGCATGTGGATCGTCGTCCTGGCCGTCGGGGTATTCGGCGCCGCCCTGTATCTGGTTGCCTGCAAGCGGATCGAGGCGCCGCTGCAAGAATCCGGCCATGATCGAGCTTCGCTCCGACACGCTCACCAAGCCGACGCCGGCCATGCGCGAGGCGATCGCCACCGCCGAGGTCGGCGACGAGCAGAAGCGCGAGGATCCGACGGTCAACCGGCTCGAGCAGCTGGCCGCTGAGCTCCTCGGACACGAAGAGGCCGTCTACGTCCCGACGGCGACGATGGCGAACGAGATCGCGCTCCGGCTGCACGGCGAGCCGGGCGACGAGCTGCTCGCCGAGCAGCACTCGCACATCCTCGTCGCCGAGCTGGGCGGCCCGGCCGCGCACAGCGGCCTCCAGACCCGACCGCTCCCGGGCGATCGCGGCCGGCTGACACCAGAGCAGATCCGGGCGGCCGCGTACACGGTCGAGGGCGACCTGCACGCGCCGCTGACGCGGATCGTTTCGATCGAGAACACGCACAACGCGTCCGGCGGCCGCGTGTGGCCGCTCGCCGAGGTCGCTGCGATCGCCGAAACCTGCCGAGAGCTCGGCCTGCGCCTCCATCTGGACGGTGCGCGCCTCTTCAACGCTGCAGTCGCGCTGGGCGTCCCCGCAGCCGACATCGCGCGGCACGCGGACACCGTCACGATCTGCCTCTCGAAAGGGCTCGGCTGTCCGCTCGGCGCCCTCGTCGCCGGCCCGCACGACGCGATGCGCCGCGCCCGGCGCTTCAAGCACTTCTTCGGCGGCGCGATGCGCCAGGCGGGAATCGTCGCGGCCGCCGGCGTCTACGCGCTCGAGCACAACATCGAGCGCCTGGCCGAGGATCACGCCCGCGCCAGGCGGCTGGCAGAGGGCTTCGCCGCGGCGGGACTTCCCGTCGAGCCGGACGACGTCGAGACGAACTTCGTCCAGGTCGACGTCGGACCGCTGGGCCTGACGCAGGCCGAGGCGCTCGAGCGTCTCCATCAGGCCGGCGTCGGCCTCTCGGGCACCGTGCACCCGACGCGACTCCGCGCGGTCACGCACCTCGACGTCACCGATGGGGACATCGAGCGCGCCATCGAGCTCGCCCCGCAAGCCCTGGGAGCCCTTGCCCGCGCCTGAGACCCTGACGGCGGAGCTCGAGCGGATCGTCCGCACGGCGCAGGCCGAGAAGCGCCTGCCCTCGGTCAGCGCCGCCGCGGTGCACGACGGCGAGGTCGTCTGGGCGCAGGCCTTCGGGCTCGCGGACACAGACGGCGAGGAGGAGGCGACGCCGGACCACCAGTACCGCATCGCGTCGATCACGAAGACCGTGACTGCGGTCGGGGTCATGCTGCTGCGCGACGAGGGCAGGCTCGACCTCGACGACACGCTCGACCGCCACGTGCCGGACGCCGCCCACTCGCCGACGCTCCGGTCCCTGCTCACGCACCTTTCCGGGATTCAGCGCGAGGTTCCCGGAGAGGTCTGGGAGACACTCGAGATGCCGACCCGGGAGGAGCTCCTGCCGCGCCTCGCGGAGAGCGAGCGAGTGCTCGCGCCCGGCGCCTACTGGCACTACTCGAACCTCGCGTTCGCCCTGCTCGGCGAGGTCGTCGCGCGCGTTTCCGGACAGCCCGCCGAGCGGTACCTCGACGAGCGGGTCCTCGGCCCGCTGGGGATGACCCGGACGACGTGGACGGCGGAGGATCCGGCCGCGACGGGCTACCTCGTCGATCCGTATGCCGACGTACCGAGGAAGGAGCCTGTGATCGCCGGCCACGCCGTCGCGCCCGCCGCCGAGCTCTGGAGCACCGCGAGCGACCTCTGCCGCTGGGCGGCCTTCATCGCCGACCCCGATCCAGCCGTGCTGTCGCCCGACACCGTCGCGGAGATGCGGACGTTCCAGTCGATGGTCGACCTGACGAGGTGGCGGCTCGGGTACGGCCTCGGCTTTGCCCTCTACCGCGACGGCGACCGGCTCTTCGCCGGCCACGACGGAGCTCACGCCGGCTTTCTCGCGCATGTCACCGCGCAACCGGAGGCGAAGACCGGCGCCGCGGTGCTGACGAACTCAGGTGCCGGGGTCCCGATCTCCGAGCTCGGCCTTCAGCTCTCCCGTGCCGTCGCGGATGCCTACCCGCCGATCCCGGACGAGTGGCGGCCGGGCGACGCCGCGCCCGAGGAGCTCGAGGGCGTTCTCGGGCGGTGGTGGTCGGAGGGACACGAGCTCGTCTTCTCGTTCCGCAACGGGCGACTGGAGTCGTTCTCCGTCGATGCGCGGCTCGACCTCGGCCGCTCGGTGTTCGAGCAGGAGGGGCCGGACGTCTACAGGGTCGTCCACGGGCTCGAGCGCGGGGAGCTGCTCCGAATCGTGCGCGACGACACGGGGCAGCCGGTGAAGCTCTACTTCGCGACGTACCCGGTCACTCGGGCTCCCGAGACGTTCGGCTAGCGAGCCGCTCGCGAATGAGCGCCTCGAGCTCGGGGCCACGCTCCTTCGGGGCGATGTCGCTGAACGAGATCGTCTCGCCGCCGGTCGTGATCTCGAGCGCCGTCTCGAGGAACTTCTTGCGGAAGCGAACGTCCTCGACGTCGCTGTAGGCGACCTCCAGCCGGCTCTCCTTCAGCATCTTGTAGAGCCACAGCAGGCGCCTGTCCGTCGCCACGAGGAGGCCGGCCCGCAGGCCACGGTTGGCCTCGGCGAGGACGAGCGCCTCTTCGCCCGCGTCGAGGGCGTCCGGCAGCAGCGTGAGCTCCTCCTCGACGACCCAGCGCCGCTTGAGCGTTCGCTCGGCGACGTCTTCGACGTGGTCGTCGACGGCCATGCGCTCCGGCTCCGCCTTGACGACCAGCTCCTCCGGCACGGCGGCGTCGATCGCGGCCACCGCCTCCTTCCCCTTCCGCCAGTCCTCGGGGTCGACCACGAGCCTCGTGGTGTCGTGGCCCAACAGCGTCCGACTCCCGTCGCGTTCGCGGACGACCGCCGCCACGTCTCGAAAGAGGACGGTGACGGGCTCGCCGTCCGGTCCGCGCAGCGTGACGCCGTCTTCACCGACGGTGAGCGACATCCTGCGAACGGCGCGCCGCGTCGGCAGGGCACGGAGGCGGTGAACCCTGCCCGTGACCGCCGTCGACGACGTCATCGGGTACGGGTGGAAGCCTTCGGGCACGCGCTCCTCGCTCGGCACGGCAACGAGGAGTCGGTCGAGAACCGAACGGATCGCCTCGCTCGTGGCGTCCGTCGTGACCGCCTCGCGGCCGCGAAGGAACTCTTCCTCCGAGGCGTCGCGGCCGAGCAGGTGCTCGCAAGCCGCGTAGTGCAGGTAGGAAGGCAACTGCGCCGGCTCGGCCAGGTCCTCGCGGATCCGTTCCAGCTCGCCGTCGAGCTCGCTCTGGGTCGCGCCCCGATCGGCCATGTCGTTGATGAGCTCGATGAGGGCATCCCTGACGACGTCGACGTTCTGCGTCAGCGACTCCACCCAGAGCGTGCCGTGGACGACATCGCGCGCGATCGACTCGAAGTACTGGCCGATGTCGTACGCCAGGCCGCGGTCGTAGCGGATCGTCTGCCAGGCCCGGTCGAGCAGGATCGACGACGCCATCGAGAGCGCGGGGCTTCGACGTCCGTCGAAGGCGACCACGATCGTGTCGTCGGGGCCGAACGGATAAACGGTGGGAAAGACGACGTCGGGCAGCGGCGCCGGCTCCGGGGGCGCTCGTCGCGTGCCGCTCGGCAGCTCCAGCTCGAGGTCGCGCGGCGGCTCGCCCGTGAGCCAGAGAGCGACGTTTTCGCGTGTGACGTACTCGCTGATCCAGTGGGCGACCTCCTCGGCGCCGAGCGCGTCGAGGCCGAGCTCCTCGAAGCCCATCAACCCGTGCGCCGCTGCGCCGTAACGGAGCGCCATCGAGGCGTTGACAGGGTGCTGGCCGCTGCTCGCCGCCTCGGTTCGCAGGATCGAGCGCTCCGTCTCGAGGCGGTGGAGCGGCGGGTCGGCTACGAGCCCGGAGAGGCTCTTGAGGAAGCGCAAGGCCTGCGTGGGCGTGCCCGCGGCCCAGAACACCGCGAAGATGTCTTCGACGCGGGCGTTCCGGTCGAGCTCCCGCGGCGGCGTCGCGGGCATGAGGATGTGCTCGGCGAGGTGGGTGATGCCGGCGGTCGGAAGCGTCTCGTCGGCTCGCCCGACGCGGCAGACGAGGGTCGCGGTGAACGGCGCCGGGGCGTCCGCCCAGAAGCACGGGACGCCGCTCACCTCCGTCCGCCGGATCGGCGGGCGCCGCAACCCGCGTCCTCGCCGGATCGGCACCCCTACCGGTCGCCCGCGATGAAGAACGCGGCGGCCACGACGACGTACGCTGCGATCAGCGCGACGCCGCGCCAGCGTGTCGACAGGCCGCGCGCGAGCAGGAGGGAGGTGAACACCGTGGCCGCGGCCAGCGCCGCGATCTCGACCAGGCGGAACGAGAGCGCGAGCGGCTCAATCAGCCACGAGAGCAGCGCCACCGCAGGGATCAGGAAGACCGCCACCTGCGCGCTGGAGGCGAGTGCGATCTCGGCGGCCAGCTTGATCTGTCCGCGCGCGGCGACGACGACGGCGCCCCCGTGCTCAGCTGCGTTTCCAACGATGGCGACGATGACCGCGGCGACGAAGAACTCGGACAAGTGAGCCTTCTCGGAGAACTCCTCGAGCGACCCGACGAGGATCTCCGCGACGAGCGCTGTCACCACCGTCGCCACGCCGAGCACGAAGAGAGCCATGCGGAGCGACCACGCCGCGATCCGCTCTGGCTGGTCGGAGATGTGCAATCGGTGGTGGCGGCGCAGCGCAAGCCACGTGACGACGGCGTAGGCGATCAGGAGCACGATCGAGACCGGCACCGAGATCCGCGCGAGCGAATCGCGTTCGGGATCTCCCTCCCAGCCGGGCACCGACGGGATCAGCAAGACGACGACCGCGAAGCCGATGAGCGCGAGCGAGACGAAGCTGGACTCGCGGTCGAGCGCACCGCGTCCGCCGAACAGCAGCGAGAAGCCGAGAACTAGGAGCAGGTTGCCGATCACGCTGCCCGACAGCGACCCGCGCACGACCTCCCACTTCGCCTCGTTCACGGCGATGAGCGCGATGATCAGCTCCGGGGCGTTGCCGAACGTGGCGTTGAGGAAGCCGCCGATCCCAGGCCCGGTGTGGTGGGCGGCCTGCTCGGTCGCCTCGCCGATCAGCCACGCGAGTGGAATCAGCGCCAGGGCGGACAGGACGAACTCGAGGACTCCGCCCGGATGGAACGCGTAGTGGAGGAAGATCGTGACCGGGGCAAGGGCGAGGGAGCCCCAAAGGATCCTCCTGGCCACGCCACTACCCTAACCGCGGTGCTGCGCGCAGTTCTCCTCGACTGGGGCGGGACGCTCATGGACGACGCATGGAGCGACGAGATCGCCCTCGAGGGCTTTCGCGCCGGTCTGTCCGCCCTCGCCCGGGACGGGTTGCCGGCCGCCGACGCCTTCATCGCCCATCTCACGGAGCACGAGGCCGAGCTCTTCCCGGCGACAGGCGACGACGAGCCCGATCTCGTCGCGGCGATGGCCACAGCGTTCCGGGATCAGGGCGTCGACCTCGCGGACGACGACATCCGGATGTACCTCCGGGCGACGAACGACGTGTGGTCGTCGTCCTACGTGCTCGCCTCCTCCACCCACGCGCTGCTCGAGGCGCTGCGCGCGCGGGGGCTGAAGCTGGCGCTCGTGTCGAACACCATCAGCCCGCGGTGGCTAATGGAGCCGGTGCTCGAGCGCATGGGACTCGTCGAGCGGCTGGACGCGATCGTCCTCTCCTCCGAGGTCGGCAAGCGCAAGCCCCACCCCGCGATCTTCGAGCGCGCACTCGACGAGCTGGGCGCAGCTCCCGTGGAGGCGCTCTTCGTCGGCGACCGGCTCAAGGCCGACGTCCTCGGTGCCTCGCGGGTCGGCATGAAGACGGTGCAGGCGCTGTGGTTTCGGGCCGACGACGCGCCCGTCGAGGTCGAGCCCGACTACCAGGCGTTCACTCAGATGGACGTGCTGAACGTCGTGGACCGGCACGCAGTGCCTGTCCGCGAAGCGGACCGGGGGAAGGGGTCTGGGAAAACCGGGAGGTTGCCCCAGCTCCCCGGCCCCTAGCGCCTCGGACGCGTCCTGTCAAGTCTTGCGCCGGGCGGAAACCGTCGACAAGAATCAGGGCCATGGCGTCGCGAGAGACGACCAGTCCACCGCGGGAGCTCCCCCTCCGCCCGCAGGACGAGGTCGAGTGCCGCCGCTGCGGAGTCCACTGCGACAAGGTCGTCTACCCGGGTGCGTGCCTCGCCCGGTCCTGTCCCTTCCTCTACGCGTTCCAGGAGGTCGGGCGGACGTACGTCGGCTGCATGCAAAAGGTGTTCTCGGTCGAGATCGACTTGGAGCTGCTCCGCGAAGCCGAAGCCCGAGCCCCGGGCTTCGGTGCTGTCAGGGCCAGTCGTAAGCCGCTGCCCATGTGCCAGGCAGCGGTCGACAGCACCTACCTCAGCCGGTCCGACGACCTCGGCTGCGTGAACCCCGAGTTCCACGAGCTGCCGGTCGGCGAGCCGAGCTTCCGCGTTTTCGCGCAGGTGCGCGGGTCCGCCTAGTTCCCTTCTTCCACAGCTCGCGGAGCTTTCGCATCTCCTCTTCGTCGGCCCCCTTGCCGTGCTGCCCCTCGGTCTCCACGATCGCGGGCAGGTCCTGGAGCCGGCGATTGCCGAGAAAGACGGAGAGCTTGTCGCCGATCAGGCCTTCGCGGAGGTTCGCATGTCGATCGCGATTCGACCCGAGTGGGGTTTGGGAGTCGTTGACGTGGAGCGCGCGGAGGCGATCGAGCCCGATCAGCGCGTCGAACCGGTCGAGCACGTCGTCCAGTGCGCTCGGGTCGGTGACGTCGTACCCAGATGCCCAGAGATGGCAGGAGTCGAGGCAGACGCCGAGCCGGGCATGGCCGTCGAGCCGCTCGACGAGCGTCGCCAGCTCCTCGAGCGAGCGCCCGATCGTCCCGCCCGTCCCCGCCGAGTTCTCAATCAGCAGCCAGGTCGTGTCCGTGCAGCGCTCCAGCACCTGGGCGAGCGCCGGGACCGCTCGCTCCACGCCGGCCTCGAAGCCGCTGCCGAGGTGTGAGCCGACGTGGAAGACGACGCCGTCGGCCCCGATCGCACACGCGGTGTCGACCGTGCTCCGAAGCGTCTCGACCGACTTGCCGTAGAGCTCGTCGTCGGGGCTGGCGAAGTTGCAGAGGTAGATGGCGTGGACGATCGTCGCCTCGATGCCTGCATCCCGGGCGCGGGCGCCGAAGCCGGCGAGCACGTCCGGATCGTGGTTCGGGAACCGCCAGGCGCGGGGGCTCTGGACGAACAGCTGCAACGCGTTGGCGCCGATCTCGGCCGCCCGCTCGGGAGCGGCCTTGACGCCGCCCGAAACGTGGCCGCCGAAGAGCACGCACCTACGATAGTGGCGTGACCGTCCGCGTCCGCATGGCGCCCAGCCCGACGGGGTTGCTCCACATCGGCAGCGTCCGCACGTTCCTCTTCAACTGGCTGCACGCGCGAGCCCAGGACGGGGAGGTCCTGCTTCGGATCGAGAACACCGACACCAGCCGCGAGGTCGCCGAGGCCACGGATCAGATCCAGCGCTCGCTCGCCTGGCTCGGCATCGACTGGGACGGCGACGCGCGGTTCCAGCTCGATCGGATGGAGGAGGCGCAGCGATTCGCCCGGCAGCTCGTCGAGGAGGGCAAGGCCTACGAGGAGGAGGGGGCGATCCGTTTCCGAATGCCCGACGAGGGCACGACCGGGTGGGACGACGTCGTCCGCGGCCGGATCGAGGTCGAGAACGAGAACCTCGACGACCTGATCATCCTGCGCTCTGACGGCCGGCCCACGTACAACTTCGCCAACCCCGTCGACGACATGCTGGACGGCATCACGCATGTGATCCGCGGCCAGGACCACGTCTCGAACACGCCGAGGCAGATCCCGATCCTGCGCGCTCTCGGCGCCGAGCTCCCGACCTATGCGCATGTTCCCGACGTCCTCGGGAGCGACGGCAAGAAGCTCTCGAAGCGGCACGGCGCGCAGTCGGTCGAGGACTTCAGGGAGCAGGGCTACATCCCGGAGGCGGTCGTCAACTTCCTCGCCAGGCTCGGCTGGGCCTATGACGACAAGACCGAGGTCTTCTCGCGGGACGATCTCCTGCGCCTCTTCCGCCTCGACCGGGTCTCGCCGAGCCCGGCCGTCTTCGACTACGACAAGCTCGCCTGGCTGAACGGCGTCCACCTGCGCAACCTCCCGGCTGATGAGTACGCGGACCGAGTCGTCGCCTACCTGCGCGAGCAGGGGAGCGACTGGGACGAGGAGCTCGTTCGGCAGGCCGCACCGCTCGTCCAGGAGAAGATCGAGACGCTGAGCCAGTTCCCGGACTACGTGCGGTTCCTCTTCGAGGACGTGAAGCCGGATCCGTCGCTCGCCGACGGGAGCGCGCCCGTCCTTGCAGAGGCGGAGAGCGCACTCGCCGGCGCCGACCCGTTCGACGCCGAGACGATCGAGCGGGAGCTCCGCGGGCTCGCGACACGCCTCGACCTGAAGCCGAGGGAGGCGTTTCAGCCGATCCGAATCGCCGTCACCGGTTCGAAGGTCTCTCCGGGTCTTTTCGAGAGCCTCGAGCTTCTGGGCCGCGAGCGGTCGCTCCGCCGTCTGCGGGCTGCACGCGCCGCAACGGCCTAGGCGGGGCGAGCGGGTCGAGCGCGCGCTGGAACTGGATCCACGCGCGGCGGCGGAAGGCGTAGCTCGGCTTCGGTAGGTGGGCCGCGAGAGAGATCCGGACCATATCCTTCTGGCTGGGCGGCGGCCGACGTCCCATTTCAAAATCATAAACGGACGAACGCCCGAATCGGTTACGCCCCGCCCGCGGGCCTGAGTAAACTCGGAGCGTGGCCGAACGCACGAGCACCGTGCTCGTCGTCGACGACGATCCGTCGCTTCGGCTCCTCTGTCGCGTGAATCTGGAGCTCGAGGGCTATGCCGTGATCGAAGCGGGGACGCTCGGCGAGGCCGAGGAGGCGCTGGAGAACGGGCCCGTGGACGTGGTCCTCCTCGACCTGCACCTGGGCAACGAGCAGGGCATCTCCCTCGTCCCGACGATCGAGAAGCGCGGGCTCGGCGAGTCGCTGGCGCTGCTGACCGGGAGCCCCGGCAGCCGCCTGCCGAAGGGCGCGACGGTGATCCCCAAGCCGTTCGCCATTGAGGACCTGACCGGAACGGTCAGGCGACTGGCAGCGTCCTAGGTCCCTGTAGATTCCCGAGTCGCAATGAGCGTCACCGCCGTCCGCACGCCTGCCGAGTACGAGGCCGAGCTCCAGCGCTACATCCTGGAGCGCGCCGAGGAGGGACGGGCGGTGCGCGTCGGCGAGAAGGAGGTCTCCGAGCGCGCGGAGATCGTCGCGCGGTACGGGGAGCTCTTCACGCGCGAGCAGCTCGAGGCGCTTCGGGAGGCCGAGGAGCCTGCATCCGGCTCCGAGCGGGAGCGCATCTACCGGCTGCGGAAGACCTGCGAGGGCGGCCTGGCCGACATCGAGCTGAGCGAGCGCGAGGATGCGCTCGAGAACGCGATCCTCGCCGCGCGGGTCGAGTTCGACGGTGAGGAGCTGCCGTTGCGCACGGCGCAGGCGCAGCTCGCCGTGCTCACCGACTACGCACAGCGCGAGGAGCTGGGCGAGCTGCACGGCGACGCCTCGGCCGGCTTCAACGACGAGCGCATGGAGCTGCTCCGGGCCAGGGAGGAGCTCGACGCGGAGCTCTCTGGTGAGCCGGACCCGGTTGCCCGGAACGAGGAGGAGAAGGGCATCTCGCTCCGCGAGCTCTCCGGCGTCCTGACGGCTGCCAGCACGGCAGCCGACGAGGTCTACGCCGGGCTCTCGTCGCGCTGGTTCGACAAGCTGCTCGGCGACGGTCGGCCGGAGGTCCCGACCTCCTACCACGTCGCCTGGATGCGGCGGCTGTCGCCGCTCGAGAGCACGTACGTCAAGGAACGCGCGACGGAGGTCTGTCTGGAGACCGTCAAGGAGCTCGGCTTCGACTTCGAGCAGCAGCCGAACATCAAGCTCGACCTCGACGATCGCCCGCAGAAGTCGCCGCGCGCCTGCGTGATCGCCTCAGATCCGCCGCGCGTCGTGCACCTGATCACCCGGGCGATGGGCGGGCTGCACGACTACCAGGCGTTCCTGCACGAGGCCGGCCACGCGCTCCATTACGGCAACTGCGATCCGGCCCTCCCGTACGCGTTCAGGAACCTCTCGCGCGACCACGGGCTCACGGAGATCTACTCGTACATCTTCGAGGCGATCTCGCGAGAGCCGGAGTGGCACGCCAAGTACTTCGGCCTGTCGGACGAGCAGGCCGCCGAGAACGCCGAGGCGACGCTGTTCCTGGAGGCGCTCCTCTACCGGCGCTACACGGCCAAGCTCGACTTCGAGCTGGAGTTCTGGAGCAGCTTCGGCGAGGACAACGGTTCGATCCAGCAGAGCTACTCGGACAAGCTGACGCGCGCCGCGGGGATCAGGTACCGGCCGGACGGCTACCTGGCCGACATGGACGCGGGCTTCTACTCCGCGGACTACCTGCGCGCATGGATCCGCGCGGCCCAGCTGCGCGAGTGGCTCACGCGAGAGGTCGGAGACGACTGGTGGCAGAACCCGAAGACGGGCGACCACCTGCGGGCGCTCTTCGCGGAAGGAACACAGCCGTCCAGCGAGGACATCGCCGGCCGGCTCGGTTACGACCCGCACGACACGAAGCCGCTCCTGACCGAGCTCGGTGCCTGAGGTCCGGTTCGACCGGTACTACCGGTACGACGAGCTGACGGAGATCCTCCAGGGCTGGGCCGAGGAGCGTCCCGAGCTCGTCAAGCTGGAGTCGATCGGCAAGTCCTTCGAGGACCGTGAGATCTGGCTGGTCACGGTCACGAACGCCGAGACCGGGCCCGCGCTCGAGAAGCCCGGGTTTCTGATCGAAGCGAACATCCACGCGATCGAGGTCACCGGCGCGACGGCGGCGCTGCACCTGATCCACCGCCTGCTCTCCGGCTACGGCTGGGACGAGCAGGTCACGCGGGCTCTCGACACCCGAGCCTTCTACGTCATCCCGCGGCTGAACCCGGACGGCCCCGAGCTCGCGCTCGCCGAGCGGCCCCGGTTCATCCGGTCCAGCACGCGCCCCTGGCCGCTGGCGGAGGAGGTCGACGGCCTCTACGAAGAGGACCTCGACGGCGACGGCCGGATCCTGATGATGCGGCTCGAGGATCCCAACGGCGCGTGGAAGCAGCATCCCGAGGAGCCGCGGCTGATGGTGCGGCGCGAGCCCGAGGATGCCGGCGGGACGTACTACCGGATGCTTTGGGAGGGCCGAATCCGGAACTTCGACGGCGTCACGATCAAGATCGCTCCTCCGCTGGAGGGGCTCGACCTGAATCGCAACTTCCCGATGGAGTGGGCCGTCGAGGGCGAGCAGTACGGCGCCGGGCCCTACCCGACGTCCGAGCCCGAGATCCGCGCGATGGTGCAGGCGATCGTCGACCGGCCGAACATCACCGGCCACATCGCGTATCACACGTTCAGCGGCGTCCACCTCCGTCCGTACTCGAGCTACGCCGACGACCACTTTCCGACGGGCGACCTGCGGATCTACAAGCTGCTCGGGGAGAAGGCGACGGAGCTGACGGGCTACCCGGCGATCTCGATCTTCCACGACTTCAAGTACGACCCGAAGCAGAGCGTCAAGGGCGGCGCGAACGACTGGTTCTACGACCACCTCGGCCTGTTCTCCTGGACGACGGAGTTCTGGAGCCCGCAGCGCGAGGCGGGCATCGAGGAGTACGAGTACATCGACTGGCTCCGCGACCATCCGCCCGAGGACGACCTGAAGCTGCTGCGCTGGAGCGACGACCAGCTCGACGGCCAGGGCTACGTCGAGTGGTACCCCTTCGAGCACGACCAGCTCGGGCGGGTTGAGCTCGGGGGCTGGAACCTCATGTACTGCTGGGCGAACGTTCCCACGCAGTTCCTGGAGCGCGAGATCGCGCCGCACACGGAGCTCGCGATCTGGCACACCCTCGTCTCGCCGAAGCTCGAGCTCCGCTCACTGGACGTCGAGCCGCTGGGGGAGAGCCGCTGGCTGATCCGACTCGTCGTCGAGAACCGCGGCTGGCTCCCGACGAGCGTCTCCGAGAAGGCGGTTGAGCGGAAGGCCGTGCGCCCGCTCGAAGCCGAGATCACTCTGCCGGAGGGCGGGAAGGTCGTCGGCGGCGACAAGAAGGTCGAGCTCGGTCAGCTCGACGGACGCGTCCAACGGCGCTCGTTGCTCTGGTGGGCGTCGAACGACGCGACGAGCGACCGCGCGAAGGTCGAGTGGGTGGTCGAAGCGGCCGACGGCTCCTCGGCGGAGATCGAGGTGCGCCACCAACGGGCGGGCACGCTGCGGCGTGAGCTGAAGCTCGGCTAACCCATCACGCGGTAGCTGAGGTGGGTGACGGCGGGGGAGTCGACGACGCGCGCGAGCTCGAGGTCCGAGCGGCCGCCGAGATCGTCGAACAGCCGCACGCCGGAGCCGAGGAAGATCGGGACGACGTGGACCTGGAACTCGTCCAGCAGGCCCGCGTTGAGGTACTGCTGGACGACGTCCGCGCCGCCCGCGACCTGCACGTCCCTGTCGCCCGCGGCCGCGCGCGCCTGCTCGAGCGCCGACTCGATCCCGTCCGTCACGAAGTTGTAGGTCGTTCCGCCCTGCTTCTCGACCGGCTCGCGCGGGTGGTGGGTGAGGATGAACACGGGAGCTCGGAACGGAGGGTCGTCGCCCCACCAGCCGTCCGCCTTCGGGTCGTCCTCCCAAGGGCCGGCACCGTTGCTGAACATCCGCCTGCCCATCACGACCGCTCCGGCTCTCCCGGTTATCTCCTTCATGACCTCATCGTCCGCGCCGGTATCGCCGCCGGAGAGCCCGTGCTGCGCCCGCCAGCTCGCCAGCCGCGTGACCCACTCGTGGAGCTCCTCCCCTCGCTCGCCGAGGGGCTCCTCGAGCGTCGGGTTCGGCCCGGCGACGAAGCCGTCGAGCGACATCGAGATATCGAAGAACAGCTTTCCCATCGTTCCTCCCAGTCTCGGTCTCGCAGAGTAAGACCCGGAGGGCCGACGGAACTCATCGTCGCTACGGGTCGAGCCTGATGTTCGTGTCCTCCAGCGTCTCGAGCCTCGCGTTGGTGGTCGATCCGTCGACGAGCGCCTCACCGTCGACGATGACGCTGCCGGTTGCCACGGCGTCTCGTTCCTTGCCTTTGAAGTGGCCGATGAACCCGGGGAACTTCGTGATGTTGTTCGTCTCCTCGATCGGGCCCGTGCCTACCCAGCTCATGTCGACCGTCAGGGAGCGATCGTCGCGGGTCGTGATCGTCCCCGAAACTGTTGCCTCCTGGAGCGAGGGCGAGAAGGCGAAGTCCGCCGACCCCGAGCCGCGGTCGCCGAAGAAGTTGCCCGCGCAATCGAAGCTGCGGATGAGCACGGTGAGGAAGTCGCTGTCGAGCGTGGGAACGCCCGACTCGAACTCCTCCTCGTGGCCGCCGATCACTGTGACGAGTGTCTCGGCGGTCTCTACCGGCGACCCGTCCGGACAGTCCTCCGTGATCGTGTAGTTCGCGATCGCGTCGACCTCGAACCGGTGGAAGATCTCGACCGCGGCAGACGCCGAGGCCGGGACCAGAAGCGCTCCGAGGAGCGCGATCACCAGTGTGCGTGACCGCAGCGAACCCGTCCTTGCCATTGCTGAACCCCCCTCAACTTGTGGTCCGTCGCTGACTCGCTGTACGCGCGGGGCCGGGCCGCGGTTTGCGAACCGTCGGCTGGAGACGACGCCCGGCCAGAATGACGCATGGCCGCTCCGTCCCTTCGCGACGGGCTCAGGGCGGGCACGGCGTTCGCGCTGCCGACGTTCGTGCTCGCCGTTTCCTTTGGCGTGCTCGCCCGCTCGCTCGACTGGGGCGTCGTCGCGCCGATCGTCTTCTCTGCCGTCGTCTTCTCGGGCTCGGCGCAGTTCGCGGTCGCCGACGTGCTCGATGCCGGCGGGAGCGCGATCGCAGCGATCGTTGCAGCGATCCTCGTCAATGCGCGGTTCGCTGTGATGGGTGTCGCCGTCGCGTCGTCGCTCCCGGGCGGCCGCATCCGGCGTGCGCTCGAGGCGCAGGCGACGGTGGACGCGTCGTGGGCGATCGCGAATCGAGGCGGCGGGCGATTCGATCGCGACGTGTTGATCGGGGCAACGCTGCCGCAGTACGGCGCGTGGGTGGGCGGGACAGCGATCGGCGTTCTCGTCGGGGATTCGCTCGACGCCGAGGCGCTCGGGCTCGACGTCCTCTTCCCGGCGTTCTTCCTAGGTCTGCTGATCGACGAGCTACGCCGGGGCCGACCTCAGGTCGCCGCGGCAGCGATCGCCGTGGCCGTGTCGCTCGCCCTGGTTCCGTTCACGCCGCCGGGGATCCCGATCATCGCCGCCTGCCTCGGCGCCCTGCTCGGGCTGTGGGGACGGAAGGCTCGATGACGGCGGTCTGGACGTCGATCGTCGTCCTCGCGGTTGCGAACTTCCTGATCAAGGCGGCCGGTCCAGTCCTGCTCGGCGGCCGCGAGTTGCCGCAGCCGCTGTTGAACGTAATCGCGCTGCTTGCACCGGCCATCCTGGCCGCGCTCGTCGTCGTCGGGACGTTCAGCGAGGACAGCAGCCTGCGCATCGACGCCCAGGCGGCCGGCGTCGCCGTCTCCGGGGCGGCGTTCGTGTTCCGTGTGCCGATGCTCCCAGCGATCTTCCTCGGCGCGCTGAGCGCAGCCCTGGTCAGAGCACTCTGAACAATCGAACGGTCTCGAGACGGCGGGAGACGGGTCACTTTCGCGGCCCATCCTCTACTCTCAGGAGTGCCGTGACCGCGAGATCGACGAGGCTCGCGAGGTTCTTCCTTTGTTGGCTGCTCGCCGCCGGCGCGGTGGCGGCGTTCACTGCCCAGGACGTCACGGCCCACGAGTCCGACTGTCACGCACAACAGACCTGTCCCTCGGACGACGGCAGCTACGTCTGGACCGACTCGAGCGGGCGAGGCTGGGACTGCGCCCTCGGCGGGCGGCTCGGGGGGACAGTGATCGTCTTCGACGGCCAGCGATACATGTGTGAGGCCGTCACACCGGAGCCTCCGCCTCCACCTCCACCCACGGAGCCTCCGCCGACGGCGCCCACCGAGACTGCGCCGACGCCGACCACCACCGCGCCGTCCGCGCGGCCCCGCGCCCCGGCGGACAGGAAGCAGGAGGACGACTACCGCAAGCGAGCACGGAAGCGACAGCCGCCGCCGCCCGCCGAGGAGAGCGGGCCGACCGCGCCGGCGCCTCCCTTCGGCAGTTCTCCCTCGGCCGCGACGCCCGTGCTCTCGGGCGGCCCGTACGTCTTCCCGGTGCTCGGCCCGACCGCCTTCGTGGACACGTTCGGCGCTCCACGCGCAACGGTGGCGTGGCACCACGGCGACGACATCTTCGCGCCGGCCGGCGCTCCCGTCCTGGCTGTAGCGGCGGGAACCCTCTTCTCCGTCGGCTGGAACGACATCGGCGGCAGGCGGCTCTGGCTACGCGATCGCGAGGGCAACGAGTTCTACTACGCGCACCTCTCGGGCTTCTCCTATCTCGCGGTGGAGGGAGCGCGCGTCGCGGCCGGCGAGGTGCTCGGCTACGTCGGCACGACCGGCGACGCCGCCGGGACGCCGGCGCACCTCCACTTCGAGATCCATCCGGCCTCGATGCTGTGGCTCGGCTACGACGGCGCGGTCAACCCGACGGCCTATCTCGAGTCCTGGCGACGCGTCACCGATCTCTCGCAGGTGAGTGGTGCCGCCTCGCGCCCGGGGGCGGTGCTGCTGCAGGTCTCCGACATCTCGACCGCCAGTGGGCTCGAGCCCGGCTCGCTCGAACGCGCCGTCAACGGTGAACCTGACGGGCGGGCGGGGCTCGAACAGGTGTCGAGCCAACCGGAGTGGACGCCGGCCGAGCGTGCAGCCGCCGAGGCCGAGCTGCGGGCGGAGGCGAGGAGGTTCGCGCGCGCGTCGTCGCGCCTCTACGGCCCCGCTCTGTGGGACGCCCTCGCAGCTTGCGAAGCCGGTGGAAACTGGAGTACCGACACGGGCAACGGCTACGCCGGCGGTCTCCAGTTCGCCCCGGGAACCTGGCTCGGCCACGGCGGCGGCTCCTACGCTCGCTCCGCCTCGGGTGCGACGCGGGAGCAGCAGATCGCCGTCGCGGAGCTGGTGCTCGCGGCGCAGGGCTGGCGAGCGTGGCCGGCCTGTAGCCGGCTCTTGGGCCTGGACTAATCGCCCGCTTCCGCGCCGGCGAGGAGCAGCTCGATCTCGTCGGAGAGGATCTTCTGCGCCGGGTCGGCGCGGCCGTTGAGGAAGCGCACGCCCTCGGCCTCGAGCTGCTCGCGACATTTCTCGGGACCGCCGCCGAGGCCTCGCCAGCCGTCTGGAATCGATCCGTCGGCGTGGATGACGCGCCACGGCGTCGCGAACGCCGGGTCATGGACGGCTCGCGCGACCTGCCGGTGTGCCGATCGGCTGCCCGTCGCGGCCCGTCCGATCTCGCCGTAGGCCGTCCACGAGCCCTCGGGGATCACGCTCGAAGCGCGGACGATCGCGTCGCGGCGGCTGGAGAGGCGCAAGCCGTCGAGTCTAGGCCGCTGCTGCAGTCACGAGTCGTGGATCGAAGCCGGCGGGAAGCTCGAGGTCGTGCGCGGCGAGCAGGTCGCCGTCGGCGAGGACCGCCGTGCAGGCACCGTCCGCCGCGATCCGGCCCTGCGAGAGGATGACCGCCCGCTCGCAGAGCTGGGCGGCGAAGGGAAGGTCGTGGGTGACGACCAGCATCGTGCGCTCGATGGTCGTGAGAACCTCGAGCAGCTCGCGCCGTGCGCGAGGGTCGAGGTTCGCCGTGGGCTCGTCGAGGACGAGGAGCTGCGGCCGCATGGCGAGGACCGTGGCGATCGCTACTCGCCGGCGCTCACCCATCGACAGCTGGTGTGGGGGACGCTCGGCGGCGTGCTCCATGCGCACCATGCGGAGCGTCTCGTCGACCCGCGCCTCGACCGCGCTTGGCCGTTCGCCCATGTTCAGCGGCCCGAACGCGACGTCCTCCCGGACGGTGGGCATGAAGAGCTGGTCGTCGGGATCCTGGAAGACGAGTCCGACACGCGGGCGCAGCTCGCGCACCGTGCCGTCCTCGACCTCCAGGCCGGCGACCTCGAGGCGACCCTGGCCGCGGAGGAGGCCGTTGAGGTGGTAGACGAACGTCGTCTTGCCGGCGCCGTTGGGGCCGAGCACGGCGACGCGCTCACCGTGGTCGACGGCCAGGTTGACGCCCCGCAGCGCCTCCCGCCCGTCTGGGTACCGGAAGCGCAGGTCGGCGGCGTCGATCACGCAGGTCATGGGACGGCCAGCAGCAACCGGAGCGGCAGCAGGGAGACGGCGACGGCGGCGACGAAGACGACATCGGTCGCGCCGAAGCGGAGCGTGTCGAGCGCGGGCACCGATCCGCGGTAGCCGCGGGAGAGCATCGCGAGGTACACGCGCTCGCCGCGTGCGTGCGTGCGGAGGAAGAGGGCCGTTGCGACGCGGCCGATCGCGGCCGCGCCGAGCGCGGTGCGCGGCTGGTAGCCGCGCGCGGTGAGCGCGGCCCGCATCCGGTGCACCTCGTCGACGACGACGTGGAGGTAGCGATAGACGAAGCCGGCGATGAGCACGAGCAGCCGCGGGACGCGCAGTGACTCGAGCGCGCGGAGCGTTGCCGGGAAGGTCGTCGTCGCGCCGAGCAGCACGGCGCTGGTCGTCCCGAGCAGCGCCTTCGCGGACACGGCTGCGAAGGCCGCCAGCCCGGCTGCGGACAGCGAGACGGGCCCGAGGTCGATCTGGTCACCGCCACGAACGAAGGGGAGGAACAGGGCAACGAAGAGCACGAGCGGGAGGACGAACCTCACCCGGCGCCAGATCGTCCTCGGGCCGATTCGAGCGGTCGCGGCCACGGCGGCGAGAACGAATGCGCAGGCGACGAAGACCGGCCAGCCGTCGAGCGGCGTCGTGACCGCGACGAGTGTCAGGCCGAGGAACCCGACGACCTTCGCGCGCGGATCGAGCCGGTGGACGGGGCTCGCCGGCGAGCCCGCGAGCCCGGTCCCGTGCAGGGCGTGGTTGCAGAGACCGCTCACGCCGCCTTTCGGGCTCGTCGCCGAACGAGCGCCATGATCGCGACCCCGACGAGAGCGACCATGAGCGTTCCGACGAAGCCCGCGAGAGCCGTCGCGAGCCGGGGATCGTCCACTCCAGGGAACGCGTAGTCCGGAACCGGGGAGCTCTCCTGCAGGGCGTGCAACCGCCCGTCCTCCAGGAAGCTCTGTGTTTCCGCCACCTTCTCGAGCCCGTCGGGCGACGAGGAGGCGTACGGCGAGACGAAGACGGCAAGCCCGACGGCGACTGCGAGCCCGATGATGAGGAAGATGCGGGTCGAGATCCGGTTCACGTCAGGCTCCTTTCAGCGCGGGGGTCGGTGGCGCGAGCTCACGGTCGGTGAGGTCACGGATGGCGATCAGGTCGGGCCGGGCGGCGAGCACCGCGGAGACGGCGGCGACGGTGATGACCGCCTCGCCGAGGCCGATCAGCGCATGGACGCCCAGCATCGCCGGGAGAACGGTGTGCAGAGGAACCGTCCCGGAGACGGCGAGCTCGACCGCCGTAGCGGCTGCGCCGGCCATGACGGCGAGCCACGCTCCGACGCCGGTGATCGCGAGCAGGAGGGCGCGGCTCTTGGGGAGCGTTCGCCGGCTCGCCAGCATCGCTCCGCCGACGATGAGCGCGCCGATCACGCCCATGTTGAGGACGTTCGCCCCCAGCGCAGTGATCCCGCCGTCGGCGAACACGAACGCCTGGAGGCCCAGAACGACCGCCATCGTCAGGCAGCCGAGCCAGGGCCCGAGCAGGATCGCGGCGAGCGCCGCACCCAGGAAGTGGCCGCTGGTCCCGCCGGCGACCGGGAAGTTGAGCATCTGCGCCGCGAAGATGAAGGCGCCGGTGACGCCGAGCAGCGGCACGCGCCGCTCGTCGAGGGTGGCGTTGGCCGTCTTCAGGCCGTAGCCGACGGCGGCGGCGCTGGCGACGGCGGTCGCGCCGGCGACCTCCGGGCTGAGGAAGCCGTCAGGAATGTGCATCGTCGTCGCTCCTTTCAGAGGTGGGCGTCGCCCGACAGCCGCGGCAGAGGCCGACGAGCGGGAAGTGCGCGAAGCGCGGCTCGAGACCGAACGAGCGCTCGACCACGGCGCGGACCTCGTCCAGCTCGGCCGCGGAGACCGCCTGTACCTCGTCACACCCCTCGCAGATGAGGTACTCGCGCGGCGCGGTCCGGGAGAGCTCGTACAAGCCCGGTCCGTGTCCGAGATGGACGTGACGAACCAGCCCGAGCTCTTCCAGGAGCTCGAGGTTCCGGTAGACGGACGCGAGATCCGACTCGGGCACGAGCCCGCCCGCGCCCGCGGCAAGCTCCTCCGCCGACAATGGCCTCGTCGCGGCGGCGAGCGCCTCGAGCACGAGCCGGCGGGCGACCGTGACGCGAAAGCCGCGGCTGCGCATCAATCCGAGAGCCGCTTGTGCGTCTTGCGCGACGGGGCCGGTCGTGATCGCCGAAACGGTCATCGTGCGGCATTCGCATGCGGCGCTATTGCGGTTCGTTCGCAATAGCGACGTGGCCGGGCGAAGTCATCCGTTCTGACTCCCGAGCCGGCTCCTGTTCGGGCCTATGACGAAGGCAAGCTAGGCGCTAGTGGCTGTTCCGACCAGGCGTCGCCTCTACTTGCGCAATGCCGCGTCGACACCCTTACGTAGTAAGCCCTCGTCATCGTCGTTCTTGGTCGAATCCTTCTGCGGGAGGGCCGTGATCATCTCGCGCGTCTTGGCGCCGAGCTCGACGTGCAACACCGCGCTCGCCGCGACTCGCTCGATCATTGCCCGAGTCTCAGGGCCGATCTCAAGCTGAACAGTAAATAGGGTCACAGGGTTTCGCCTTTCACTCGCTGCGTCTGGTTGCAGCCTGTGGCTTACCCGCTCGCGCTCGTCCGTACCCTTTGCTCACTGGCACGGAAATCAGGACCCATCGGGTCTCGCGCTGGCCGTCCAAGGGGGGCGAGACGATCCAACGCCCTCGGCGCTAACTCCCAAGCCGGCCCCCCTCTTCGCGCCTATGACGCTGGCAGGCTAGGCGCTAGTTGCCCTTTCGGCGAGGTGCGCCAGGACGGGCCGCGGACTTGGGCTTTCTGGGAATCGGCCGCTGCACACTCGCTGCGGCACGGCCGCTGGTTTAGCCGTCAGCGGGGCGGAGGCGTTGAGCGCGAAACGCCCGTCGACCCGGGTGGAAGGCCCGGCCGTACTGCTCAGGAAGATCTCGATCGTGGCGGACCCGTCTGCGGTGACGGTGATGGTGCCGAGGTTCGCGACCAGGCTGACCCGACGAGCGCCTGCGGCGTCACGACCACGACCGGGGCGGGAAACGTGCGCTACGTGCCCGCCGGGAACGTCAGTGTGTAGTTGCCCACTGCGATTCTGCGCACGGTGAAGCGCGTGCCGACCAGCGTGGCGCCGCTCATGCCGACGAGGTCGCTGATCGTCTGCGTTCCGGGGCCTGATGGCCCCGCCGGTCCATGCGGACCCGGAATACCATGCGGGCCAGCCGGTCCTTGCGGGCCGGCCGGTCCCGGCGGGCCTCGGTCACCCTGAAGTCCTTGCGGTCCGCTCTGGTTCCATGAGATCGGTGTTTCGCTTGGGAGGCAGCGGTCGGTCGCCGGATCGATGAGACGCAGCTGACCGTTGGCGGACGTGTAACAAGCCGTGGAACACGCCAGCGTGGAGCGGCTGCTCCGGGATCTCGGCGACCAGCTCCCCGAGCGCCGCCGTCGCGAGCCCGCGGCCCCAGAACTCCCGCCCGACCCAGTAGCCGCACCGGGATCAGCGCGAACGTCGCAACGAGCACGACCGGCTCGAGCGGAGTGTGAACGCGACCCGACTCGTCCTGCCGCCAGCGCATAGGAGTCGTGTTCGCTCCGCTCGAGGCCGACCCTGCGACCGACGAGCAGGCCGAGCCGGGACCGACCTAGCCGCGAGGACGGCGGCCGGACGGCCGCCGTCCTCGCTCAACGGTTAGGCGCCGAGCTCGGCGCAGACTGCGGCGGCGACGTCCTCGCCCGACTCGCGATTGCCGCGCGATTGGACGAGGTCGAAGTTATCGACGATCGGAATTCCTTCCGGCGAGAAGTCCACGACGGTTGCCGTGAACAGGTCCTGTCCGGCATCGGCGCCGATGCCGCTCACGTGGCCGAGTAGGCCTTTGACCGTAAAGATCGCCGGCGCGCCAAGCGTCGCGCCCTCCGGGTAGTCGGTTTGGACCGACATCCCGAACGCGCCGGGGAAGCGGAACGAGTTGCCGTTCCCGCTGAACGTGGTGGTGGCCTTCCCGAAGCTGTCGATCTCGCGAACGACGGTCCCGCTCGAGTCCAGAAACAGCGTGATGTTCGCCGTTCCCGAGACCGTCCCGGTCACCTCGAACCCACACGCCGCGCTGAAGAAGTCGTTGACGAACGAAAAGCCGGCGTCCACTCCTTTGATCTGAACCACTCTTGGGGCACTCGCCGCCGACGCTGCCGTCACCAGCGCAACGACGGCCAGCGCGAGAACCACTGCACCTCTCCGCATGACCCTCCTTCCCGAATCCCCCTTGGTGGTGGCCAGCCCGCCTCGTGCTGCTGGGCGAGGGTGCCAACGGGAAGCCGACCGGAGTGTCGTACCCCTTGGCGAAAAGGTCAAGTACTCGAGCACGACCTCGTCGACGAGCCGCTCGAGCTCGGCCTCGACCTGCCGCCCCGACGAGCTCGGCGAGCTCGGCGCGGTACTGCTCGAGCGCAGCTGCGACGGCCGTTTCGAGGCGACGGCCGAGCGCAGCATGCGGCACGGGTTCGAGTGTACGACGGTCGCCTGCGGCTCGTCGACCTGCTGGTGTTGCCTGCCATGGCGAGATTTCGGGGGCACACCGGGGCACGCACGCGGTGCGCCTTTCCGGCCTATTCCGTCGAACTGCACGAACGCCGCCGCACGGTTGAGCCAAAAACGCGGCGCTGCGCGGGAGCGAAAGGCGCATACGGGATTCGAACCCGTGACGCCTGCGGAAACGCTCTACGAGCCGCTGCGGCGGAAACTCGAGCAGTTCACGACGAAAGCGAAGCCGGGGAGGCGCCTGCCGGACTGACGGGCCTCTCCGACATATCCAGCGGCAGCCTGCCTCTGGGGGGAATGCTTGGCGGCGTTAACACCCCCAGATCGAGCACCGAGGCGCCAGACCTACCTACCGTCCGGTAAGCGCAGAGGCAGACCGACTGGAGTTTACATCGCAGCAAACAAATTTTTCGGCGGTTGCCACGGCGGGTGGCAGGGCGAAAACGCTCCGAACCAAGTCCCTGAACCTTCGGGCCGCTCGATGCGGGTCGAAGGTTGAAAACCTCACTGAGCAGGAAGACGCCGGCAGACCGCCAGCGAGCTCACGGCAGGTAACGGCCGGTCCATTCGCCGTCGACCATGTGCCGCACCCGCTCGAGACCGACTAGGCCGCGATCTGCGTACACACTCGCCGACCCGTCACCGTCAGGCCGTTCAGCCTCACTGACCTTCCCTGTGACCCGCGCCGACGCCGCCAGCGCAGCATCACGAACAAACGAGCTCGCCGCCTGCCCCAGCCGCTCCGCGGCCGCACCGACCTGGCGGCGCTCCGCCTCCGAAAACCGAACGCTGACCGTGGAACGCACCGTGTTACGGCCAGCGTAGAGGCCGCACACGACCTCTCACCGACACGCACAGACACCCGCCGGTTTTCCGCTCAACCATGCGCTTCAGGGAGGTATCGGGGACATCGGGGGGACTCGGGGAGGGATTTTTCACACTGGCGCGGGGTGTGCGACTTGCCCTAAAAGAAAGTCGTCTTGCCCACGGTTAAGCCGGCCCTATGCAGGTCAGCCCGCCTCTCTCAACCCTCACCGTCCCCGTCGACAGGTTGACGACGAACACAAAATGCGCCCTGAAACGGTCGCCGGAGGCGTTGCTCATGATGTCGCTAAGTCTGGCCACGAGCACTCGGCCGTTATCGACGAAATTGTCTGTCCCATGGCCAGCGAACCCATCGCTCGTCGTAATTGTCCTGTGCGCGTGAGCGACGACGCGGGACCCGTGTTCGTGGAAGAACACTGTTCCGATGAACGTGACCGTCATCGGTGTGCCGGTACATGGATTCACGTCCGGGAAGACGTCGAAGATCGGCTCTTCCGTCGGCCGATCCGCGGCTGCTGGAGCCGCGAACGCAAGAGCAACGACGCTCAGCAGTGTTAGTACAACCGCACCGCGACGTCTGATCCTTCTCATGGGGGGTCTCCTTCCTATCCGCAGACTTCCTGGTCGCCAGCCCCCCGTCAGCGGAACCAGGCTGACTAGGAACGAGTATCCCACTCGCCTGGAAAGCTGTCCAGATCGCCCCCGAGTGTGGGACCGCCGTTAGTAGTCGAACCACTGCCGCGACCACGGCTGCCCGTCGGGGCCGCGGAACGGTGCGCCGTGCCGGTCGTTGTGCCGCCGCGGGGTTCGCTTGCGGGCCGGCGGCGTGTCGACCGGCAGCGTCAGCGTTCGTGCGGCCTTCTCGTAGATCGGGTGGCAGGTCGAGCACAGCGTGACCAGGTTGCTCATGTCGTCTGTGCCGCCGACGTTGGCCGGCAGCCAGTGGTGGACGCTGAGCCGCACCCCGTCGCCGCTCGCACCGCAGTTGCGGCAGCGGTTGCCGTCGCGTTGCCTGACCGCTTTCCGTGTGCGCTGCCAGGCGGCTTTGTCAAGTGCGGGCCGGGAGGCCATCGTTAGCTAGCTGAGACCCGGCACGGGATCACCCGAAGGAGGTTGGACGTCGGGCAGTGCCCGTTCGGCAACGTCACCCACCGGGCCTCAGTCCAGTGACGGCAGCTCGTCAAGGCTCGTTGCTCCAGCCTCGAGCGCCGCAATTCTAAGGAGCATCCGCTGGTAGCGGCGTTCTTGCTCCTCGGGTGTCATCTGGCCGGGGCTGCGCTTGAGCCCGTCGATGACGCCGCCGTGGCGCTGTTCGCGGATCAGCCCGCCTGCGTCTTCCAGCTCCTCGAGCGGCACGGCGAGGCTTGCGGTTCTGACCTCGAGGCTGGTGGATGGATAGGCCGGTTCCCAGGTCAGGGTCACGTCCACCAGCCGGCGGATGAGCTGGATCGCCCGGTGCACGATCCCGTTTCGCTTCGACAGGTTCGAGTCCTGGGGCTCGCTGAAGAAGCCGAACGACATGCCGGCGACGTCGCCGCGGGCGATCATCTCGCGCACATCACGGCCCAACTGTGTGTTCGGCAGCTGCGCCTCCACGCGCAGGCCTTTGCCGTCCTCGGCCAGCTTCAGTGTTCCCGCCCTGGTCGTTGCGAGCACCTGGTTGCGGTCATGACCCCACAAAAGTGGGACGTCTGCGGCGCCTTGTTTGACCGCCTCGAGCGCGAGCCGGAACGCGCCGCGCCTGATCGTCTCCTGGTAGCCGTGCAGCTGGGTCAGCTGCGGGTTCCACGGCGTGTCCCAGACGGCCGCGTACCCGTACAAGGTGCTTCCCTGGATGTCGGCTTCGCTCATGTCGCTGAGTGCGCCAGGATCCGGGCCGCGTCGGCGAGGAGCGGCCGCCCGTCGACCCTGTTCCTGGCCCTGTATCCGACCTGGCCAACGTCGCTGTGGAGCTCGTCCTGGCGCTGCATTTCCACGCTGTTGACTCGCCTGACACCATAGGCACGCTTGAAATCAGCGAACACGAGTGACTTGGCCGAGGCGGCCGGGGCCGGCAGGTCGCCGGACACGAACACCGGGCGACCGAAGATCGACGGCGGGTCGAAGTGGAGGCTCGGGAACGCCAGAGACCCGGCCGAGTCGGTCGTTCCGGCCAGCTTGCCGAAATCGTCCGCGTTTACCAGCCACGACGCGTTGCCGCGGTACCCGGCCGGCAGCGCCAGGTAGACGGCCTGCAGGTCCGCCGCCTTGTAGATCACTGACGAGCCGGTCGCGGCGTTGACGACCGCGTACGGGCTCGAGGCGTGCACCAGACCTAACGGCTTGCCGCTGCCATCGCCGACGCAGAACGCCGACTCTTGCAAGGCGCCGATGCGGCTGCCGAGCTCGAACGCCAGATACGCGTCCAGATCGACCGCCTGGTCGAGCAGCAGTTCCTCCGAAACGATGATCTTCGTGGCGGCCTTGAACGCGTTAAGCGCCTGCTGCGTGATCGTTTCGTCACTCGCCGTATACGACCCTGACTCGGCAACCCACCCGGCCGTTCCATGCGTCCCGGCCAGGCTCATGTTCAGGGTTTCGCCACCGTTGGAGACGACCTCGTTCGCCAGCTGCGCCACCTGCCCCGCCGCCCTGGCGGCAGCGATGATCATTTCGCTGACCTCGGTCGGGACCAGGAACCCGCCGCCGCTCGCGCCCTTCGACAGGACACGGAACTCTTCCTCGGAGAGCAGGTGCTCGGCGCGAGTACCGCCGCCCGCGCCACGGATGGTCACCCAGCGCCAGAACGCCCGCGTCTCGATCGACGCGGCGTCGCCGTCCTCGCGCCACTCGCGCAGGCTCGTGCGGTGGATCGCCGGCCGCTGCCTGACCGGGTAGCGCGGGCTCACGGGGCGCCCTCGTCCTCGAGCCACCGCTGCAGCTCGGCAGCGTCGATCCTGACAGGGGCGCCCCGTTTGCCCAGCTGGTAGGCCCGCAGAACCCCGTCGGCGAGCCACCGGTAGACCGTGCGCCGGGAGACGCCCAGCAACTCCGCCACGTCATCGACTGTGAGCAGATGACGCTCTGTGACAGTGTGCGACATACGAACCAGTGTACGGCTTGCGCACGACAGCACTCACTGGGTACCGTGCGGGCCGGGTTGAGCGCCGTCAGTGAGAGCCGCTGGTACGGGAACAACGACCCGATGGTGAACGGCTCCTGGAAGACCACCGAGCAGCTGCCGACACGCGTCGTCGTCGAGCTCAGCCCCGCCGAGTACCGGGCGCTCGAGCAGGCCTGCAAGGGCCGCTGCCTGACGGCGCCCGAGCTGGTCCGGCTAGTCGCGCTAAGGCTGGCGCGGGCGGGCTAGTCATCCGGGGCTGGGAGGCGACGAAGGGGCCGGGGCGATCCGAACGCCTGCGCGCTTGAAGCCGAGCCGGCCCCCTCGTCGAGCCTATGACGAACTCAACCTAGGCACTAGCGGCCCTTTCGGCCACGTGTGACAGAACGGACAACGCGCCCAAGGAATGTGCGCTGCATGTTCACTGCGCTTTGGGCGCCCGCCGCCGGCATTTCGAAACTGGCCTTGCAGGTAGCGCCGGCACCCTGGATGAAGACGTCCCACGTCGCGCTACGCGTCGCATTCGATATGCGCACGACAACGTGGCGGGTGCCAGTGCCCGGATTGAGTTTTGTGATGACGTCGAAGCCCGACAGGGCCTCGTAGGACAAGCCCGCAATCGAATCGTCGATCCACACCCGAGATTCGCCCGTATTCCCGGGAGGCGAAGTCACGACCTGGAGGCCGTACGAACCGGCGGAGAACCCGCCGGGTCCGCACGCGACGAGGACGCCTCCGACGCCTGCGACAGATGCAACCGTCTGCTGCCCCTCAGCGATCTGGACGTAGCGCACACCAGGCCCCGCCGGGCCCTGCGGCCCTGCCGGGCCTGCAGGTCCAGTCGCACCAGCCGGTCCTTGAGGCCCTGCAGGCCCCTGCGGACCTGCGGGTCCTTGCGGACCTGCGGGTCCCTGCGGCCCGGTTTGACTCCACGAGATCGCCGTCTCGCTCGGGTGACAACTATCCGTTGTCGGATCGATCAGCCGCAGCTGCCCGTTCTGTGACTTGTAACAGCCGTTGATCACCCCGCTGCCGCCGATGTCGGCAACGGCATAGGTGACGCCTCCCGCGACCGCCACGACGACAACCGCGCTTACTGCCAAAGCAACGCGACGAAAACGTCTGCGCATGGCTCGCCCTCCTGTCTTGTTGCTCGTGCCCGCGAGCCGCAGAAGTCGGGGGCCCAACAGGATCAGGCTAGGACGCTCCTATCGCCGTGTCTAGCTGCCCGTCGAAAAGGGGCCGGGTGGCGGTCGAACGCCCAGGGCGCTTCCCCCAACCCGGCCCCTCACGAACCTACGCCACGTCAGGCCGCATCGCCAGACGCTCATTCGGCCACGTCCTCAACGATCAGCGTTGTGGGCTGGTCGGCCTCGTCCACCTGAACGCCAACCACGCGAAGCGTCCTGCCCGGCCGAAGCGGGATCGTGTCGCCGGGGCGCATGTCGGGGACGGCGCTGCGGATCGTCGGCGGATCGGCCGGCGTCCCGTCGGCCTGCTCGAGCTTGAAGGTGAACGCTGCCATTCGGGTCTCCCTTCCGTTGGACGGCTGGGACCGAACGGCTGAACGCGAGCCTAGCCGGAGTCCGTGTCGTCCGCCGTTTTACCTTCCGCCAGTGCAACGAGATGAGGAAAACCGCCCTGCATCCAATGCTGAATCGTGGCGTCCCGATAGCTTGTCGCGTCGACTTCGACTGCCCGCGATCGAGCCACGTGTTCTCGGGTGCGCTTCCACCTTTTCGGCACGACGCGCCAGCGAACCGGCAGCCCACGAGTCCGCACAAAGCTCCAGCGGACAGTCACGCGGAGCCGTCTCATACCTCCAAGCTGAGCCGCCTGGGCCTCAATGTCGCCGCCGGCGGGTAGAAGGTCGGCTCCGAGTATCGCCGTCTCAACGTCGCCACCCTCGAATGCGGTCGGCAACGTCACTCCGCCTGTGCGCCAGATTCTCGTCCAGAACGGGTCGCGGTCGCCGTCACCATGCCATTCCAGGTCGGCGACACGGAGTTCCTCCAGGATCCCCGCGC
>Ga0081538_10000556_pt1 | contig 41334 bp, 34 predicted proteins | sample TabmetS5T2R1_FD_71022 | JGI IMG/M metagenome (GOLD analysis project Ga0081538, IMG submission 71022) | Tabebuia heterophylla rhizosphere microbial communities from the University of Puerto Rico - S5T2R1 | ecosystem: Host-associated > Plants > Roots > Rhizosphere ... | reverse complement strand
CGCAGGGCACCTACGAGCAGGCCCTGCGACTGGCCGCCAACCCCGACGGGACGGTGCTGCGGGGAACCGCCGACATGTACGTGGGGATGAGCCAGATCGCCTGCGAGCGCAACGACCTATCCCTGGCCACCGCGCACCTGCAGCACGCCCAGGAGCTGGGCGAGCACACCTGGCTGCCGCAGAACCCCTACCGCTGGCGGGTCGCGATGGCCCGGGTCCGCGAAGCCGAGGGGGACCTGGATGGCGCCCTCGAGCTGCTGGATGCGGCGCTGGAGGTGTACATGGGGGACTTCTCCCCCAACGTGCGGCCGATCCCGGCGTTGCGGGCACGGGTGCTGGCGGCGCAGGGTCGTGTGGGCGAGGCCCTGGCCTGGGCCCGCGACCAGGGCTTGTCGGCCGATGATGACCTGTCCTACCTGCGCGAGCACGAGCACATCACCCTGGCCCGGGTGCTGCTGGCCCGGTCAAGGGCACAGCCCGCAGCGGCTTCCCTGCAGGACGTGGGCCGGCTGCTGGAGCGCCTGCTCCAGGCCGCCGAAGCGGGGGAGCGGACGGGCACCGTCATCGAGGTCCTGGTCCTCCAGGCGCTCACCAGCCACGCCCGCGGGAACCTCCCGGGGGCGCTGGCGGCGCTGGAGCGGGCGCTGACCCTGGCCGAACCCGAGGGCTACGTCCGCGTGTTCGCCGGTGAGGGGCCACCGATGGCGTCGCTGCTCAGGGCGGCCGCCAAACAGGGGATCGCCCCGAGCTATGTCCATCGACTCCTGGCCGCCGGCAACAGGTCCGAGGACCGGCCACCCCAGCGACAGGGCCTGATCGAGCCCTTGAGCGAACGCGAGCTGGAGGTGCTCCGGCTGCTCGCCTCCGACCTGGACGGCCCGGACATCGCCCGCGAGCTCACGGTCTCCCTGAACACCGTGCGGACGCACACCAAGAACATCTACGCCAAGCTCGGCGTCAACAACCGCCGGGCCGCGGTCCGCCGGGCCGGGGAACTCGACCTCCTGTCGCGCAGCCGCGACCGCTAACCCCGGCGTGGCGCTCGAGGCGTCCGCACATCCAGGAATCACCAGGCCGCTCACCACATGTGGTGATGTCTGCTCACCACATCGGCTCCTACCTTGCGGTCATCCGAAGACCGGCAGCAAGGGGAAGGAGCGCGATGACCGACACGTCGGCCGGCCACGGGCAGGGCGCTGGCCGGTACGAGATCCGCGTCAAGGGGCACCTCGGCCCCCGCTGGGCGGCCCGGTTTGAGGGGATGACCCTCATCCGCGACGGCGACGGGACCACCGTCATCCATGGCCCGGTCGTTGACCAGGCCGCGCTCCATGGCCTGCTCGCGAGAGTTCGCGACCTGGGCATCCCGCTGCTCTCGGTCGCCCGGGTCGAACCCGATCCGCCAAGCGCGTCCACCAGCGAGCCGCGATGACCCATCAACCCGGGAAGGAGCCCCGACAGCGATCACCGTCTACCAGCCAGCCACAGGAGCGAAAGGAGTCTCGATGGACTCGACTAGGAGAACATCGTTCATCACCGGCGTGTTGTTCATCATTACCTTCGTCACCTCGATCCCGGCAGCGTTCGTCCTCTACACCCCGGTGCTGGACGACGCCAACTTCATCCTCGGCGCCGGGGCCGACGGGGGCGTTGCCCTTGGCGCGTTCCTCGAGGTCCTGCTGATCGTCGCCAACGTCGGCACCGCGGTCGCCCTGTTCCCCATCCTCAAGCGGCAGAACGAACCGCTCGCCCTCGGCTATGTCACCGCCCGTCTGGTCGAATGCACCTTCATCGCCATCGGCATCGTCAGCCTGCTCTCGGTCCTGACCCTGCGGGAGGACGCCGCGGCGGCGGCCGGCGGGGACGCGGGCTCGTTGCTGACGGCCGGCAGGTCGCTGGTCGCGCTCTACGACTGGACGTTCCTGCTCGGGCCCGGCTGCATCGGCGTCCTCGGGACCGGGCTGATCCTCGGCTACCTGATGTACCGGTCCCGCCTGGTGCCGCGCGGCATGGCCATGCTCGGGATCGTCGGCGGTCCCCTCCTGTGCGCTGGCTCGATCGCGGTGCTGTTCGGCGTCATCGAGCCGGACTCGGCGCTGAAGAGCCTGACGGTGGCCCCGGAGTTCGTGTGGGAGCTGTCGCTCGGCATCTACCTGACGGTCAAGGGCTTCAAGGCCTCTGGAGTCCAGCGGCTCCAAGCCGATTCCCGCGTTGTGCCGACAGCCCACGCGGTCCCAACGCCCTAGCCGTGTCGCGTCGACCTGGAGGGCGGTTCCGGCTGCCCTCCAGGGCCGGCCTTGATCCAGGGCATCCCAGCGACAGCAACCATCCAGGACCGATTTGGAGGGATCGAGTTGAGCAACCGTCACCCCGAGGGAGCACCGATCGGCGACTACCGGCACGTGCCAGTCGAGGTGCACCGGGCCGACCCGGCCGCCCCCGAGGTGGCCAGGCGCTTGAGCGCCCTCATCGCGACCAGGTGGCCGGCTACCCCGGCCGAGCACGTGGGCAGCTCGGCGGTGCCCGGCCTGGCCGGCAAGAACAGCATCGACCTGCTCCTGGCGGCCGAGCCGGCCCACATCCCGGCCATCACCCAGGCTCTGCTCGAGCTCGGCTTCCAGTTCCAGGTTCCGGCCGTGTTCCCAGCTACCCGTCCAATGCTGTGGGGCACCTTCCAGCATGGCGTAACCGAGTACCGGGTCCACGTGCATATTGTGCCGGCCGGTAGCCCCGAGGTCGCCGCCCTGCGGGGCTTCCGGGACGCCCTGCGCGCCGACCGGCGCCTGTGCCGCCGCTACGCCGCCCTTAAGCGGGCCATCGTGGAACAAGGCCCGGTTGACAGGGTGACCTTCACGACGGCCAAGCACGACTGGATCGTCGCCGCCCTGGCCCGGCTCGGCCTGATCGACCACCAGCCCCACCGGCTCTACCAGGAGCCGGGCAGCCCGGACCGCCTGGCGTCCTGACCCAATCCATGCGACGGCAGTGATCAACCCGCACGTATACCCAAGGAGCAACCTACATGATCGAGCTGAACGGGCTGACCAAGCGGTACGGGCCCACCCTGGCCGTCGACGACCTGTCGTTCCGAGTGCAGCCGGGCAAGGTGACCGGGTTCCTCGGCCCCAACGGCGCCGGGAAGTCGACCTCGATGCGGATGGTCCTCGGCCTTGACCGGCCCAGCGCCGGCCAGGCCCTGGTCGACGGCCGCCCCTACCGGGAGCTCCGCGCTCCCCTGCGGGTCGTGGGGGCGCTGCTGGACGCCGGGGCGGTCCATCCGCGCCGCAGCGCCCGCGACCACCTGGGCGCCCTGGCCCGCAGCAACGGCATTCCCAGGTCCCGCGTGGAGGAGGTCCTGGGACTGGTCGGCCTGGACACGGTCGCCGGACGGTCGGCCGGCGCCTACTCGCTAGGGATGCGCCAGCGGCTGGGGATCGCCGCCGCCCTGCTCGGCGACCCCGGCATCGTCCTGTTCGACGAGCCCGTCAACGGGCTGGACCCCGACGGCATCCGCTGGGTCCGCCAGCTCGTCAAGGACCTCGCCGCCGAGGGACGCACCGTATTCGTCTCCAGCCACCTGATGAGCGAGATGGAGGACACCGCCGACCACCTGGTGGTCATCGGGCGCGGCCGGCTGGTCGCCGACGCCCCCATCGGCCAGGTCATCGCCTCAAGCTCCCACACGGTGGTGCGGGTCCGCACCCCCGCGGCCGCCCAGCTGGGCCGCCTGCTCACGCCGACCGCCCAGACCGTGCGGCAGGAGTCCGACTCGGTGCTGACGGTGGTCGGGCTCACCACCGACGACGTCGGCGAGGTCGCCCACGCCACCGGCATCCGGCTGCACGAGCTCACCCTCCAGTCGGCCTCGCTGGAGGAGGCCTACATGGAGCTCAGCCAGCACCACCTCGACTACGGCACCAGCCAGCTCACACCCCAAGGAGCATGACCGTGACCACCACAGCGCTCACCACCCGCCGCCCCCAGGGGCCCGGCACCGGCTGGCCGAAGCTGCTGGGCCGCACCCTCGGCGCGGAATGGACCAAGCTCCGCTCGGTCCGCTCCACCTACGGCAGCCTGGCGGCGGCCGTCGTCGTCACCGTCGCCATCGCCGCCCTGGCCGCCTGGGCCATCACCACCGACGACCAGCCGAACCCGGCCCCGGCGACCCAGCTGGCCGCGGTCGGCGCCTCCGTGGGCCAGTTCGGGCTGGTCGCTCTGGCCGCCCTGGCCATCACTGGCGAGTTCGCCACCGGCAGCATCCGCACCACCCTGGCGGCCACACCGGCGCGGTGGGCGGTGCTGACGGCCAAGGCGGCCGTGGTCGGCGCGGTCACCTTCCCGGCCGGCCTGGTCGCGACCGCGCTGGCCACCCTGACCGCGTCGGCCATCCTGGGCATCGGCACCGACGGCATCGGTGCCGTCAGCGCCCGGTCGGCAGCCGCCCTGACCCTCACCGGCGTGCTGGTGGTGGGCCTGGGCGCGGTCCTGCGCAGCGCCGCCGGCACCATCACCACCGCCGTCGCGGTCCTGTTCGCCCCGCCGATCCTGGGTGCCATCGTGTCCAACGAGGTCGTCGCCACCGTCATGGACTACCTCCCCGCCGGGCTGACCACGGTGCTGGTCAGCGGCACCGGCGAACGCTACAGCCCCGAGCTGGCGGCCCTGCTGCTCGGCGTCTGGGCCGTCGTGGTCCTGGCCGCCGGGGCCATTGCCCTGCACCGCCGCGACCCCTGAAAGGACCAGGCATGAAAGCGTTCGTCTACGAGAAGTACGGGCCGCCGGAGCGCCTTCGGCTGGCCGAGGTCGACAAGCCGGCGCCGAAGGCCGACGAGGTCCTGGTGAAGGTGCTGGCGGCCTCGGTCAACGCCGCCGACTGGCACGTGCTGCGCGGCAAGCCCCTGTTCTCCCGGGCCACCCTGGGGCTGCTCCGGCCCAAGCACAAGATCCTCGGCGTCGACATCGCCGGGCAGGTGGAGGCGGTCGGCGCCGAGGTCACCGGGTTCCGGCCCGGCGACGAGGTCTACGCCAACCTCCTGGACCACGGCTACGGCGGCTTCGCCGAGTACGTCGCGGTGCCCGTGGACGTCGTCTCGCTGAAGCCGGCGAGTCTGTCGTTCGAGGAGGCAGCCGCGGTCCCAATGGCCGCGGTCACCGCTCTGCAGGGCCTTCGCCGCCACGGGGAGCTCCAGCCCACCCAGCGGGTCCTGATCAATGGGGGCACCGGCGGCGTGGGCAGCTTCGCGGTCCAGCTCGCCAAGGCCGCCGGGGCCGAGGTCACCGCCGTGACCAGTACCCGCAACCTGGAGCTGGTCCGCTCCCTGGGCGCCGACCACATCGTGGACTACACCACCACCGACTTCGCCGACGGCAGGCGGCGCTACGACTACATCCTCGACACGGTCGGGAACCGGTCGGTGCCCGACCTCAGGCGGGCCCTGGCCCCCGGCGGCAAGGCCGCCGTCACCGGGTTCACCAGCGTGCCCAAGCTGCTGGCCGTGTCGCTGCGCGGCAGCAACGATATCGCCCAGGTGCAGGCCCACGTGACCACCGAGGATCTGGAGCTGCTCGCAGAGCTGATCGAGGCCGGCAAGCTGCGCCCGCAGATCGACCGGCGCTATGGGTTCGCCGACGTCCCTGAGGCGATCGCCTACCTGGAGCAAGGCCACGCCAGGGCGAAGGTCGTCGTCGAGGCGGCATGAGGATGAGAGGCACGAAGGAATACGACGTCGTGGTGGTCGGTGGCGGCGCCACCGGCCTCAGTGCCTGTTTCTGAACCGCCGTAGCTCGCAGGGGCCGCCGTGATATGGGCAGGCGCCGGTCGGGCAGGGGGTTGGACGAACCTCAACGCCAGGCGTCCGGTGAGCAGGCCGCTGAGCGCTGCCATCGCCTTGCGGGCGTGCTCGGCGCCGGCGAGCATCGCGCGGGCATGTGGCAGGAGCACCTCGCCGGCGAGATGCCCGGCGCCTCGGCCCGCCCTCGGCGCGGTCGTGGCGCCGCCGACGGCCGTCCTGGTCCCCCGGCGGGCAGCGGCTCGTCGGCCACCTCACCGGCGCCCCGCGCACGCGCACACCCAGCCAAGGAGGCATGACAAGGAGCAGAGCCACGCGATCGGCTCCTGGGTGGCTGCCGCGTGGTCGCCGCGACGAACCGCTCAGGCTCCGCCTCGTCCGGGCACCGCACCGCGGCGCCTCCAGGTTGGGTCGCTTGGCTCCCTGTTGCCCTGTGCCACGTGGCCAGCGGCCGGAATGGCTGATCGGCTGTCGGGTCACGACAGGGTAACGACCCCGGGGCATCGCCCCCGGGGAGGCACACGCTGCAGCGCATGTGCAGGCGACGCCAGAGCATCCGTCTCGCGGGCGCCGCGGTCGCCACGGTGACCATCGTGTTGGTCCTTGCGGGCTGCGTGGGCTCGCGGGTCCATGGCTGCCTCCCCTGCCGGCTCCCCTTGCCGGGATCATCCGCCCACCCGGCACCGCCGCAACGGGGTGGATCCACCGCCTGGGGGGACGTCCTATGCTTCCGTTGCCGATGCCCATGGTGGGAGGGACGCCGATGTTCGTAGCGATCCTGGGAGACCGGCACAGCACGCTGCCGGCCAACTGGACCAAGGAGACGGCCATCGCCATCGCAGCGGAAGCGGCGTTCGATGCGGCGGCTGGTGCCGGACCGGGGGCCTCGTTGACCTTCGTCGGTGTGGGCGGTGATCTGGTGCTGCGGGTTCCTAGTGGAAGCCGCGTGCGCGAGGGCGGGTTCAGCCTGCTGGGGGACCGGCAGATCCGGGTCGCTGGCGGCGACGGTCCCGAGATCCAGGTCAAGGTCTACGGCCTGTTCAGCGACGTGAAGGTCACCGATCAGCCGGGGTAGCCCTGAAAGCCGGCACGTTTTTCGGTGTCGGCCGCGTCGGCGTTGATGCCGTGCTGTGGACCTCTGCTGCCCCGGTCGCCAGCTCATGGGGGTGAGGGCGGCGAGGCCGTGTGCAGGTGTATGTGAGGGATGCAGTGAGGCGCTCGTTGAGGGCTCACATATGCGGCCTGGTGCCAGCAAGTGACGTTAACTAGCCGCCGATCGCAGGTGGCGTGGCAACGCCGTCCTCGCACGGGGCGCCAGGAGGGGCAGCCGCCCCGGCCGGCGGTTGGGCGTAACGATCTCGTAACAGGTGACCGTCCCCTCCATCCAGTGTAACGGTCTCTGCGCGACGTCGTTCCTCGATACAACAAGGTAACGTAGCTCCCTTTCGGGTTAACCATGCCTGCACGCCACACTTCGGCACAATTCCCTCGGAAGGGCATCAGTGCTGCCTTGCCCGGCACTACCGGTCATCGAACGCTCATGGTCCACGGCCCGCTCGTCGGAGCTCTGGGGTTGCCTCAGGAAGCGTCGGATCGACGTCCCCTCGGTCGAGCGCTCGTCGCCATGCCGGACACCTTCAGGGTGGTCGCCCTGAGCCGGGCGCTGCTCTCAATGGGTCTCCTTCCCTCGGTTGCGTTCAGCTCGACCGAGGTGTTCACCTACCTCACCGTCGATGCCTTCAGCGTTCTCGTCCTGCACTGGTCCATCCTCGGTCCCACTCCCAGAGCGTTCCTGGCCCGGGCCCTGAGGGGCTCCCGGGTGCCCGTGCTCTTCGTCGGCTCCTCGCCAGGGCACAACGCCGACCCCGACGGCCTCACCGCGGATGGTCACGCCCCCGACGGCCTGGCACCCGATGCGGTCGCGGCCATGGCGCTGTCACTCGTCTCCGAGGCGGCCACCTGGCCCAGGATCCTCCAGTGGGGCCCGCTCCACATGGACGTCGGGCGGCGGGAGGCTTGGTGGGCGGCCCGGCGGCTGGTCCTCACCTCGATGCAGTTTCGCCTGTTGGCCACGCTCGTGCTGGCCGAGGGCTGCGTCGTGCCCGCGCTGGAGCTGTCGCGACAGGCCTTTGGGTCGGCCCTGGCCCACGACGACGAACGGGTCCGCGCCCACATCCGGCGCATCCGGAAGCTCATCGAGCCCGATCCCTCCCACCCCCAGTTCCTCCTCACCGTCCGCGGCGAAGGCTTCCGCCTCGCCAGCCACATCAGCTGATCAGAACCGGCTGCTCCACGCCGGATGGCGGAGGAACCGCCAATCCTACGGATTGTCAGGGTCCAGGGCCGCCAACAGCCTGGGGATCTCCTCACGAGCGCGGGCCACGAACTCGAAGTCCGCTCCAGGGGCAGGCCGGCCGTCCAGCCACAGGTAGAGATCGGGTACCTCGTCGCCATCGGGCATCCAGATGACGCTCGAGCCTCCAAGCCCCCCATCCTCCTCGAGGAAGGCCCGCCACGGCCCCGGGCTCGCGGCATCACAACGCGCCCTGATCACCCGCCGGTCCTCCGCGGGCAGGTCAGCCCCATCGCCAACATCCCTCCGCCTCGCCAGGTCAACCGCAGTCCTGGAAGCGCACCCCCTCGAAGGCCGCGGCCAGCAGCGGGTCGTCCGCGCCGCCGGGCAGCCAGCCCAGCGGGAGGTCCGCCCTCTTCAAGCTGTCGGTCACTTGACGAGCCCGATCACGACAGGCCTCTCCGCGTGCGCCCATGGTGGTGATCCAGTCGGCGAACGCATCGGCAGTCTGGGGGTCCATCTCGTCCCGGAACCGCCAGCCATCGGTGAGCCGCTCCCGCAACGCCCGGGCGAGGGCATCGCGGGCGTACCAGTCCAGCCAACGGCCTCGGGCGGCCGCATCCTGCACGTACGCCATCAGCTGTACCGGCGCGAGGGGCTCGTCCAACTCCCGCACGAGCTGCGCCCAGGAGCGGTCAGGACGGGCTGCCAGGAACTCTCGCGCCGACATCCCCCGCTCTCGCAGGCGCCGGTCCAGGAACCCCCGTGGGTCGGGATGCCAGCGTGTCCCGCTCGCCATCATCACGCCCCCCGCCAGCGTTCGAACGGCCCGCTCAACCCGTAGCGCTGCATCATGTCCCGGCCGATGTCGAACACCTCGTCGAAGGTCGATTGCCGACCGAGCTGCGTTTCGCGCTCGGCCAGCCGACCCTGGAAGACCTGATTGTAGCTCCACCCCCTGGCCCATGGCGCGTTCCCACCAGCGTGGATCGCCTGGTGATGTGCCGGGTCCAAGCTCACGGTGAAGTTGTCGATGTCGTTGGCGCCCGTGAACCCGCGCGCCTCGAATTGCGGGCGCATCTGCTGGGGGAACACGTGATGCTGGGGGTTGGCGACGTTACCGGTCCGCTGTGCGGTGGTCGGACGGACCGCGGCAGCCTCGGGACCGTCGCCAAGCTGTGCCCGGGCCCTCCCTGAAAGCCTCCCGGCCCCTGCGCCACCCCCGGCTGGGCAGTTGTGGACCAGGAGCTGGGCGGTGGCGACGTAGTAGTTGTGGTCGCCCTCGACCTCGAAGTTGTAGACCGTGGTGCGGGCGGCGCGGCTGCTGACCGCCGTGATGGTGAGGGTGCGGCCGTCGCGGGCCAGCAGCCGGTCCCCGCGGTGCAGCTGTCCGGCGTCGACCCAGCCCTTGTCGGGGCTGTAGAGGGGGTGCTCAGGGGTGACTTGGAGGACCGCCCCGGCGGCGCTGATCCGGACCAGCCGGTCGGCCCGCTTGTTGAACAGGCCGGTGACCTGGCGGAGTTGGGAGCGCCCGGAGGTGAGGTCGCGGGCCCAGACCCGGTCGCCGACCCTGATGCGCTGGATCGGCTTGGCGCCATCGGCGGTGGCCACCTTGGTGCCGGCCGGGAAGCAGTTGCACAGGGCCTTGGACACCCGCCCGCCTAGGGTGCTGGTGCTGGCACCGCCGCCGCTGCCGCGACCCAGCGCGCCGGAGGCCTTGCTGCCGAGGGAGTGCAGCGCCTTGGAGCCGATCGCCCCCAGGGCCTTGCCGGCGACCCCGCCGGCGGCCCCGAAGGCCCCGCCGACCGCGGCCGCCTTGAGGTAGCCGCCGGCCGACTGCTGGCTGGACGGGGTCTTCATCCCGTAGGTGACGGCGTTGCCGACGGCGCCGCCGAGGGCGGCGCAGCCGACGCTGCCGGCCCCGCCGGTGGCGGCCAGGCAGGCCCCGCCGGCCACGAACCCGACCGCGGTGCCGACGATCTCGGCCTTGTGCTCCTTGATCCAGTCGCCGGCCTTCTGCAGGGCGCCCAGCAGGCCGCCGCCGTCCCCGCCGTCCCCGCTGCTGCTGCTGCGGCTGCTGGTGCTGCTGCCGCCGCTGGAGGTGGAGGGGTTGGGGGTGGACGACCCGCCGCCGCCGCCGTCGGCGATGGCCATGTGCCCGTCCAGCTCCATGAAGCTGACCGGGTTGCCGCCGGCCAGGGCGTAGCGGTTCTGGGTGAGTGGGTCGGTGGCCAGCCCGAGGTCGCCCAGCGACCCCTCGAACATGTCCTGCTGCAGGAACCCGCCCAGGTCGGGCCCGAACCGGCGGGCGCCCATGTCGTAGCCGCTGGAGCCGGTGGCCACGGTCGGGGCGCTGGAGGCGGCCGTGCCCGAGTCCATCCGCTTGCTGGTGTAGCGGTAGGGATTGAGCGGCGCCTGGCCGTTGGTGTCGCCGGTGGTCAGCGACTGGGTGTCAGAGGACGGCGTGTCGCTGCCGCCGTAGGCGGTGTAGCCGTAGCTGGCCTTGACCTTGCCGGCGTCGTCCAGGAGCTGGGACACCGACCCGTGGACGTCGCTGCCGTAGGAGTAGGTGCTGGCCGTGCCGGTGGTGTTGTCCTTGTCGGTCAGGCTGATGCGGTGGCCGTAGGCGTCGTAGGCGTACGACTTGGTCTTGGGGTTGGTCCCGCCGGTCTGCTGCTCCTGGACGACCTGGTTGGACAACCCCTGGTAGGTGAAGGTGGTGGTGCGGTCGTTGCCGGTGCCGTTGTGGTCCTCGACCTCCTTGGTGGTGCGGTCGAAGGTGTCGTAGGTGTAGGTCGTCTTGTCGGTCCGGGCGCCGCCGGCGTAGTAGCGCAACGCGGCCATCCGGTTCAGGTAGTCGTAGGCGTAGTCGGCGACCAGGTTGGCCGAGATGGTGGCGCCGTCGCTGGGGGCGCAGTCGGCCCGCGAGCCGGCGCTGGTGGTGACGCAGTCGAGGTTGCCGAGGTCGTCGTACCAGTACTTGCCGGTCGCCCCGCCGCTGGACTGCTCGGTGAGCTGCCCGGAGGTGTACTTGCGGGTCGTGGTGGTCCCGTTCTCGGTCTGGGTGGTGATCGCCCCGGTCCGCACGCTGGTGTCGCCGAGCAGGTTGGCCGGCTGGTCGAGGGCGTAGGTGTTGGTCCTACCGGCCCGGAGCTGATGGGAGATGACCCGGTCGCGGGCGTCGTAGACGTACTTGGCGTCGCACGGCGAGCCGGGCACGCAGGTGGTGGCGCCGTTGCCCTCGCTCCGCTTGAGCACGTAGGTGTCGGTGGTGCGGTGGCCGTCGACGAACACGCCGGCGTCGTCGAAGTAGCCGACCTTGTGGGACTCGGTCACCGTCCCCGACCCGTTGACCGTCTCCAAGTCGCGGAGCAGGCCGTTGTCGAAGTGGGTCCAGGTGGTGGTCTGCTTCTTGGGCCAGGTGGCCGGGTCGGTGGAGCAGCCGGTGCCGGCCCGGTAGGTGTCGCGCTGCTTCTCCTTCCCGTTGGCCCAGAAGGCGTTGACGATCCGCTGGTCGTCGACGCAGCTCGAGTCGACGCCCAGGTCGAGCTGCTGGCTGAGCCAGTCGGCGCCGTCGTAGGTCGACTCGTAGCGGCGGGGCGCCTTGGTCTGGGTGCCTGCGTCGTCCTCCTGGCCGTTCTCGCGCCGCACCTTGACGTTGCCGTTGGCGTCATAGGTGGCGTCGCTGAAGCTCCAGGCGGTCTGGCCCTGCTTGCGGGTGCTGGTCTTGGCCACCTCGTCGAAGCCGGTGTAGGTAACCTTGCTGTCGGCTGGCTGCTCGCCGGGGTCGGTCAGCCCGGAGGCGCTGTTGGCGGCGGTGAGGTTGTTGTTGGCGTCGTAGGTGTAGGTGGTGGCCTGGCCGTCGGCGTCCTTGCGGACCTTGAGCTGGCTGTCGTCGAAGTACTCCCACAGCAGCCGCCGGCTGGTGTCGAGGGTGCCGGGGGTGCTGCGGCGCTCGGGGACGCGCTCGGCCTGCTGGCCCTGGGCGGTGTAGTCGAAGTGGACCTTGGGGTTGGTCGGGTCGTCGCTGGTCCGGATCCAGCCCGGGTCGAAGTAGGCCATCTGGGTCTTGGCGCTGGCCTGCACCTGGGCCGGGTCGGAGGAGGTGACGGGCAGGCTCGTCCAGGCCATGTTGCCGTTGGCGTCGTAGGCGTGGTGGACGTACTGGCGCTCGGTCCCGTCGCGGCTGTCGAAGGGCAGGCTGGTCCTGGTCAGCCGGCTGGCGGCGTCGTAGGTGTAGGCGGTGATGTAGTTGGTGTAGGTGCCGGTGCCGCCGGCGGCGTCGTTGGCCCGCGGGGAGACGACCCGCGAGCGGTTGCCGTTCTTGTCGTAGAAGATCCGGCTGACCACGTTGCGGCTGGTGACCCCGTCGAACCGCTGGGTGATGGTGATGGGCTGGTCGCGCTCGTCGTGGCCGGTGGCGACGCGGCTGGCCCGGCCGGTGGCGATGTCGCGCTCCTGGGTGTCGACGTTGCCGTTGTCGTCGTAGCCGGTGCGCTGCTCGTGGCCCAGCGGGTCGCGCTGGGCGACCGGGCGATGGGCGGCGTCGTAGTCGATCTGGGTGGTGAAGCCCACGCCGGTCAGGGGGCCGGTGGCGGGGCAGGTGACCTGGTCGAGCCCGGCCCGGGGGGCGGTCACCGAGCGCAGGTCGCCGGCGGCCAGGTCATAGCAGCGGTGGGTGACGCGCTTGTCGCTGGTCGAGGCGCCGTATTCGGTCTGGCGGATCACCCGGTCGAGCGCGTCGTAGGCGAACACGATGGCGAAGTCGTCGGCGGTGGCCGACAGCACGCCCTTGGGCTTGGTCTGCTTGTCGAGGCGCCCGGCCGCGTCGTAGCTGTAGGCGGTGCGCTCACCTGCGGGGTCGACCGTGGTGTCGGAGTTGGCTGTCAGCGTCGGCCGGTCCATGACGTCGTAGACGGCGGTCGAGACGGGCGCCTTGGCCAGGTCATCGATGGCCGAGCCGAAGTGGGGCTCGACCCGGCGGGTGACGTTGTCGTTGGCGTCGAAGTCGGCCCCGGACCAGATCAGCGTGCCGCGGGCGGTGCTGGTCGACTTGGGGGCGCTCTGGCGGCCGAGCCGGTGGAAGCTGTCGTAGTCGAAGACCGTCTTGTAGGCGCGCTCGTCGCCGCCGCTGACACCAGCGTGGTTGGGGTCCTGGACCGTGCGCAGCAGGCCGTCGGGGTCGTAGCTGAGCTTGGTGGCGTTGCCGAGCGGGTCGCGGATCTCGGTGGGCTGGCCGCTGGGGTCGTAGCTGGGATAGGTGCTCGGCGGGTTGCCGTTGGCGTCCCGCACGGCCGCGACCGTGCCCGGGCTGGCGCTGCCGGCCAGGCTGTAGTCGTAGTCGGTGACCGCACCGGTGGGGTCGGTGACCTTGTCGAGGTTGCCGGCGCTGTCGTAGCTGAACCGCCACTGGTAGTCGCCGGCCACGGTGGTGGTGGCGACCCCCTTGGGGGTGGTCCTGGAGGCGAGCAGGCTCAGGTGGTTGCCGGCGTCGGCGGCGTCGGCCGGGGAGTCGTTGTAGGTCAGCTCGGTCTTCTCGCCGAGCTGGTTGCTCTGCGAGGTCAGGTAGCCGTTGGCGTTGTAGGTGTAGCTGGTGAACTTGGTGGTCGGCTCGGTGACCTTGCTGACCTTGAAGTCGCTGGTCCAGGCGACCTGGGTGTTGCGGTTGAGCGGGTCGGTGAGCTGGGTGACCTTGCCGTCGGTGTCGTAGGTGTACTTGGTCACCCGGGCCAGCGGCTCGGTGACGGTGGTGAGGCGGCTGGTGAGGTTGTAGGCGAAGCTGGTTGCCTGGCCCTCGCGGTTGGTGCGGGTCTTGAGCTTCCAGCGCAGGTGCGCCCCGTCGCTGGGGGCGTAGTAGGTGAACAGCGTCTCCTTGCCTCCGGTCCCGGCGTCGACCCCGCGCGGGTCGCGGACGCTGTACAGGCGGGTCGACTGGGACGGGGTCTTTGGGTCGGGGTCGACCCGGTCGGCGGCGGCGGCGATGGCCGGGGCGCTGCCGTTGGGGTCGGTGTAGGTGAACACGAACGACCGGTCGGCCAGGAACTCGCCGTTGGCCTTGGTCCCGCCCCGCTGGGTGAGGCGCAGCAGGTTGCCGTCGTCGTAGTAGTCGAAGTCGAGGGCGCTGCCGTCGTGGTCGGTGATGCGCTTGACGTTGCCGCGGACGTGGGCCTTCTTGGCCTCGGCCTTGGACCAGTAGACGATCGTGAACGACCGCCCGCCCGCGTCCGTGACTCTGGTGACACGCTGCTTGGGGCCGCCGGGGTCCTCGCCCGGCGGGGTGTCCTCGAGTGTGAACGTCATGGTGTTGCCGTTGCGGTCGACGATCGCGGTCGGGAAGCCGTCCGGGTTGTAGTAGAAGGTGACCTTGTCGGGGCGGGTGAGCGCCCAGGCGCGGGCCGGGTCGGCCGAGCCGGTGGAGCGCAGGTACAGGTTGACCCCGGGCGGCTCGGTCCAGCGGGTCGAGCCGTCGGCCTGGGTGGCGCCGGTGAAGCGGTGCAGGGTGCCGTCGCCGTCGACCAGCTCGACCCACTTGTTGGACTTGCCGCTGATCTGGTCGGCCTTGTTGGGGTGGATGTCCAGCGGCTCCCCGAGCCGGGTCAGCCCCGAGAGGGACAGGGAGAAGTTGTGCCCGGCCGGCGACCGGGAGTGGTCCTCGAGCGAGTTGTAGGTCAGGTCGACCATGGTGGCCAGGCCCCGCCCGGCGGCGAAGAACGGGCTCCAGCGCAGCAGCATGTTGCCGTTGGCCACGTTCGCCAGGGTGTTCATGCCCGCGCCGGCGTCCTCGGCGTCGTACTGCCAGAACCGCTCCAGGCCGAGCCGGTCCTCGAGGGCCTTGGCGACCAGGACCGGGTGGTCCACCGGCGGGTTGCCCTTGGCCGCGAACCAGGTCGAGGTGGGCACGTCGTACAGGTCGATCCGCAGCCGGTACTCGCCCAGCTCCGCCCCCGGCGGCAGCTTGGGCGGCTGGATGACCAGCGGGAAGCTCTTGACCGCGCCATCCGGGAAGTTGTTGGGGAAGTTGTCGTTGGCCGGGCCCTCGAACAGGATCGCCCCGTTGGGGGCGTACCACCGGTACCAGACCCGAAGGTCCAGGCCGGTGTTGTTCTTCCAGTCGACCCCGCTGGTGTTGGTGACGGTCACCGACGGGCAGTAGGCGTCGGCCGGGCAGCCGCCGCCCCCGGACAGGGGCGCGCTCTCCAGCGAGCTGGTCGAGGCCGGTGCCAGGGACGTGGACGCCGAGGTCGAGTCGTTGGGGGCGCTGTAGAGGGTCTTGCCCGTGCTGCCGCCGCTGGTCCCGTCGGGGTTGACGGTGCCGACGTAGGGGTCCTGGACCGGCGCGGTGGAGGCGGTGTTGTCCGGCATGATCGGCGGCACCACGTCGTCGGTGGCGGTGGCCGGGTCGTTGAGCTGGAAGCGGGCCGAGTACTGGCTGGTGCTCACGTTGTCGACCGTGACGCCGCGGGCGGCGGTCACGGTGGTCTGGCCGGAGGTGTCGGTCACTGCCGCCGTGACCTGGTGGGCGCCGTCGAACAGGTTGGCCAGCGGGTGCAGGGTGTTCCAGACGACGGAGTAGGGTGAGGTGGTGTCGGGGGCGCCGACCCGCACGCCGTCGACCAGGAACTCCACCTGCTTGACGCCGGCGTCGTCGCCGGCGGTGGCCGACAGGGTGACCGCGGTGCCGCGGACCACCGCCCCGGCGGCGGGCGCGGTGAGGTTGCCGGTCGGGGCGGTGGTGTTGTCGACCTTGACCGACACGGCGGTCGAGGTGGTGAGGTTGCCCACGTCGTCGGTGGCCTTGGCGGTGACGGCGTGGGTCCCATTGGCGACCGTGGCCGAGTTCCAGGTCGTCTCCCACGGGGCGGCCGTGTCGCTGCCCACCACGGTGGTGCCGATGAGGAAGTCGACCTTGGCGACCCGCCGGTCGTCCCCGGCCGTGGCGGCCAGCTTGACCGTGCCGCCGCTCACCGTGGCCCCGGGGCCGGGGGCGGCCACGGCCACCCTTGGCGCCCCGGTGGCGCTGCCGTCGGTGAAGGTCACCACCAGCTTGGGCCGGGTCGAGGCGGTGGCGCCGTCGTCGGAGGCGTAGTCGAAATAGGGGTTGGTGGTGCCGATGGCCTCGCTGGCCAGCTTGAGCACCATGCCGTGGTTGGGGGCGGCGCCGTTGACCCACTCGCGGACCAGGGTGAGCACGTTGAAGCTGTCCACCGTCCCCACCGCGTGGGTCTTGGCGGCCACCGTGGCGTCGGCGGTGCCGTCGAGGTCGCCGCCGCCGCCGACCGCGCTGCCGACCGCGCTCCAGTGCAGCCCGCCCTGGGTCTCCTTCCAGTCGGCCCCGGAGCCGTTGCAGGCGCCCGGGTAGGCCGCGGTGCCCTCCTTCCAGGCCCGGGTCGCCCGGTGCAGGTTGATCTGGGGGATCGCGGTCGTGGCGGTGACCGCGGTCGTGGTCAGGCTGAGCGTCGCCGCCGACACGCTGGCCTTGACCGGGATGTCGCGCAGATCGAACCGGAGCAGGGGCCGGTGGATGACCCCGTTGGCGGCCGTCCCCAGGCGCAGGTTGGCCGCCGCGCCGTAGTTGTTCCAGTCGTAGCAGCCGGCCGGGGTGGTGGTGTCCCTGGCCATGTAGGCGACCTTGCCGTCCTGGGCACCAGGCTGCAGGGTCAGGGTGGCCAGCCCGGCGGCCGGCAGGGCCGCCGCCAGCTCGGTGGACGGCGAGGCGTTGGCCACCACCTCGTAGTAGAAGGTCTTGGAAGGCGCCGCGCTGGTGTCGCGCCAGCGGGTGACGTCCCGGTCCCGGATGGTGGTCAGCAGCGTCGTCGCCGACGGCGTGAAGTTCGCCGTGGCCGAGCGGTGCACCTCGTACCGGTCGAACGGCGCCCCTGAGGGCCCGGTGTAGCGGGTCCATTGCAGCTCGGCGCCGTTGGCGCGCGCCAGCCGGATCGGCAGCAGGTCGACCCCGTCGCCGGTGGCGGCCCGGGCCGGGCGGGCGCCCGGCTGGGACGGCAGGGCGGGCAGCCCCGTGACGAGGAGCGCGACCAGTACCATCAGCGAGACGAGCCGCAGGGTGGGACGACGGCGGCGACCAGGAAGCATCACGCTTCACCTCCGAAAGCCTGGCCGCTGCCTGCGAACCGGGCGCATGGTGGACGCCGGTCGGCGTCTCGCTCGCCGGGCAGTCTGCGCGCCTCCAGGGGCGGCGGGGAGTGCCGCGGACCGCCAGTTCCCCGACAGTTCTCCGACAAAGGCCACGCGGGCGGCGACGGATCGGGTCCCGCCCTCGCATACTTCGCCGTGCTCCCGTGCGCCACTTCCCCCTGGTCACGAAGGTGGACCTCATCATGAGCGTCGCTCTCCAGCAGAGCCCAGGCCTCTGCCACCCGTCCCGTCCAAGCCGGCGGTTACCGCGGACGGCCGTGCTGGCCCTGCCCTCGATGGCCATGACCCCGCCGCTGCTGCGGGAACTGTCGGACCCGCACCTGATCTGGATCACCTGCTTCGACCCTGCCACGTTGCTCGCCTCGGTCGCCGCCTGCGAAGTGGACGCCGTGGTCGTGCACGCCCGGCTCGCCGGTGACGACCTCGCCTCACTCGTCTGGGGGCTGCGGCAGCGCGTGGTCGGCACGGTTGTGGTGGTCGGCGGCCGCTCCCAGGACCGGCTGGCGGGCCACACCTACGGCGCCGATGCGCTGCTCGAGAGTGAGCTGCCGTCCTCTGCCGAGCTGGCCCCTTGGCTGCCCAGCGCACCCGGCGAGCAGGAGTCGTCGGAACGCTCCATCTGGGGACCGCTGCTCCTCGACCGGCGCCGCCGGCGGGCCTTCTGGACGACCCGCGAGATCGCCCTCACCTCCCAGCAGTTCCGCCTGCTGTGGACGCTGTCCGAGGCTGAGGGCGCGCTGGTCACGGTGGCCGAGCTGTCCGACCGGGTCTACGACGGCAACGTGGGCGACGACCGGGAGCGCCTGATGGGCCACGTCCGCAGGATCCGACGGCTGATCGAGGCCGATCCGGCCCACCCCGTCTTCCTGCTCACCGTCCGGGGCGAGGGCTTCCGGCTCGCTGATCCTGACCAGCTCGCCGTCCGCACCCGGGCCCAGGCGGCTTCTTAGGCCGACCTCCCGTAGCACAATCCACAGATCGGCGTGACCCCCTTCAGCGGCACGGTGCGGCGTGCAAGGCTCCGCCGCACACAGCCGCACACGAAGGAGCCGCCGTGCCATCCTCTGACCGCGGGCTGCTGGCCCGCCTCGACATCCTGGTCGAGCTCGTCGCCGACCGCCACGGGCTCGCCCTGCTCCCCGACGGCCGCCTGGCCGCGGCCGAGGCCCGGGTCGCGGCCCGCGCCGTCGGCCTCACCCCGGCCAGGGGCTCGACCGGCCGCGCGTCCGGCCTCGCCCAGCGCGACGCCGTCGAGCTGCTGCGGGCGGTGGCCGACGGGGTCGGCCTCCTGCGGGTCCGGGGCGACCGGCTGGAGGCGACCAGCCTGCGCCACGCCTGGGGCCAGATCGACCGCGGCCTCCGCGCCGGCCTGGTCTATGCCGCCTGGTGCCAGCCAGCAAGCAACGTTTACTGGCTAGCCGACTCAAGTCGCGTCGTCTTGTAGCGTCGACTTGCCACGCCGGCCCCGGCTCCTATCGTCCGCCGTCAAGCGGAAGCGGCCTGCTCGCTGAGCCGCATGAGTTCGGCGTCGAACTGCTCAGTAGGAAGGATCCTCGCGGCCTGGGTCATGGTGTCGAATCTGTTGGTGTAGAGGTTGCGGGTTCCGCTTTCGAACCGCTGGCGGGTCACCGGGTCGTGTCTGGACTTGACCACCGTGATCAGCCCCTCGTTCTCGAAGGCGGCGCGGCCGCGCTCCAGGGTGGCCTCCTTGAACGGGATGAGCACGGCACCGCGGTGACGCTGGGTGGGGTCGTCGATCCAGGTCAGGGGCCGGAACCACGATCCGCTGCCCGGTTCGGTTGCACCGGGGCGGTAGCGGCGGTCGTGGCGCTCGGCGACCATGGCGAAGAGGTAGAAGGCGATCTGGGCGGTGGTCCACTCCGCCAGCGCGCCGCTGGCGATGATCCCGCCCAGGATCGTGACGTAGGTGTTGTTGGGGCTGCCGTCGGGGTCGTCGAAGGGTCGACCCGTCCCGTCATCGCGCAGGACGATGATCCGGGGGTGCCGACCGGGTCGATCCTCCCGCTTGAGCAACCGCAGGTTCTCCAGCTCCCGCAACTGGTCGCCCACCCACTTCCGCTTGGCCTTGAGCACGGCCTGGTCGAGCAGCTCGTTGTCCTCGGGTTGGCCGGTGTACCAGGCGTTCCCGCGGGCGAGATCGTGCAGCTCCGGGTAGGTGTAGGTGTCCAGCACATGGCCCGGCGTCTTGCGCTTGCCCTTGTGCACCGGGTTGAGGGCCACTCCCCGCAGGATCAGATCCAGCTTGACCGCGCCGCTCCGGCGCTTGGTGAGCAGCGGGGCGAGGTGGTCGCGGACGTGGGTCTCACGGATCCGGAACTGGTGCTTGCCCACGAGCTGGGACAGGTAGGGCAAGCCCTTTGGCTTCTCGGTCATCGTCAACCTCTGGAGGATGGGATCCTGCGGGGCATGTGCGTCTGTGATAGCACCCCAGCAACCTCGGCCGCCACCCTGTTGACCTGCACTTTTAAACTGGCTAACCCGAAGTTGGAGGGGTTGTGGCCCCGATCTGGAGGGTCAGGCGACCCCTCGGGAGAGGGTTCTAGACGAGATACGTAGCAAGGCAAAGACACACCGCAGGGCGAAGGTGACTCGTCACCCTCCCTCCAGGTCCGGGTCACCCCGCCGTGGGCCCTACGCCCGAGCGCAAGCCTCCCACTACGGTGCCGTCGCACAGCACGAGCCGAGTCAGGAGGACGGCACGATGGTGGAGGGGAGCCGGGAGCCCGGTGCCCGCATGTGGATCCGGCGGGGCAACACGATGCTCACGATGCGGGGGACGCCAGCAGGCTGGTCGCTGCTGACCGGGTCGTCGGCGTGGGCCCTGCACCACTCGCCGCGGGCGGTGCTCGCCATGCTCGTGCTGGAGCTCGCCGGGTTGGCCGTGCTGCAGTGGCAGCACGGTCGCCTCCAAGCCGGGAGCCGGCAGGGCGCGCTGGCGATCGTGGAGACCCTGCAGGACGCCAGGGTGGTGGTCATCGGAGCCGACGGGTCCATCGAGGTCCGCGCCGGACCGGAGACCTCAGCGAGCTAGGCCACCTGTGGGCTCCCAGTGGGCAGCTCGGTGAGTCGCTGCTGGCCGAGCGGACCCGGACCCTGCCCTTGGCATGGTGGTCAAGGAGGGCGGCGGCCATCTGGCTGCGGCCGGCGTTGTGGACACAGACGAACAGCACCTCGGGGACGACTTTCACGATGGCTTCTTCAAGGCTGACCTGGTCGCGGCTCCAGCCGGCCAGAACCCTGCCGCCGGTGCAGCCGGTCCGCGTGTGCCATGGCCAGGCTGGCGATGGCCGCACAGAGGGCCACGGCGTCCATGACGAGCTGGTAGCTCCCGGTTGCCGTGCGCAGGGTGGCGGCGGCGACCGGGGCGGCGGCCCGACCGATGGTGAGGGTGAGGGCGAGGATGCCGTTGATGCTGGCGAAGGCGGCGACGCCGTAGAAGTCGGCGACCAGGGCGGCCCGGGCCAGCGAGATGAGCCCGACCCCGAGCCCGAACAGGACCACGAAGGCGATCACCCCCGCCGGCCCGTCGGTGAGGAGCAGGACGCCGACTGCCAGGGCCTGGACCGCGAAGATGGCCGCGGTGGTCTGGGCCAGCGGCCAGCGCCGGCCAAGCAGGGTGACCAGGATGCGCCCGCCGACCGACATGGCGCCGATGAGCCCGGTCCAGGCGGCCGCAAACCCGGCCGAGTAGTGCTGCTCGCGCAGGTAGGCGACCAGGTGGACGGTGACCGTGGAGGTCGCCAGGGTGGCGGCGAAGAACGCCGCGGCCAGCCACCACAGCGCCGGGTCGCGCAGCGCGCGCTGGCGGGCAACGCCGACGTGCCGCTCGGGCGCCCTTCGGCCCTGGAGGTGGTCGGATCGGCGGCCGGGCAGGGTGGCGTTGGGAACGACGGTGAGGGGCACGAGGAGGACGGCCAGCACCACCAGGGCGTGGCGCCAGCCCTGGGCCTGGACCAGCCAGCCGGCCAGCGGGACGTAGATGACGCTGGCGAACCCGGCGATCACGGTCAGGGCCAGCAGGGCCCGGGTCCGGGCGGCGGCGTCGTGGAACCAGGTGGCGATGACCGCGAAGGCGGGCTCGTACAGGACGGCGGCCATGACCAGGCCGATGCCGGCCCAGATGGCGTAGTAGGCGCCCAAGCTGGTGACCTGCGCCCAGGCCAGCACCAGCACGGTGGCGGCCGTGGACCCGGTGGTCATGAGGGCGCGGGCGCCGTGGTGGTCCAGCCAGCGGCCGACCGGGATGGCGGCCACCCCGGAGACGACGATGGCCAGCGAGTAGGCGCCGGTCAGGGCGCTCCGCGACCAGCCCAGGTCGTGCTGCATGGGCAGCAGGAAGACCCCGAAGGCGTAGGCCAGGATCCCGTAGGAGGTGGTCTCGGTCATCGCCAGGGTTAGAACCAGCCGCCAGCCATACCTGGGCCTCTGGCGGCCACCGGCCTCTGGCGGGGGAGGAGGGTCCCTCGTCATCGTGGCCAGGCTAGGGACAGCAGGTGGCCCTGCTCCAGTCCGCCGCCGTCCCCACCGCCGCGCCGGCCACCAGACTAGTGGGGCGGTCCGGGGCGGACGCCGCGGGCTGGCGCCGGTGCCGGCGCTGGGCGGTGATGAGCAGGGCTCGGTTGGTGGCGCAGATGGCTGCGGCCGGCGGTCCCTGGTCACGGTGGACGGCGCCGGCGTGGTCGCCGACAAGGGCGGCCACGACTGAGCGGACCTGCTGGTAGCCGGTGGCCAGCAGGAAGGTGGGGGCGCGGCCGTAGCTCTTCATCCCCACGATCACGTAGCCGGGTTCGGGGTGGGCGAGCTCGGCGATGCCGTGGGCGGGCACGGTGCCGCAGGTGTGCACGTTGGGGTCGATCAGCGGGCCGAGCGTGGCCGCACTTTCCAGGGCCGGCTCCAGCGCCAGCCGCAGCTCGGTGGCGATGGCGTGGTCGGGTCGGAATCCGGTGGCCGCGATCACCTGATCGGCCTCCACAACCAGGCGCTGAGCCTGGGTGAGGTCGTCGCCAAGGAATTGGTCACCGGCCAGCGTGATCCGGTTGCCGGCCAGCTCGACCTGTGTGATGCGAAAGCCGCTGACGAGCTGGATGCGGCCGTTCTCGACCAGGGCAGCCAGGTCGGTGGCGAGTTGGCCGCGGGCGGGGAGCTCGTCGGCGCCGGCGTTGCCCTTGCCGACCAGCGGCCGGGGGGTGGCCGAGCGGACCGCCCACACGACCTGGGTTCCGGGTGCCTGCTGTTGGAGCTCGGAGACAGCGAGCAGGCTGGTCGCGGCCGAATGGCCGGCCCCGACCACCACCGTCCGCCGGCCGGTGTAGCGGCCGCGGTCGCGACCCAGAACATCAGGCAGCCCGTAGACGATCCTGGCACTTGCGTCGGGCTCGCCGAGGGCCGGCAGCCCGGCGGCGCCCAGCGGGTTGGGTCGGGTCCAGGTGCCGGAGGCGTCGATCACCGCCCGTGCCCGCAGGTCCCGCAGCTCCCCCTGGTGGTCGCGGATGCGGACCAGGAAGGGGAGCTGGTCGCGGCCCGGGCTGCGGACCTTATCCAGGTCCTGGCGGGCGACCGCGACCACCCTGGTGTTCAGCCGGATCCGCCGGGCCAGGGCAGGAAGGGCGGCCAGCGGCTCCAGGTAGCGCTCGAGCAGGTCGCCGCCCGTGGGGAGGGCGTCGGGGTTGGGGCCGGTCCAGCCGGTGAGGTCGAGCAGTCGCACGCTGACCGGGTCCAGGGTCAGGCACCAGGGGGAGAACAGCCGCACATGCCGCCACTGGGCGATGTTGGCCCCGACTCGGGGGCCAGCCTCCAGGACGAGGGGTTCCAGGTCGCGCTCCAGCAGGTGGGCGGCGGCGGCCAGCCCGACCGGGCCGGCCCCGATCACGACCACCGGCAGGCCGGTGCGGGCGCTGGGGACGCCGTCGGGGTCCTCCAGTGCGAAGGGTTGATTGCCGTTGTTGGGTGCCATTGGTGCTCCTCGAGACCTTAAATCGACCGATGTCGATGTATGGAGTTGTGGTGCTCCCTGGGTCGGGTTGGCGGTGGGACGGCCTGGCGCCCGGACGAGGGGAAGGCTCGTCCGGGCGCTGGCTGCGGGTCAGGTCAGCAGCAGCCGGACGGCTGCACGACCGGGAGCTCGCGACGGGGAACTATAGGCGCGGCGGCGGCGGTGGTGTTGACTGGTCGGGTGGCCTTGATGATGGCCGAGTGGAGCCCATCGCCGACCGGGTGGGTGAAGGTCACCGAGATGTCGGCGAACCCGGCGGCGGCCAGGCCGGCCTCGTACTCGGCCTTGGAGAGGGCGCCGGCGATGCAGCCGACCCAGGCGCCCCGCTCGGCCCGGTCGGCGGGGGAGAGGTGGTCCTCGGCGACCACGTCGGTGATCCCGATCCGGCCGCCCGGCTTGAGGACCCGGAAGGTCTCGGCGAACACCGCCGGCTTGTCGGTCGACAGGTTGACCACGCAGTTGGAGATAACCACATCGATGGTCTCGGCGGGCAGGGGGATGGCTTCGATCTGGCCCTTGAGGAAGTCGACGTTGGTGGCGCCGGCCTGGGTGGCGTTGCGGCGGGCGAGTTGCAGCATCTCCTCGATCATGTCCAGCCCGTAGGCCTTGCCCGTCGGGCCGACCCGCCTGGCCGACAGTAGGACGTCGATGCCGCCGCCCGAGCCGAGATCCAGCACCGTCTCGCCCTCGTGCAGGTCGGCCACCGCGGTGGGGTTGCCGCAGCCCAGGCTGGCCAGCACGGCCGCGTCGGGGAGGGCCTCGCGATCGGTGGCGGCGTACAGGCCGGCGCCGATCCCAGGCTGCTCGTCCTGGACGCTCGTGCAGCAGCTGCTGTCGCAGCCGCAGTCGGCCGGCTGACCGCAGCCACAGCCGTCCTGTCCGCTGGTGACCTGGGTGGCGGCGGCGGCATAGCGGGCGCGGACCTGCTCGCGCAGGGCGTCGGGGTCGGTCTGCTGGGTGGTCATCGGGTGGCTCCTTGGAGGTCGACGGCGCCGGCGAGGCGGCCGAGGGTCTCGCGGTTCAGCGAGTAGTAGGCCCAGGTGCCGCGCTGCTCGCGCTCCAGCAGCCCAGCTTGCAAGAGCTTCTTGAGGTGGTGGCTGACGGTAGGCTGGCTGAGCCCAAGGGGGCCGGTGAACTCGCACACGCAGACCGGGTCGGGGCTGGTGGCCAGCAGGTTGACGATCTTCACGCGATGGGGGTCGGCCAGGGCCTTGAACAGCCGAGCCGTCGCCGCCGCCTCGGCGTCCGACAGTGACACCGCCCCGAGCGGCGCGCAGCAGGCTGCGGCGGTCGCGGTGGTCGGGTCGGCTGCCGTGGCGGTCGCCATCCGAGGGATCCTCCTCATATCGATGAACGTAAATGCAGGATGGCACCATGCATCGAGATCTGTCAATGAACGCGCTCCAGCCTGGCCGGAAGCGTGCCCGTGGAGGTTCTCGACCTGCGCCGGCCCGACCTCCGCCGCGCCTACGCGGCCGACGACTGGTTCCCCGACCTGCCCGAGCTGTGAGACCCGGGCTGCATCAGGCGAGCGCGGCAAGGAGGCGTCGGCAGCGCTCCGGGTCTTCGGTCAAGCCGTGCTCAAGCCCCCACAGCCAGTAGTCCACACAGCGCACGATCGCCCAGCCGCGCGCCTTCTCGCCGTCCAACTCACCGCTGGCGGCCAGGACCGCCAGCAAGCGGCGGATCGCGGCGGCGTCCTCCAGCTCGTCCACCCGGGTCCACAGCAGCTCGGGAACGGCGTGCTCGGGGTCGCCGGCGACCGGCTTGGGGTCAATGGCCAACCAGGGTTCCCGGTGGCCGGCCAGGACGTTGCCGTAGTGCAGGTCGGCGTGGACCAGCTGGTCACCGGCGCTGGCGCCCAGCTCGTGGGCCAAGCCACCGGCGATGGCAAGCCAGCCCTCGGGCACCGGGCGGCCGAGGCGCTCCTGTCGCCCCAGCAGCGAGGCTGCGATGGCAGCGGCCACCGCACGCAGGGGGCGAACCCCCTCCGGCGCCGGGATGGCCAGGCGCCGCAGCAGCCTCCCGGCGACCTGGGTGGCGGCCCGGAGGTCCAAGCTGTCCAGGGTCCGCGCTGCGTCCGGCCGCTCCAGCAGCAGCGCCCCGGCCTTTGGGTCTGCTTCGAGCAGGAGCACGGCGCCCCGTCCCCTCCAGGCCGCCAACGCAAGTGCCTCGTCAACGGTCCGCTCGGCTGGCCAGGTGAGCTTGAGCACGCACCGCTCAGCCCCCCGACGGACCGGGATGACCACGGCGTGGTAGCCGCACGCAGCTAGGTCATCCTCGACCTGGAGTCGCCACCGTCGGCACAGCCGGTCGACCAGGGCCGGCAGCCCAGCGATCCATGCCCGACCCTCGACGCTGGCTTGGGCAGCGAACTCCACCGGCTCCGCCACCCGATCAAGGTCGACAACCGCTGGATATCGATCCTGCGCTGCTCCATCCCGTTGTCGGCGACCGATCCGAGGCTCTTTCATGCAGCGATGGTAGGCGGCGGCCGCGGCTGCCTGGCGCATGCCCCCCTCGGGGAGTGGAGCGGCCGCGTCGCCTGCGGCGGCAATCCCAGCCGGACCTGATTGCCACCGGCGTGGTGCCGGCCGTCCACCGCGTGCGGCTCAGATAGGGGAGGTCTCGGCCAGGATCTCCAGGCACAGGTCCCGGCACTGGTCGCAGATCCGGGGCAGGCCGCCGAACTTGCCGGCAGGCACCGACAACCCGCTGGCGACCAGGTGCCGCACCTTCCGGCCCTCCAGGCCACAGAAGCTGCACTGGACCTGCGACCCCGGCGCCTCCAACCGCAGCGACCCCTCCGCCTGGTCCTCGACCGCCGAGCCGGCGGCCAGCCGGGTCGCCCGGAGCACGCACCGATCGCAGATGAACACCTGCGGCCCGACGATCAGCTTGGCGCACACGTCGCGCGGGCGGCCACAGAACGAGCACGGCCCCACCGGCCCCGACAGCAGCTGTGGTTCCCGCCGCCACCGCCGCCGGGTCGGCTCGGCGGCCTCCTCGATGATCTGGTGGACCCGCTGGTGGCTCAGGCGCAACGCCTGGGCGATCTCCCGCAGCGACCCGCCGGCCGCGTGCAAGCGGCGGATCGCCTGGTGATAGTCCACCTTGGCCCGGTAGGCGGCATGCTGGGCCACGGCGAGCTGCTCCTTCGCACGCTCGGCCTCGCGGACCAGTTCCGGGTCAAGCCCCACCTGTCTAGTATCGCTAGACAGATCGGGGTCGTCCAGCCCCAGCCAACATGGACAACACCAATGCCCAGGCAGGGTCCTCGGGGCACCGGGCCGCTCGCCGCCAACAGACTAGGGGGAGGAAGATCGCCTTGGCGGGTGAGAGAGGGAGGTCGCCATGACCCCAGCCACAGCGGTTGGCTACCTCGAGATGCGGATCGCCAAGGTCGTCGGGCTTGCAGCCGACGACGAGCTATTCGACTACGTCGTCCTGGACGAGGTGGCAGGCGACCGGCACCTTGCCATCGAGATCGGCCAGCCAGAGGCCTTCAGCCTGGCCGCTCGCCTCGGTGGAATCACCTGGCCCCGTCCGATGACCTACCAGTTCGTCGCCGCCCTGGTGCAGGCCCTTGGCGGGCGGGTGCGGCAGGTGCGGATCGATCGGGTGGTGGAGGAGGCCTACGTCGCCACCGTGGAGGTGGACGGCCCGCCTGGTGTGCAGGCTGTCGATGCGCGGCCCAGCGACGCGTTGAACCTGGCGGTGCTGGTGGGCGCACCGATCTTCGTCGCCCCTGAGGTGCTGCAGGAGGCGGAGGCCAGACGCACAGGTGATTCCCCTGGAGCGGCGCGTCTGCGTCGGGCGCTGGTCGCGCCGCCGATGACGATTGAGCAGGTGGGGAGGTAGTCGCGGGTACTGCCTGGAGGATCGGTAACCGGTCTCGGCGCAGCGCAGGCAGCCGTCACCTGGGCAGGGGAGTCGGCCGCTGTGGGCTGCTGAGGGTCGTGGTGGGTCGGGCTGGCTGCGCCCGGTCCAGCCACAGCGACCGCACCGAGTCGGCGCTGAAGTGGACCCCGTGTCCGTCGGGGTCGCCATGCCGAGCGGCCAGCTCGGCAATCGACGGCAGCGGATCGCGACCAAACCACAGCGCCTCCAAGGACCGCCCACCTTCCTCGAGCGCGTCGGCCAGCGCCGCCCGCGGCCCGTCGGTGCCCAGGTTGCCGTGCCGCTCGCAATACCAGCCGGCCACGCCGGTGTGCAGGTCGAGATTGGGGCGGCACACCAGCTCCAGCACCTCACCGGCGTGGCGCGTGAAGGACGGCCAGTCGCCGGCCAGCGCGCGACGTGCCCAGGCCGCCTCGGTGTGGGCCGCCAGGTTCGCCCAGACGTCGTGGTCGAATGGGCTGAAGGTGCGGATCCGGTCGGCCAACGGCAGCAGCTCCGACAGCGCCGGCCGCAGCCGCTCGTTGCGACGACCACGGGTGTTCGGGTAGTAGGTCGCCGGCCCCCACCACATCTGGTCGATCTCCAGCCGCTGCAACACCCCCAGGAGCCGTTCGGCCTGTGGGGCGTTGGCCGTGGTGAGGAACACGTTGGCGCCGGCCCGCATCCCGACCGCATGCGCGCGCTGGATGGCCAGGCAGGTCTCGGCGTAGGCGCCCGTGCGGTTGACCTGGCGGTCGTGCTCGACCCCGAGGCCGTGGAAGGCCACCCAGATCGTGGTCGTGCCCAGGCTGGCCGCGGCCGCCAGCAGCTCCCGCCAGTCCTCGCGGGTGGCCAGGGGCACCCCGGTGGTCGCCAGCGGTTCGAACTCGGCCCCGCCGACGTGGTCGGCGAAGACCCGCAGGAGCTCCGGCGCCTGGGGGTGGGCGGCCAGCTCGTGCATCGGGTAGGCGCCAAAGCCGAGCCCGTGGGTGTCGCAGAACTGGTGGGTCTGCTCCAGCACCCAGGCGACCTCGTCGACCGGCATGGCCGGGTAGGGGACGCCTTGGGCCCAGCAGTGGCGGCACACGGTGGGGCAGCCCACCACCTCGACCTGGAGCCAGAGTTCGGCGACCATCCTGGGGCCAGTATCTGCCCGCGCTGGTGGCCTGTCAGGCGACTTTGTCCCCGCCGGACACCGACCAGTAGCACCCGATGCGGTCGAGCGCCCCGCCCCTGGCAGATGGAGCGGCAGGCGGGGAAGTCCGGTCGCTGGGTGACCAGGCGGGTCCTGGTCGTCAACCCAGCAGCTTGTCCACCGGTCGAGCCTGGCCAGCCGCCGCGGCAGCTCGATCAGCGCACTGGTGACCTCGGCCTCCGCCTGCCGGCGCACCGCCCGGTTGGCCGCTTGGCTGAGGCTGCGGCGCAGATTCAGCTCCAGCCAGTTGGCTACCGCGCTCAAGGAAGCGGCCAGGACCGTCGGTGTCTGGTCCTGCAGGATGCCACCCGCCGCGCGGTAGCTCTCCATCAGCGCCAGCGCGACCCGCTCATCCGGCTCGCCATGGGCGCGGCTGGACCAGCTCACCACGGCGGCGGCGACCTCCTCGGCCGCGTTCCAGGGCCCGGCGTCGTCCCAGTCCACGATCCACGGTCGACCCCCGGCCGACACCAGGACGTTGCCCGGGACCAGGTCGCTGTGGGTCACCACCAGCGGCACGGCCTCGGCCGCCCTGGCCGCGACCAGCGCCTCGACCTCGGCCAGCAGCGGCAAGGCGGCGCGCAGGCGCCCCGCCCACCCACGTCCAGCCCGCTCCGCACACGCGGCCAGCTGCCGCCAGTGGGCCGCACCATGGGCGGCCCGATACCACTGATCAACCTGTGCGCCCTGGCCACAAGGGACGCCGAGGCGGTGGATCGTGGCCAAGACGCCGCCGAGCTCGCTGGCCAACCTGATCGACGTCGGCGCCCTGGGGGTGCTTCCGTCCACCCATTCATGGACCCGGACCAGCACCGGCTGGGGGCCCAGGTCGGCGACCTCGGCAACGCCGGCGCCGGTCGCCACCACAGGGCACGGGCGGGGCAGGGGCACCCCGGCGGCCAACGCCGCCAGTTCCAGGCGCACCGGCCCCTCCAACGCCTCCACGCCGCGGGCATGCGGATCCCGGTTGAACGCCTTGACCGCGAACCGGCCCCGGCTGGTCGACAGCCGCCATGATCGGTGCACGGCGCTCGGTCCGCTGGTGATGGCGACCAGCGGACCGGTCGGGGTGCCGAGCCCGAAGGCCTCAGCGATTAGCGATAGCGAGAGCTCCATATGCCCTGGCTGGCTTCGGCTGCTGCCATGCTGCCGGCAGCACCGAGCGCACGCATGGCGGACGGGGGTTGTGGTCGGGGCGGTCTGTTGTGTCTAGAAGCACAGGTGGCCACGAGACTATCCACTGAAGCAAGCGATACAGGCGGGTCCGCTACGGCGACGCGAGTACTGACCAATCCCCCGAGCGGGCCCTCCAAGTCGGTCACCTGGAGCATGGTGGTGGGACGGCGCTAGCGGTGAGCTGATGAGGCTCCCGGCAGGGGGTCGTGACCCTGCCAGGCCATGGTGAGTGCGACCTGGCATGGGTGAGGATCAGGTCACCGCTGTCCGGGGACATGGCAGCAGCCTGGTCGGAGGCCCAGGTCGTATTCGCCGGTCCAGGGGCCGGGGTCGGTGGCGACATGGTCGGGCGAGGGCGGTACTGTCCCCGGTATGCAGCAGACTCGCACAGCACCGGCCACCCTGGAAGCGGTGCTGGAGCGGATCACCTACGCCAACCAAGACACCGGCTACACCGTCGCCCGGGTGGCCACCAACCGATCCAGCGACCTGCTCACGGTGGTCGGGCCGCTGCTGGGAGCCCAGCCCGGGGAGAGCCTGCGCCTCCAGGGCCGCTGGACCAGCCACCCCCAATACGGCCGCCAGTTCCAGGTCGAGGCCTACCAGACGGTCTTGCCGGCGACCATCCAGGGGATCCGCCGCTACCTCGGTTCGGGGCTGATCAAGGGGATCGGGCCCAAGATGGCCGAGCGGATCGTGGCCCACTTCGGCCCGGCCACCCTGGAGGTGATCGAGCAGCAGCCTGCCCGCCTGATCGAGGTGCCTGGTCTGGGTCCCAAGCGGACCGCGATGATCACCGCCGCCTGGGCCGAGCAGCAGGCCATCAAGGAGGTCATGGTCTTCCTGCAAGGCATGGGTGTCTCCACGTCGCTTGGGGTGCGGATCTACAAGACCTACCGGGACGAGGCCATCGAGGTGGTCCGCCGCGAGCCGTACCGGCTGGCTGGCGACGTGTGGGGGATCGGGTTCAAGACCGCCGACCAGCTCGCCCGCAGCCTCGGCATCCCCCATGACAGCCCCCAGCGGGTCAAGGCCGGCCTGCAGTTCGCGCTGTCCCAGGCGACCGAGGATGGCCACTGCTATCTCCCCGAGACCAAGCTGGTGGCCAAAGCAACAGGGCTGCTTGAGGTGGAGGGCGAGCTCGCCCGGGAGTGCCTTGACGAACTTATTCGAGAGGAGGCCGTAGTTGCCGAGCCCCTGCCTGCCCACGTGGCCCCGGAGGTCCAGGGAAGCCCGGAGCGGGCCATCTGGCTCATTCCGTTCCATCGTGCCGAGCGTGCGCTGGCGGGTGGGCTGCTGCGCCTGCTCGAGGCCTCCGTCGACCGGCTGGCCTGGTCCCAGGCGGTGGACTGGCCGGCCGCGCTGGCCTGGCTCCACCAGACCACCGGCGTGACTCTGTCGCCCGAGCAGGAAGCGGCGGTCCAGTTGGCCCTGACCCAGCGGGTGGCGGTGCTGACCGGCGGCCCTGGCTGCGGCAAGAGCTACACCGTGCGGGCCGTCGTGACCCTGGCCCGCGCCAAACGAGCCGAGATCGCCCTGGCCGCCCCCACCGGCCGGGCCGCCAAGCGCCTCTCCGAGCTGGCCGGGCTGGACGCCGCCACCCTGCACCGGCTGCTGCAGCTGCGCCCGGGCGGGGACGCCGCCTTTGACCGCGACCATCCCCTGGACGCCGACCTGGTGGTGGTCGACGAGGCCTCGATGCTGGATGTGCTGTTGGCCAACAAGCTCATCAAGGCCATCCCACCCGGCGCCCACCTGCTGTTGGTCGGCGACGTCGACCAGCTCCCAAGCGTCGGCGCCGGGGAGGTGCTGCGGGACCTGCTGGCCGCCGAGCGGCTGCCCCGGGTCCGGCTGACCCACATCTTCCGCCAAGCCCAACACAGTGGGGTGGTCACCAACGCCCACCGCATCAACGCCGGCCAGCACCCGATCACCCACGGCCTGGATGACTTCTTCCTGTTCCCGGAGGAGGACCCTGAGCAGGTCGCCGACCTGGTGGTGGACATCGTGGCCAACCGGCTGCCCCGCCGCTTCGGCCTCGACCCGGGACGCGAGGTGCAGGTGTTGTGTCCCATGCATCGAGGACCAGCCGGCGCCGGGGTCCTGAACGAGCGGCTGCAAGGCGCGCTAACGCCAGCGCGCGAGGGGGTCTCTGAGCGCCGCTTCGGCGGCCGCGTCTACCGGGTCGGGGACAAGGTCATGCAGCTGCGCAACAACTACGACAAGGGCACCGCCGGGGTGTTCAACGGCTCGGTCGGGGTCGTGACCGCGCTCTCGCTGGAGGACCAGGAGCTCCGGGTCCTGTTGGACGAGGACGAGGAGGTCGGCTACGGCTTCGATGAGCTGGATGAGCTGACTCACGCCTATGCGGTCAGCATTCACCGTTCCCAGGGCAGCGAGTATCCCTGCGTGGTCGTGCCCCTGACGATGAGTGCGTGGCTGATGCTGCAGCGCAACCTGCTCTACACCGCCGTCACCAGGGCCAAGCGGATCGTGGTGCTGGTTGGCAGCCGCCGCGCCCTAGCCAAGGCCGTCCGGACTCAGAGCGCCGGCCGTCGCTACACCGCCCTCACCCAACGGCTCCAGCCACAACCAGGACGAGCAGGCGCAGGGTGATCCATCGGAAGCGCCAGCGTTCGGCGACCGGAGCTCGCGCCGGCGTCAGCGCGGGGAACTGGGCCACCAACTCTCGCCCAAGCCGCTCGTTCATCGCTTGGTTGGATCAGGCCGCAGCGGCCAAGGTTCGACACTGTGAGGGCTGCAGTGAGGCTCGCGTTCAGGGCGCACATATGCGCTCTGGTGCCACCGGGTGCCCTGGTCGGCGTTCCTGCGAGGCCCCGGGCTCGAGGTCGTGGTCGGCGCCCGGCTGTGGGTGCTGCGCCTGCTGCTCGGCCTGCCCGCCGGGGTCGACGTCGGCCTCCAGGGCCTGGTCGAGACGGTGGCCAACGGGCTCGAGCTCGACCTGGACGAGTGGCTGCCCCGCGCCCTCGCGGCCGCCTTCCTCGACCCCCTGGTCGCCCTCGGCGTCGCCGACATCCGCCCGCCCCCGCCCCATCCCGGCGCCAGCCTCCGCCTTGGCCCCAGGGCCGCCACCGTCATCGGCTCCGCCCTGGTCGCCGCCGGCGAGGAGGTCTCCCTCACCTCGACCCCGGTCAACTGACCCGCCGCCCTGGTCAGAGCGAGGGGCCCGCCGGGCCCGAGATGTGGGTGACCGGGAGGGAGGTGGCCCGCCGGACCCGGTGGGGGAGGTCCATCGCCATCCACCGCGACAGCCGCCGCGGCAGGGTCGAGACGATGACCTCGTCCACGTCCTCGCGGCCGGCCAGCTTGCGGATCGCGTCCAGTGGCATCGGGTCGACCACCTCGCCGTCGGCCTCGGCGCCGGCTTCCCTGAGCCGGTCGAGCTCGTGCCGCAGCCGGCCACCGGCCAGGGTCCGGGCGATCTTGTAGGCGCCCGGCAGCACCCCCTCCAGGCCGCCGGTGAACCAGCGGTCGGACGCCTCGGTGTTGGTGACCGGCACCACCAGGTAGAAGCGGCACGGCCCGGCGTCCAGGCACTCGCCCAGCTTGGCGGTGAGCTGCTCGCCGCCCAGGGTCTGGTTCGCCACCACCAGGTACCGACGCATGCCCATCACTCCTTGGGGCCGTCTTCGCCTGTGCGGAACTGTAGCTCGCCACTCCGGCGCTTGAGCAGGCACCTTCAAGCCGACATCGAGCTCCAAGCCTCAGTGGACCAAGTCTAGAACGCTTGGCCGACCGGAGCGATCGCCCGTCCACGCTGGCCGAATACCTACGGGCGCAGGGCGGATCGCGGCGGAAACCCAGTCCGGGGGAGTCGGACGCTCCCGGCAGTGGGGCCGTCACCTTGGCTGACCGGCAGCCGCCGGGTCGAGACCGTGGTCGGCCAGCCGAGCGGCTGCTACCACCCCCAGCGGCTGTGGGCCCGCGACGGCTGGTGGCCACGCACCGCAAGTTGCTCGGCCCCACCCCTCGCCGTCTACCTGTGCCAGCAGCCGGGCTTCGGTCGGAAGCAGCAGCCTGCCCCCACCGAAGGCAGTGGGTGGAGAATCGCACCCCCAGGGCTGGCCAAGGGTATTCGTCGCCGGTATCAAGGCGAGCGTCCTCGTCGCTGCCTCGACGGTCTCGGCAGGCGGGGTCGAGGAGAGCAAAAGGTCTACCCATTGCCTGCGATGAACGCCAGCACCGGCGACATGCTGAGGAACGACGGTATGATATATCGCAATGTATCTTCAGTGGCCTGCTCGATGTGCGGCGGACGAGGTGATGACCTGGATGGTAGAGCCGGAAGGAAGATATCTCGGTCTCTTCGGGCCTTCCCCGCAGGGTGGTCGTCGACGGCGCCGTGGCGAGGCCCGAGCTGCCATCCTCGCCTTGCTGGCGGAGCAGCCGATGCACGGGTACGAGATCATGCAGCAGCTCAACGCGCGCACTCGGGGGATGTGGCGTCCGAGCCCCGGCGTGATCTATCCGGCACTCCAGATGCTGAAAAATGAGGGATTGGTCATGGACGAGGACGTCGATGGGAGGCGAGTATTCTCGCTATCCGAAGCTGGGCGGGCTGAGGTCGACCGGGACTCCATAACCTCCTCTTTAGAACAGATCGTCAGGGGCGCCGACCCAGCGGTCCTAGAATTACGTGACGCGGCGTTGCAGGTTGGCGCGGCGGTAACCCAGATCGCTCAGGTCGGCAAGCCTAGCCAGAAGGAGCGGGCGCTTGAGATACTCACGGATGCCCGCCGCCGCCTGTATTCGATTCTCGCGGATGCCGACTGATTAACGAGGCGACCGGATCAACAAGATCCTGACGCTGTTTGGCAGGAATTCCACTGGCGTCGTTTGCTTCTGTCGCTACGTTGCCCACCGAGGTACCTGGCCACAGCGCCGAGGCAACCTAAGAGGCGGTACCAACCCAACCCGTGCCACAGGCGCGGAGGGTCGCGCTCCCTGTCAGGCTGGGACGGGAGAGCACGGGGCCGCTCGCGAGGTATGCGTGTCAGATCCCTATTGATCGCTATCCAAGCATCAGTGATCATCGGGATTTGCAGATGGCCATGAGCGAGCGGAGGTTGACCGGGTTGGGGGGTGGCCTGCCTCATGGTGGGCGGTTGGTCGAGCGGCGCCTGGACGCCGACGAGGCGGGGGCTTTGGCGTCTGGGTCGCTGTCGTCGCTGGTGCTGACCGCGGCCGAGGCGGCCGACCTGCGCGCCCTGGCCAGTGGGGCCTACTCGCCGCTGACCGGCTTTCTGGGGGCCACCGAGCACGAGTCGGTGACCGAACAGATGCGTCTGGCTGACGGGACCTTGTGGCCGATCCCGGTCTGTTTGGGCATCCCCGAGGGGCTCGGGGTCGGTCCCGGCCGCCTGGCCCTGCGGGGCGAGGGGGGTGAGCTCCTGGGGGTGCTGGAGGTCGCCGAGGTGTTCGAGCGCGACCGGGCGGCCGAGGCCGAGCTGGTCTATGGCACCACCGATCCGGCGCATCCGGGGGTGGCCCGGGTGCTGGGGGCGCCGTCGCGGGCCGTGGCCGGTCCCATCCAGGCGCTGGTGGGGCCGCTTCAGGGGCCGGTGGGGGCCCGGGCGTTGACCCCGGCCGAGACCCGGAAGGTCTTCGCCGAGCGCGGCTGGCAAAGCGTGGTCGGGTTCCAGACCCGCAACCCGGTCCACCGGGCCCATGAGTACCTGATGAAGTGCGCGCTGGAGATGGTCGATGGGCTGTTGCTGCACCCGCTGGTCGGCCCGACCAAGGAGGGCGACGTGCCCGCCGAGGTGCGCATGGGGGCCTATGAGGCGGTGCTCGGCTACTTCCCGCCCACCCGGGTCCTGCTGGCCGCCCTGGTCGCGCCCATGCGCTATGCCGGGCCCAGGGAGGCGGTGCTGCATGCCCTGGTGCGCAAGAACTATGGCTGCACCCACTTCATCGTCGGCCGCGACCACGCCGGGGTGGGCCGCTACTACGGCGCCTTCGAGGCCCAGGAGCTGCTGGCCTCGCTGCCCGCCGAGGAGCTGGGCGTGGTGCCGCTGTGTTTCGACAACGCCTTCTACTGCCGCCGCTGTGGGGCCATGGCCACCGCCAAGACCTGCCCCCATCCCGACCGCGACCATGTGGCGTTGTCGGGCACCCAGGTCCGGGCGATGCTGGCCGCCGGTCAGCTGCCACCGCCCGAGTGCTCCCGGGTCGAGGTGGCCTCCCTGCTGCTCGAGGCCTACCGCTCCTGATCACCACCTCCCAGGAAAGGCGCAGCGTCCATGACCAACGACACCGGCTTTGTGCTCTGGCTCACCGGCCTGTCCGGCGCGGGCAAGTCGACCGTGGCCGCCAAGCTCGCCCCCGCCCTGGCCGAGCGCGGCCACCGGGTCGAGCTGCTGGACGGCGACGAGGTCCGCGCCAACCTCTGCCAGGGCCTTGGCTTCAGCCGGGCCGACCGCGACACCAACATCGCCCGCATCGGCTATGTCGCCGCCAAGCTGTCCAAGCACGGCGTGGCCGTGCTGGTGGCGGCCATCTCCCCCTACCGCCAGGCCCGCGACCGGGTCCGGGCCGCGGTCGAGGTCTTTGTCGAGATCCATGTGGCCGCGCCCGTCTCGACCTGCGCCGCCCGCGACCCCAAGGGCCTGTACGCCAAGGCCCTGGCCGGCCAGATCACCAACTTCACCGGCATCTCCGACCCCTACGAGCCGCCCCTGGCCCCCGAGCTCACCCTCCACACCGAGTCCGAGAGCGTCGACGACTCGGTCCACCAGATCCTGGCCTGGCTGGACACCAACCAACTCACCGAGCCCTCGGATCGGAACAGGATGTCCTCCCCAAATCTCCACAAGCGAGGCAAATGAAGTGAACATTGACACCAGCCATCGACCGGGCCAAGGTAGTGCCCGACAAATCATCTCTGATAGTGCCTGCTGGCAGGGTTGATGCGTAGGCACGTGCGAGGGTGCTGCGGAGAGGGGGGAGTGAAGAGAAGGCGCGCAGCTTCCGAGTAGGCTGAGAGCTTGTTGGCGGCAATCGCTCCCCGGCCTTTGCATGGCCACCGAGCCAGACCACGACTCGCATGCAGGACTCGTCATCCCGAGACCGATCGCATTTGAAAGAGGTTGCGTCATGGGTGCTAGCAGGCAGCAACGGCGACACATCTCAAGGGGGCCGGGGTGGCAGTCCGATGCCCGGGGGCGTACCGGACCACACTGCCCGTGCCAGGGCATCCTGCCGCCCTATGTTCTGCAGCAGATCGCCGTCAACGGGAACGAGCGACAGCGGCGCTCGGCCGGGACGACGTTGCTGCTGGACCAGTCCATTCGGCTGGCGCGCGCCGTCTCTGTCGAGGCCGGGCTGACTCCGCGGGCGTTCGCGCCCCGGGCCGCAGTGGGGATCGAGGCTGAGGGCCCGGATCGGGTCATCTCCGACGCCCAGCACACCCAGGAGCTGCCTGGAGTCCCGGTCCGGGCCGAAGGCGACCCTGAGACCAACGACCCTGCGGCCGACGAGGCCTACGACGGTCTGGGCGCGACCTACGAGCTGTTCGCCGAGGCGTTCGAGCGCGACTCGATCGACGGAGCGGGCATGTCCCTCCTCGGGACGGTCCACTTCGACGAGGACTACGCCAACGCGTTCTGGGACGGCGTCCAGATGGTGTTCGGAGACGGCGACGAGGAGCTGTTCAACCGCTTCACGGTGGCCGTGGATGTCATCGGCCATGAGCTCATGCACGGGGTGACCGAGAAGGAGGCGGGCCTGATCTACTGGCAGCAGTCCGGGGCGCTCAACGAGTCCCTGTCGGACGCCTTCGGGTCGATGGTCAAGCAGTTCGTCACCTCCGAGAAGGCCGAGGACGCCGACTGGTTGATCGGCGAGGGGCTGTTCACCGACCGGATCCAGGGTGTTGCATTGCGGTCGATGGCGGCACCTGGCGAGGCCTACGACGATCCGGTGCTCGGCAAGGACCCGCAGCCAAAGCATATGAGCGACTATGTCGTCACGTCGGCCGACAACGGCGGCGTCCATATAAACTCCGGCATCCCCAATCATGCCTTCTACCTCGTCGCGACCGAGTTGCAGGGCTTCGCCTGGGAGCGTGCCGGGCAGATCTGGTATGGGGCGCTGCTGAGCCCGCGGATGACCCCCAGAATGGGCTTCCGCGGGTTCGCGCGACTGACGATGGGCACCGCCACACGGCTCTACGGCCCCGGGAGCGAGGAGGCCCTGGCCGTCCGCAACGCCTGGAGCGCGGTCGGCATCGACCTGGCCGGTCAGCGAAGTCGCCCGCGCGGGGGGTTCGCCGCCCTGGCGAGGGGAAGGGTCGGTGGCGGTCGGGCCGTCACCTCTTCGTCGACGAGCCCATGGCTGTCTGGCGAGCAGCGCGACGAGCGCGCCGACAGGCCCCGCGAACGCAACGCGGCGTCTGGTGCGACTGGCGGAAGGAGCCGGACGAGCAAATCCTAGCCGGCAGCGCACGCCCCAGCTGCGAACGGCGGGAGACGTCGCCCGTCGACCATGGCCGGTTCCTCGTCACGAGGAGGGTTGATGCCAGAGCAGGGAAGGGTCCGCGTCGAGGTGGTGCGCAGCGGCGGGTTCGCCGGCTTGACCCGAGCCGCCGCGATGGACACCGAAGAGCTGGATGGCGAGCGCGCGGAGCAGCTTCGCAAGCTGGTCGACGAGAGCCAGATCCAGTCGCTGACCAGCGCACGTCCGGGAAGCGGGGCGGCGGATCGCTACCAGTACGACATCACGGTGACGCGTGGCGACCGCCGGACATCGATCGTCCTCCACGAATCCAACATGCCGGACGCCGCCCGGCGCCTCGTTCGGTGGGTCCTGCGAGGCGCATCGCCAGCGTCAGGGCGTTGAGCTGTGGCGATTCAGCCGCCGGGTGGCTGTTCGGCGCCCGGTCCGGCCTGCCGACCCCGGGCGGCTGCACGCTTGGACGCCGCGGCCATCTGTTTCCGCAGGCTCAACGGACGCATGTCCGTCCAATGCTCGTTGATGAACGCCAGGCATTCATCCTTGCGGCCCTCCTTACCGGCGTCGCGCCACCCGGCGGGAAGATCGCGCTGGACGGGCCAGATGGAATACTGCTCCTCGTGGTTGACCACCACTCGGTACAACGTGGTGTCGTCATTCTTGTCCATATTCGCTCCCTACTGTTCAACGGAGGCATCGCTCGTATGCGATCTGTGAAGTCGGACAGGAGCCGTCGTCCCTGGCGCACGGGTGGTTCTATGCATACCTCGCGGCCGACCCTCCTGACAAGCGCGGCGAGGCCATAGGGCTTGCAAATGCGCGCGCCGAGACTGCCTAGTTCCGCTCCTCCGGCGCTGGAGCCGGGCGTATGCCATATCTGGTGGGCACGTCCGGAGAGCGCAACAGAAACGTTGCTCGAATTGCTCGATGAGCGGGAGCAACGGCGCTATGCCTCCTACCGGGAGCGGCGGGATCGAGACCGGTTCCTGGTCGCCTGCGGACTGATGCGAGTGGTCCTCGGCCAGCAGCTGGAGCAGCAACCCTCCAGCGTCACCCTGCTGCGGGATTGCACGACCTGCGGCCGGCCTCACGGCAAGCCCCGGTTGCCCCCTGGGTCCCCTCGAATCGAGCTGTCGGTCTCTCATGGAGGGGACCGGATTGCCGTGGCGCTGGCCTATGGCGCAGCGTTGGGTGTCGACGTGGAGCCAATCATTGCGACCCTCCCGGTCGACGAGCTGGCACCACACGTCCTCATGTCAGAAGAGGCCATGGAACTGGAAGGGTGGTCGGGGCTGCGACGCGTCGAGGCCCTGTTGCGGTACTGGACAAGGAAGGAGGCAGTCGTCAAGGCGACCGGCAAGGGCCTTGCCACACCGCTATGCGGCTTCGCGGTCACCAGCCCGGCGGACCCGCCCGATGTCATCGCATGGCCGTCGATGCCGGGAGGCGAGAGGGTGTGGCTGTACGATCTCCACCCCGGCGCCGGGCATGTGGCCAGTCTCGCGGTGCTGGGTCCGCCGCTTGAGGTCATGGAGTTGGACAGTGCAGGGCTTCTCGAGCTAGATGGCGGTGGACCCGACCGTGGAAGGCGGTGACCTAGATGCTGCGAACTCGTCAACTTACGCCCCAACACCCCGAGTATCTTCCCGGACAGCTGGTCATTCGCATTGTTCTCCAAGCAGCGTGACCGCGTGGCCCGGGTGTCCGTGTCGGCCGACAACCGTCGTAGGCTGGTGCTCCTCTCCAGCGTCGCCGACAGCGAAAGCGAGGAGCTGACGGGCATAAACGTCGTCTCGGTCGATCCCAGGAAGGTCGAACCGGACTCCTCAGACGCATGAACGCGTCCAAGGCGATTGACTACGTGGAGCAGGTGCCGGCTCGCTGGCCCGCGGGTGCACCCATGGACCCACTGCGGAATCTGCAGTGGGGGCTTCGAGCCGTCGGATGGGTTCGGGGCGAAGATTCCCGACGCCAGCGACGTTCGAGTCGGCGTGATGGACTCCGGCATCGATGAGCGGCACCCAGACCTCCGGAACATTGACGTGGTCTACCACCATGGCGACCCCTCCCCTGACGACATCATGGGCCATGGCACCCACGTCAGCGGCATCATCGCCGATACCAACAACGATATCGGCATCGCTCCCGCGCAAACCGACCGGATCCTGTTCGACCGGCACCGGAGCAGGGGAATCGTGGTCGTCGCGGCCATGGGCAATGAATACCAGCAGGGGAATCCGAAGTCCTGTCCAGCTGCCTACGACGCCGTCGTGGCCGTCGGCGCCGTGGCCGAGGACCGCCGCCGCTGGCCCTATTCCAACACCGTCCCCATCGACCTTGTCGCACCCGGATCCAGTGTGCTCTCGACCCTGCCAACACCTCGTTGTTCCGCCTATCGGCCAGAGACATCGTACGGGGCATGGAGCGGGACCTCGATGGCGACCCCCCACGTCACCGCCGCAATCGCGCTCGCTCGCCGCCGCCAGGTTCACGCAGGACGATGGCCCCAGTCTGGTCGAGCGGTTGCTCGGCACGGCGACCAAGCTCCCAGCCATGCGCGGCCACAAGCGAACCCACGAGTATGGGCTCGGTCTCTTGCTTCTCGTGGACTACCTCACCTGACGACAGGATGTGCAGCCGAAGTGGCGGGGAACGATGCGGATACGGTTCTAGTTCCGGCAGCAGGTCTTCGAAGACGAGCGGGCCGAGATCATCAGGTCCTTGAGCGAGCATGGGGCCGAGGGCGTACGACGCTTGTTCCCCGGCGAGCCCGACCAGGAGCTCTCGACCCTCTACACCCTGGACACCTCGGACCGGCCCGGCGCGCAGCGTCTCCTGGGTGTCCTCAACAGCATGAGCGCGGTCGAGTTCGCCGAGACAGAGGTTCCTCGTAAGCTCATCTGACAAATGCAGCCGGCAGGACTCGACCCGAGGCGGGCCCAGGACCAGCACTTCTGACGGTGAGCGCCGCGCAGGCGAGTTCCAGCACGACTCGTCATCCATTGAAGTTCTCTTCCAGAAGTCATCCTTAACACGTGAAGTCTTGAAGCGTTGAGAAGGCAGAGGTACGATTCACTCAACGGTGAACCTTCGGTCAGTCCAGGAAGGAGGGAAACATGGCTGAGGAGAAGGGTCGGTCCTCGCAAGGCAAGTCGCGCAGCAGCGGCGGCGGGGGCGGCGGCAGCCGCCGAGCAAGAGGCGGTGGCGGTAGCCGGGCCGGTGCCCGGGGCGGTGCCCGGGGCGGTGCTCGCGGCATGCGGGCCGGTGCCCGGGGCGGTGCCCGGGGCGGTGCTCGCGGCATGCGGGCCGGTGCCCGGGGCGGTGCCCGGGGCGGTGCTCGCGGCATGCGGGCCGGTGCCCGGGG
>Ga0081538_10000555_pt1 | contig 41352 bp, 43 predicted proteins | sample TabmetS5T2R1_FD_71022 | JGI IMG/M metagenome (GOLD analysis project Ga0081538, IMG submission 71022) | Tabebuia heterophylla rhizosphere microbial communities from the University of Puerto Rico - S5T2R1 | ecosystem: Host-associated > Plants > Roots > Rhizosphere ... | reverse complement strand
CAATCCCACCGATAGGCGCAAGAGATCGGGCGGGCATGGGGAACCTGGGCCTTCCACCGACGCGCGGTGCTCGATGAGGCTCTCGACCGAGCCGAGCGAGGTTGCTCGCTTCCACAATTTCACCCGCGCCGCGGCCGCAATGGCGGCGTCCTCGCCGCCCGCGACGCGGATCGACAGCATGCCGCCGAAGCCGCCGGTCATCTGGCGCGCCGCAACGTCATGGCCCGGGTGATTGGCGAGTCCCGGATAGAGCACCTCGGCGACCGCGGAATGACGGGCGAGCAGGGTCGCGAGCAGCGCAGCGCCGTCGGCCTGCGCCTTGACCCGCACGTACAGCGTGCGCATGCCGCGCAACAGCAGCCACGCTTCGAACGGACCGAGGATCGCGCCGTGCCGGGTGCGCACCCGTGCGATCCGGCTCCATAGCTCGTCGCCGCGCGCGGCAGCGAGCGCGCCGGCAACGACGTCGGAATGCCCGTTGAGGTACTTCGTGGCCGAGTGCATGACGATATCGGCGCCCAGCGCCAAGGGCCGCGTCAGCACCGGCGTGGCGGCGGTCGAGTCGACGGCAAGCTGGGCGCCGGCCGCATGGGCGATCTCGGCCAGCGCCGCGATGTCCGTGACGGTCCACAGCGGATTGGACGGCGTCTCGATCCAGACCAGGCGCGTGTCGGGAGCGATTGCGCGGGCGACCGCGGCGAGATCGGTCATGTCGACCAGGTCGATCCGGTAGCCGTAACGCGGCGCCCCATCGGTGAGCCAGTTGCGAAACGCCCAATAGGTCTCCCGCGGCGCGACGACGTGGGAGCCCGGATCGAGCGCCAGCACCACGGCGGTCGCAGCCGCCATGCCGGAGGCGAACAGCAAGGCCTCGCCGCCTTCAAGCGCCGCAATCACGGCCTCCGCCTGGCGCACGGTCGCGTTGTCGGCCCGCCCATAGGCAAAGCCGGTGCGATATTGGTTGTCCGGATCGCGGATGAACGTCGTCGCCACGTGCACCGGCGGCACGACCGCCATGGTGACGGGCTCCTCGGCGCCCGCCATCTGCGCCGCCAGTGTGTTCGGCTTCCACCTCGGCACAGGATTGGTCATGGCGTTCGCTCGCATTGGACGGAACCTGACCCCATATAGTTCAGGATCATGTTCTAAGAGGACCGAATGTCAGGCTTCCTGTACAATCTCGCACCCTTTGCGGTCGGCGCGGTCGCGGTCGTGCTGGTGCTCGGCCTGATCAACATGATGCGCGGCGGCTCGCCCAATACGTCGCAGAAGCTGATGCGGCTGCGCGTGCTCCTGCAATTCGTCGCCATCATCATCATCATGGCGACCATCTGGGCGATGGGTCGGTAAGGCGCGATCGCGCAATGCCCTCACGCGCGCGCTTTCACCTATGATGATCTGCCTGATCGACCGTTCGATCGGCATCCGGCAACGTCACTGTTTGGCGCCGGGAGGCGGCCCGCTGGGCGCGGCCCGCATGTATTCCTCCTTCTTGGGAGCTTTCTTGCCTGCTTTCTTTCTCTTTTTGGCCGCCGATAGATCCGACGCATCCTGCGGGATCGAAACGATCTGCATGTTTCCCGCAACCGCGGGACTCACCGCCGGAATCAGCACGACGGCGGCGAAGGCGACGACAGTCATGAGGCGCACGACAGCTCTCCCTGGTTACAAGTCGATCGGGTAGGATAGACTTCTGGAGCAAAACGGAAAGCCACGCCAACATGGTGGTTCTCAATCGCATCTATACGCGCACCGGCGACGACGGCACGACCTCGCTCGGCAGCGGCGACCGGCGCAAGAAATATGACCTGCGCGTCGCCGCCTACGGCACGCTCGACGAGGTGAACGCGGTCATCGGCCTGATCCGGCTTCACACCGCGGACGCGGCGCCGCTCGATGCCGCCCTCGCACGCATCCAGAACGATTTGTTCGACGTCGAGGCAGACCTCTGCCTGTCGGAGAAAGGTCCAGGCGGCGCCCGGCTGACCGTGACGGCCGCGCAGGTCGAGTGGCTCGAGCGCGAGATCGATCGCCTCAACGCCGAGCTTGCGCCGCTGCGCTCGTTCGTGCTGCCCGGCGGCAGTCCAGCCGCTGCCTATGCGCACCTCGCGCGCACGGTATGCCGGCGCGCCGAACGACTGATGGTCGAGCTCAAGGACACGCCGGGCGAGACCGTCACGGCGCCGTCCCTGCAATACGTCAACCGGCTGTCGGACTTCCTGTTCGTGGCGAGCCGCTGGATGAACGACAAGGGGGGGCGCGACGTTCTGTGGTCGCCGGGGCAGAACCGCTGATGTTCATCCCGCTGTACGACTACAATGTGCTGCGCACGATCAAGACTCCGGTCGTCACGCGCACGCTGATCGTCATCACCGTCCTGTTCTTCATCGTGTTCGAGTCCGGACTGGTCATCGATGCGCAGATGGCGTCGGTCGGCGCCTTCGGCGTCATCCCGGCCGAGTTCTACCTCGGCGCCGGCTTGCGCAGCGAGCTTGCGGTGATCCCCGAGTCGCTCACGCTCGTCACCTACATGTTCCTGCATAGCGGCTGGATGCACCTGATCGGCAACATGCTGTTCCTGTGGGTGTTCGGCGACAACGTCGAGGACGCGATGGGGCACGCGCGCTTTCTCGTGTTCTATCTGCTGTGCGGAGCGGCCGGTGGGTTCGCCCACGCGTTCGCCGCGCCGACCTCGGAAGCGCCCTTGATCGGCGCCTCGGCGGCGGTCGCCGGAACGCTCGCCGCCTACGTCATCCTCCATCCGCGGGTGAAGCTGTGGGTGCTGTTCCTCGGCCGCATTCCGCTCAAGCTCAGCGCGATGTGGATAATCGGGGCCTGGATCGCGTTCCAGTTCTTCAACCTGTTCATCGCGCTCGATGAGGAAACCTCTTATGCGGCACATATCGGCGGGCTCGTGGCAGGTGCCGTGCTGATCCCGTTCATGCGCCGTCCCGATGTGCCGTTGTTCGATCAGGGCCTGCCCCAGTCACCGGTCGTGAAGCGTTGACACCCGAACGACGTGGCCATTAGGGTGCCGCGCCTTGCGGCGCCGCATCAAACCGCGGTCGCCGGGCATCCGCAGGAATAACCGACCCATGAAGATCCTGGTCCCCGTCAAGCGGGTGGTCGACAAGGACATCAAGATTCGCGTCAAGGCGGACAGTTCGGGTGTCGAACTCGCCAACGTGAAAATGTCGATGAACCCGTTCGACGAAATCGCGGTGGAGGAGGCGATCCGGCTCAAGGAGGCCGGCAAGGCGACCGAGATCATCGCGGTGTCGATCGGGCCGCAGCAGGCGGGCGAGACGATCCGCACCGCGCTCGCGATGGGCGCCGACCGCGGTATCCTGGTGAAGGCCGAACCGCCGATCGAGCCCCTGGCGGTCGCGAAAATCCTCAAGGCGATCGTCGAGGCGGAGCAGCCGGGCCTGGTCATCATGGGCAAGCAGGCGATCGACGACGACTGCAATCAGACCGGCCAGATGCTGGCAGCGCTGCTCGACTGGCCGCAGGGTACCTTCGCCTCCAAGCTGGTGATCGAGGGCGGCGACATCCTGGTGACGCGCGAGGTCGACGGCGGCCTGCAGACCGTGAAGCTGAAAGGTCCCGCCATCGTGACCACCGATCTGCGCCTCAACGAGCCGCGTTACGCGAGCCTGCCCAACATCATGAAGGCGAAGAAGAAGCCCATCGACGAGAAGACGCCGGACGCCTACGGGGTCGAGACGAAGCCGCGGCTGGAAGTGCTCAAGACCGTGGAGCCGCCGAGCCGCAAGGCCGGCGTCAAGGTCGGCTCGGTCGCGGAACTCGTCGGCAAGCTCAAGAACGAGGCGGGAGTGCTGTAATGCCGACGCTTCTCGTCGCCGAGCACGACAACAAGGTCCTCAAGGACGCGACCCACAAGGCGGTCACCGCCGCGCAAGGCCTCGCGAGCGAGATCCACGTCCTCGTCGCCGGACAGAACTGCCGGCCGGTCGCCGACGCCGCCGCCAAGCTTGACGGCGTCGCCAAGGTCTTGCTGGCGGACGGCGCTCCCTATGAACACCAGCTTGCCGAGCCGATGGCGGCGCTGATCGTGTCGCTCGCCGGGCCGTACGAGGCGATCGTCGCGCCCGCCACCACGGCGGGCAAGAACTACCTGCCGCGCGTCGCGGCTCTGCTCGACGTGATGCAGATCTCCGACATCTCCAAAGTGGTCGGGTCCGATACGTTCGAGCGGCTGATCTACGCCGGCAACGCGGTGCAGACGGTGCGTTCGCGCGATGCCAAGAAGGTGATCACGGTGCGCACCGCGGCGTTCCAGGCGGCGGGCGAAGGCGGCGCGGCGCCGGTCGAGACCGTGTCCGCGGCAAGCGACCCCGGGATCTCAGCGTTCGTCGGCGAGGAACTGTCGAAGTCGGACCGGCCGGAGCTGACCTCGGCGAAGGTCATCATTTCCGGCGGGCGCGCGATGCAGAGCCGGGAGAACTTCACCAAGTACATCGAGCCGGTCGCCGACAAGCTCGGCGCGGCGGTCGGCGCCTCGCGCGCCGCGGTCGATGCCGGCTATGCGCCGAACGACTGGCAGGTCGGCCAGACCGGCAAGGTTGTGGCGCCCGAGCTCTACATCGCGGTCGGCATATCGGGCGCCATCCAGCACCTCGCCGGCATGAAGGATTCCAAGGTCATCGTCGCCATCAACAAGGACGAAGAGGCGCCGATCTTCCAGGTCGCCGACTATGGCCTCGTCGCCGACCTGTACCAGGCGTTGCCGGAGCTGGAACAGGAGCTGGGAAAGCTCGGCCGATGAATGAAAGTTAATTCCGCCGCGATGGCAAAACCACGCGGTTCGTCGTAAAACAGCAGCTCAATGGCCGAACACCGAAAGCTCGATACGATCGCCGGCGTCATTCATCGGACAGACGTCATGAAGTTCAACATCCGCAAAGTCGGCGTCATTGGCGCCGGTCAAATGGGCAATGGCATCGCCCACGTCTGCTCGCTCGCCGGATATGGCGTGCTGCTGAACGACGTCTCGCCCGACCGCATCAAGGCCGGCATGGCGACCATCAACGGCAACATGGCGCGCCAGGTCGCCAAGCAGGTGATCAAGGAAGCCGACCGCAAGGCCGCCCTCGCCCGCATCGAGGCCGCGGAGTCCTACGAGGCAATGGGGGAGTGCGATCTCGTCATCGAGACCGCGACCGAGAAGGAAGAGGTCAAGCGCAAGATCTTCGGCGAGCTGTGCCCGTCGCTCAAGCCCGAGGCCATCATCGGCACCAACACGTCGTCGATCTCGATCACGCGCCTCGCCTCGTCGACCGACCGGCCCGAGCGCTTCATCGGCATCCACTTCATGAACCCGGTGCCGTTGATGGAGCTGGTCGAGCTGATCCGCGGCATCGCCACCGCCGATGCGACCTTCGAGGCCTCCAAGGCGTTCGTCACCAAGCTGGGAAAAACCATTGCGGTGTCGGAGGACTTTCCCGCCTTCATCGTCAACCGCATCCTGCTGCCGATGATCAACGAGGCGATCTACACGCTGTACGAAGGCGTGGGCAACGTGGAGGCGATCGACACCGCCATGCGGCTCGGCGCGCACCACCCGATGGGCCCGCTGGAGCTTGCCGACTTCATCGGGCTCGATACCTGCCTTTCGGTCATGCAGGTGCTGCACGAGGGGCTGGCCGATTCCAAGTACCGCCCCTGCCCGCTGCTGGTGAAATACGTCGAGGCCGGCTGGCTTGGCCGCAAAACCCAGCGCGGCTTCTACGATTATCGCGGTGAAAAGCCGGTGCCGACGCGGTGACGGAAGCTAGGACCTCATTAAACTAGCCCGCCCTAGCGAGCCGTCCGGGATGACCGCCGCGTATGATTGGGCCGCATTGGTGCGTCTGAACGCTACCGCCCCAGTGCCGCCTCGATCAGCTTGACGGCATCGTCGCTCGCCCATTCGGCGGGCCCGGCGAGCACGCCGAGCTCGCAACCACGCGGATCGATCAACAGCGTCGTCGGCATGCCAAGGGCTTTGCCCACGGCCTTGAGATCCTGGAACACCTTGGCGCTCGGATCGGCGTAATAGGCAAGCCGGGTGATCCCGACCTCCTTGAGCCAAGCCTTCGGCTTGTCGGGGTCGCGCGTGTCGATGTTGACCGCGACGACCTCGAAGTCCGGCCCACCCAGGCGGGCCTGGAGCGCATCGAGCGCCGGCATTTCCTTGCGGCATGGCACGCACCACGTGGCCCACAGGTTGAACAGCACGGTGCGCCCGCGCCATTCGGCGAGCGAACGGTCACCTCCGCTGTCGTCGCGGAAGGCGAGATCGGGCACCCGCCGCGGCGCGCCGGCAACGGCGACGGCGGCCACCTCGCCGCGCGACAACGGGACCAGGCGCTGCGCCACCTCGATGGCCGGGCGGCACGCTGCGTCGGCCGGATTGCGCTTGAGCCGGCCGATCCCGTATACCCCCGCGAGCCCGGCCAAGACGCCGACGAGCGCGATCGCGGCAAAGAGCGCGAGCCGGCGCCGGGAGCCGCCGTGCGTGGCGTCGTCGCTTGAAGCGGTCATGGTCGGAGCAACCTCGGTCGTGCCATGAGCAACAAGATGTGGGGCGGCCGCTTTGCGTCGCAACCCGACGCGATCATGGCGGAGATCAATGCCTCGATCGATGTGGACCAGCGGCTCTACCGCCAGGATATCGCGGCGTCCAAGGCACACGCCGCGATGCTGGCCCGCCAGGGCATCATCTCGGCGGAAGATGCGGCCAAGATCGCTCACGGTCTAGACACGATTCTGTCAGAGATCGATCAGGGCCGCTTTGCGTTCAAGCGCGAGCTGGAAGACATCCATATGAACGTGGAAGCCCGTCTCGCCGAGCTGATCGGTCCGGCCGCCGGCCGCCTGCACACCGCCCGCTCGCGCAACGATCAGGTGGCCACCGATTTCCGCCTCTATCTCCGCGACGCAATCGACGAGATCGATCGCCTGCTGCGCGATCTTCAGCGCGCGCTGGCCGGGAAGGCAGTCGATCACGCCGCCACGATCATGCCCGGCTTCACCCACCTGCAGACGGCGCAACCGGTGACGTTCGGCCATCACCTCCTGGCCTATGTGGAGATGGCGGCGCGCGACCGCGGCCGCTTTGCCGATGCGCGGGCACGGCTCAACCAATGCCCGCTCGGCGCCGGCGCGCTCGCCGGCACGTCTTTTCCGCTCGACCGCGACATGACGGCTAAAAGCTTGGGCTTTTCGCAACCCATGGCGAACTCGCTCGATGCCGTATCCGACCGCGACTTCGTGGTGGAAACGCTCGCCGCCGCCGCGCTTGCGGCCGTGCATCTGTCGCGCTTTGCCGAGGAGATCGTGATCTGGACCTCGCCGCTCGTCGGGCTGGTCACGCTCTCCGACAAGTTCACCACCGGATCCTCGATGATGCCGCAGAAGCGCAACCCGGACGCCGCCGAGCTGGTGCGCGCGAAGAGCGGGCGGATCATCGGCGCGCTCAATGCCCTGCTCGTCGTGATGAAGGGCCTGCCGCTCGCCTATCAAAAAGACATGCAGGAGGACAAGGAAGGCGCGATCGACGCCCTTGCGGCGCTGGCCCTGTCGATTGCCGCCATGAGCGGCATGGTGCGCGACATGCAGCCCGACGTCGCGCGCATGAGGAAGACGGCCGGCCAGGGCTATGCCACCGCCACCGATCTCGCCGATTGGCTGGTGCGAAGCTTGGGCCTGCCATTCCGCGAGGCCCACCACCTCACCGGCCGGATCGTTGCCGCGGCCGCTCAGGCAGGCCTGCCGCTGCATCGCCTGCCGCTCGCCACGATGCAGGCCATCGAGCCGCGCATCACCGACGCTGTGTTTTCGGTGCTCCCGGTCGAGCGCTCGGTCGCGAGCCGCGCAAGCTTCGGCGGCACGGCGCCGCGAAATGTTCGCGCTCAGGCCAAGAAGTGGCTGAAATCGCTCGATAAGGAGAGTCGCCAGGGGTGAGGATCGGTTCGCGATGATGGCGCCCGCCGCAGTGCCGATAATTGTCGATTGGTCCGCGGGCGCAATCTGCTAAAGTGGCGCGCCCGATCAGGAGTGCATTCGTGAATCGCATCGCCGCCCGCCTGTTGCCGACAATCGCATTGTTTGGCGCGCTTGCGCTGTCGCTGACGGCCTGCGGTCTCAAGGGGCCGCTTGATCCGCCGCCGGGGGCAACGCCCGAACAGACGCAGCTTGATGGACAACGGACCACGCCCCCGCCCGAGGGCGAGACGCAGCCCCGCTCGCCGCGCAAGCGCATCTTCCTCGACTGGCTCCTTGACTGAGCCGCCCGACAGCGGATTGCGGGCGGTCGGATCGACGCGGGAGAAATTTGCCCGCTTCGTCCGGCGCGACGTCGAGTGGCAGAAGGCGATCGTGAAACGGATCGGATTGAAGCCAGAATAAGCCGTTCGAGACCTTTCCCAGTATCGACGACTGGTCCAGGTCGCCGAAGAGCTTGGCGCCTCGCCGCAACAGCTTTAAGAGACCGGTCGCCGGCGACCGGTCGCCGACTCGACGCGGGCGCGTATCGGGATCGTACGCGATGCATCACTTTGCCTATCGGGACGGCGTGCTGCACGCCGAGGCGGTCAATCTCGCATCCCTCGCCGAGGCGGTGGGCACCCCCTTCTATTGCTATGCGACCGCGACGCTGGAGCGGCACTACCGCGTGTTCACCGGCGCGTTTGCCGATGTGCCGGCCCTCGTTTGCTATTCCATGAAGGCGAACTCCAACCAGGCGGTCATCAAGACCCTGGCGCGGCTCGGTTCCGGCGCCGATGCGGTCTCGGGCGGCGAGATCAGGCGTGCGCGCGCCGCCGGCATCCCGCCGGACAAGATCATGTTCTCCGGGATCGGCAAGACCGCGCCTGAGCTTGCGCTCGCAGTGGATGAGGGAATTCTCTGCGTCAACGTCGAGTCCGAGCCGGAGCTGGAGCTCCTGTCCTCGATCGCCGCAGCGAAAGGCCGCACCATGTGCGTTTCGCTGCGCGTCAATCCCGACGTCGATCCGAAAACCCACGCCAAGATCGCTACGGGCAAGGCGGAGAACAAATTCGGCATCCCGATCAGCCGTGCGCGCGAGGTCTATGCCCACGCGGCAAAGCTCGGGGGCCTGCGGGTGGCCGGGGTGGACATGCATATCGGCAGCCAGATCACCGAGCTTGCGCCGTTCTACGACGCCTTCGCGCTGCTCTCCGATTTCGTGCGCACGCTGCGCGCCGATGGCCACCGCATCGAGCACGTCGATCTCGGCGGGGGATTGGGAATTCCCTATCGCGACGACAACGAGCCGCCGCCCCATCCCGACGCCTACGGCGAACTGGTCAAGCGCGCCACCAAGGGCCTCGACTGTACCCTGATCTTCGAGCCCGGTCGCCTCATCGTGGGAAATGCTGGGATCCTGGTGACGCGCGCGCTGTTTGTGAAGCGCGGCGAGGCCAAGACCTTCGTGATCCTCGACGCCGCCATGAACGATCTGATCCGCCCCACGCTTTATGATGCGCATCACGAAATCTGGCCGGTGCGGGAGGCTCGGCTCAACGCGCCGCGAATCGTCGCCGACGTGGTCGGGCCGGTGTGCGAATCGGGCGATTTCCTCGCCCTCGACCGCGACATGCCCGAGCCGCAGGCGGGCGATCTCGTCGCCATCATGTCGGCCGGCGCCTATGGGGCGGTGCAGGCCGGAACCTACAACACGCGGCCGCTCATTCCCGAGGTGATGGTGCGCGACGACCAATGGGCGCTGGTGCGCCCACGTGTCACGGTCGAGCATTTGATCGCTCTCGACCGCCTGCCGCCCTGGCTGGAGCTGCAATGACGCCACGATTTACGCGAAAATGATGAAGCTTTGCGAAACTGCGGCGCGGTACAAATTGTTGTGTTCGACGGTAGCGCCCATATTCCGGCATGGTACATTGATGCGTCGCGGTCAGAATCGGAGCCTTAAGTGACGGAACGGCCAACGGAAAGCGCGAGCGACCAGCTTCGGCGCACCGAGCAGGAGTTGGCTGAGGCGTTGCTGGCGCGGGCGCTCACCCGCGCACGCTGGGCGATCCTGTGGGAGCGGCTGTGGCCGGCCCTCGCCGCGCTGGCGAGCGTCATTGGCCTCTTCCTCGTGGTCTCGTGGGCCGGGTTGTGGCTCGCGCTGCCGCCGATCGGCCGCGCCATCGGGCTGTTCGTGCTGTTGGTCGTTCTCGCCGCCGGCGCGGTGCCGATCCTGCGGCTCAGCATGCCGAGTGCCTTCGAGGGCCTGCGCCGCCTCGATCGCGGCAGCGGCCTTGCGCACCGGCCGGCGAGCGCCATGGCCGATGAAATGGCGACGACCCCCGGCGATGCATGGTCGATCGCCCTGTGGCGAGCGCATGTGGAATGGGCGATCAAGGCCGCGCGTGCCTTCAAGGCCGGGGTGCCGAAGCCGCGGCTGATAGTGCGCGACCCCTACGCGGTGCGCGCGCTCATTCTCGTGCTGGTGGTCGCGACCTTCTTCGCCGCCGGCGGCGAGCGGATCAAGCGCATCACGGCGGCATTCGACTGGATGGGGGTGGTCCCGGTCGCCAACTACCGGGTCGATGCCTGGGTCACGCCTCCGCCCTACACCGCCAAGCCACCGGTGATCCTGCCGGGCCTGCGCGCCGGCGAGCAGGTCCACGCCGTCCAGGCGCAGCCCGTTTCCGTGCCGGCCGGCAGCGTGCTGGTGATCCGGTCGACCGCGAACGCGCCGCTCGAGGTTGCGGTCAGCGGCGGGCTCGCCGAGGCCGGGCGCGACGGTGCCCCACCGCCACCCGCCGGAACGCAGGAGCGTCGCTTCACCATTCGCGAGCAGGGCGCCGTGACGCTGCGCGGCGTGGGCGACGACGATGTGATGTGGAGGTTTGCGGCCATTCCGGACCGCGTCCCCACGATCGCGCTGGCCAAGGATCCGGAAGCGCAGGGGCGCGGTGCACTCAAGCTCGACTACAAGATCGAGGACGACTACGGCGTCGTCGAGGGCAAGGCGATCTTTGAACGCAAGGACACGAGGGAGACGGCCCGGCCGCTCTACGGTGCGCCGGATTTCGCGCTGGTGCTGCCGCAGGCGCGCACGCGCAACGGGGTGGGGCAGACCACCAAGGATCTCACCGAGCATCCGTGGGCCGGAGTCGACGTGGTGATGACGCTCACCGCCCGCGACGAAGCCAACAATGAAGGCCGCAGCAGCGGGCACGATCTCCGCCTGCCGCAGCGCCCGTTCACCAAGCCGGTCGCCAAGGCGCTGATCGAGCAGCGACGCAACCTGGCGCTCGACGCCGAAGCGCGCTCCCAGGTGATGCGCGCGCTGGACGGCCTCACCATCGCGCCTGAGCGGTTCATTCCGGAAGCCGGGGTCTATCTCGGCCTGCGCGCGCTCTATTGGCGCCTCACCAACGCCAAGTCGGACGACGACCTGCGCGAGGTGGTGCAGCGGCTGTGGCAGATGGCGGTGAACATCGAGGACGGCAACGTCTCCGATGCCGAGGCGGCGTTGCGCCAGGCCCAGGAGGCTTTGCGCCAGGCGCTCGAACGCGGCGCCAGCGACGAGGAAATCAAGCGCCTCACCGATCAGCTGCGCGCGGCGCTCGACAAGTTCATGCAAGCGCTCGCCGAGGAGCTGCGCAAGAACCCGCAGCAGCTGACGCGGCCGCTCGATCGCAACGCCCGCGAGATCCGGCCGCAGGATTTGCGCAACATGCTCGACCGGATCGAGAACCTGGCGCGGTCCGGTGCCAAGGACGCGGCGCGCCGCCTGCTCGAGGAATTGCAGTCGATCCTCGAGAACCTGCAGACTGCCCGTCCCGGTCAGATGGACGGCGACGATGGCGATGACATGACGTCGGCGCTCGACGAACTCGGGGACATGATCCGCAAGCAGCAGCAGCTGCGCGACCGCACCTTCCGCCAGGGCCAGGACCAGCGCCGCGAGCGCCAGCGCGGCCAGCGCGGTCAGCAAGGCCAGCAAGGCCAGCAGGGGCAACAGGGACAGCAGGGCGAGCAGGGCCAGCAGTTCGGCGAGCTGCAGCAGAACCAGCAGGCGTTGCGCCAGCAGCTGCAGAAGCTCCTGGAGGAGCTGCGCAAGCGCGGCCTCGGCCAGAACCAGCCCGGGCAACAAGGACAGCAGGGACAAGGCCAGCAGCCGGGCCAGGCGGAGTCGGATCAGCTCGGCCGTGCCGGCGAGGCGATGGGCGAGGCCGAGGGCGCGCTGGGCGAGGGCAATGCCGACAGCGCTGTAGACGCGCAGGGCCGCGCGCTCGAAGCCATGCGCAAGGGCGCGCAGGGGCTTGCCCAGATGATGCAACAGCAGATGGGGCCCGGTCCCGGCCAGCCCGGGCGCACCGGCCAGGCGCGGGCCAATCAGGACACTGACCCGCTCGGCCGCCCGCTGCGCGGGCGCGACTACGGCGACGACACCACCGTCAAGGTGCCGGGCGAGATCGACGTGCAGCGCGCGCGCCGCATCCTCGAGGAGCTGCGCCGCCGCTTCGGCGAACAGTTCCGGCCGCAGCTCGAGCTCGACTACATCGAGCGGCTCCTCAAGGACTTCTGACCGGATTGCATCCGCGGCTTTCTCTCTCGCGCGCCGCCAGGGGTGAATGATCGGTGGAAAGCTGCTAAATCATCGGTCCCGACATTTCGTAAAGCCGAGAGGCCGACATGTATCCGCAGCTTCAGCTCTATATCGATGGCGCCTGGTCGAACGGCGAAGGCCGCAAAGGTGAGGACGTTCTCAATCCGGCGACCGAAAAGCCGCTGGCGCACCTGCCGCACGCCTCGAGGGCCGACCTCGATCGCGCGGTCGAGGCGGCGAAGAAAGGCTTCGCCGTGTGGCGGACGACCTCGGCCTACGACCGCGCCCGCATCCTGCGCAAGGCCGCCGACCTCATGCGCGAGCGCCACGACACGATCGCGAAAATCATGGTGCAGGAGCAGGGCAAGATTTACGCCGAGGCGCGCATGGAAGTCCTGACCTCGGCCGACATCATCGAGTGGTATGCCGAGGAGGGCCGCCGCGCCTACGGCCGCATTGTGCCGGGTCGCGCCAGGGGGACGCGCCAGCTCGTCATCCAGGAGCCGGTCGGGATCGTCGCGGCATTCACGCCGTGGAACTTTCCCGTGCTTACACCGGCGCGCAAGATCGGCGGCTCGCTCGCGGCCGGATGCGCACTGATCCTCAAGGCGTCGGAGGAGACGCCCGGCTCCTGCGTCGAGATGGTGCGCTGCTTCGCCGATGCCGGATTGCCGGCGGGCGTGCTCAACCTCGTGTTCGGGGTGCCGGCGGAAGTCTCCGAGCACCTGCTCGCCAAGGATGCGGTGCGCAAGATCTCGTTCACCGGCTCGATTCCCGTGGGCAAGCACTTGGCGACGCTCGCCGCCAAGGGCATGAAACGCACCACCATGGAGCTTGGCGGTCATTCGCCGGTCGTCGTGTTCGCCGATGCCGACCCGGACAAGGCGGCCGATACGATCGCGGCGTTCAAGTACCGCAACGCCGGCCAGGTCTGCATCTCGCCGACCCGCTTCTACGTGCAGGAGCCAGTGTACAAGAAGTTCCTCACCCGGTTCACCGAATTTGCCAAGGCGATCAAGCTCGGCGACGGGCTCGACAAGGACGTCACCATGGGTCCGATGGCCAATGCGCGCCGGATCGATGCCATGGATACGTTCGTCAACGACGCCAAAGGCCGCGGCGGCAACATCGTCACCGGCGGAAGCCGCCACGGCAACCAGGGCTTCTTCTACCAGCCGACGGTCGTCACCGACGTTCCCGACGATGCCAAGGTGATGACCGAGGAGCCGTTCGGCCCGATCGCCCCAATCGTCACTTTCAAGAGCTTCGACGAAGTGGTGGAGCGCGCGAACTCCCTGCCCTACGGGCTCGCCGCCTATGCGTTCACCTCGTCGAACGCGACCGCCGCCGCGATCGGCGATGCCATCCAGTCCGGCATGGTCGGGGTCAACTCGGTCGCCGTGTCCACGCCGGAGACGCCGTTCGGCGGCGTCAAGGAATCCGGTCACGGCAGCGAAGGCGGCATCGAAGGGCTCGGCGCCTACTTCAACACGAAATTCATCTCGCAGGCGTGATGGATGCTACCGCTTGCTGTGTGCTCCGACCGCCAGGGCGGACGCCACGGCGAAGCGGATATCGGCGATCGTGAACGGCTTGGCGATGGCGTCGTGAATCAGCGCGTCGAGGCCATTGGCGCGCTCGCGCTGATCGGCGTAGCCCGTCATCATCAGGATGATGAGATCCGGATAATCGCGCGCTGCGACAAGCGCGATCGCCATATGTCCGACGATTGCCTCGGCGATAAGGGACGGAACCGAAAACCATCGATTGATTGCCTGCGCGGTCCCGGACCAGAGGTCCCCCACCAAGGGGTCCAAGAATAGGAGCACCGATGACGAAGAACATGCTCGACGGCGGCCAGGTCATCGTCGACTACCTGGTTCGCGAAAAGGTGCCCTATGTGTTCGGCCTGTGCGGGCACGGCAATATCCAGTTCATCGACGCCCTCTACGAACGCCGGGACGACATCACGACCATCTCGGTCCACCATGAGACCGTGGCCGGTTTCATGGCCGATTGCTACTACCGCGTCTCCGGCCGGCCGACCGCGACATTCACCTCGTGCGGGCCCGGCTCGACCAATCTGCCGATCGCGCTCGCCAACTCGTTTCTCGATTCGGTGCCCTTCCTCGCCGTCACCGGCAATATCCCCACCAGCCAATTCAACCGCGGCGCCTTCCAGGAGCTCTATCGCCACTACCAGGCCGATTTTCCGTCCATGGTGCGCGGTTGCTGCAAACGGGTGTTCCAGCCGACCCGCGGCGACATGGTCCCGCTTGCGGTGCGCCAGGCCTGGAAGACGATGGTCACCGGGCGCCCTGGACCGGTCGTCCTCGATGTTCCATTCGACATCTTCAAGGAAGCCGCCGCCGAGGAAACGCCGAGACCTGAAGAGTGGAACGCCAGCATCTCCTGCCGCTGCGGCGCCGATCCCGATGGCGTCCAGAAGGCCGTCGACATGCTGCTGGCGGCCAAGCGGCCGGTCATCCTGGTGGGCCAGGGCGTGAAATACGGCGGAGCGACCGCCGATATGCTGCGGCTCGCCGTGCGGCTGCAGATTCCCGTCGCGTGCTCGGCGAGCGGCCTCGGTGCGATCGCCAGCGATCATCCGCTGGCGCTCGGCCTCGTGGCCCGCAACGGCCTCTATCACGCCAACCATGCGGCCCGCCAAGCCGACGTCCTGTTGGCGCTCGGGGTGCGCTTCGACGATCGCACGTCGAGCTCATGGCTGCCCGGCTATTCGTTCACCATTCCGCCGACCCAGCTCATCCACGTCGACATCGATCCCGACGAGATCGCGCGCAATTATCCGGTTGCGCTCGGGCTGATGGCGGACGTGCGTACGTTCCTGCGCCAGGTGCTGGCCGAGCTGGACGCGCGCAAGACAAACGGCGGTGCCGCGCGCAAGAAATGGCTCGCGGCTATCGACGGCTACCGCAAGCAATGGAATGACCATGTCGCACCGGGTTTCAAGGACGACGCCAGCCCGATCAATCCCCAGCGTGCCGCGCACGAGATCGACCGGGCGCTCCCCGATGACGCCATCCTGGTAAGCGACATCGGCATCCACCACAATTGGCTCTTGCAATATTGCCGGCCCAAGCGGCCGGACTCGCTGATCGGCTGCATGGGCTTCGGCCCTATGGGGTTCGGCGTTGCCGGCGTGCTCGGCGCCAAGCTGGCGGCACCCGAGCGGCCGTGCGTGGCAGTGGTCGGCGACGGCGCCTTCTTCATGCATGCGAGCGTGCTCGGCACCGCCGTCGAATACGCCATTCCGGTGGTCTGGGTGGTGTGGAACAATTACGCCTATGCGTCGATCCGCGGCCTGCAGCGCGGCTATCTCGACGGCCGCGAGCTCGCCACCGACTTCAAGCATCCGGCCACCGGTCAGCCCTACAGCCCCGACTTCGCCGCCATGGCGCGCGCCTCGGGCATCGACGGCGTGAGCGTGGACCGCCCGGCCGATCTCGCCGACGCGGTACGCGCCGCCATAGCCAGCCGCAAGCCCTATCTCATCGACGCCAACATCGCGGCCGACAAGAATCCCGGCGGCGCCGGGGTGTGGGAGCTTCCCGGCCTCGGCCACAGCCAGCCGGTCATCGGCGGGCGATACCAGCCGAACTGACTTTGTGAAGGAGCTTCCAATGGCCACCCGGTTCTCCGAGGAAGCCAAGGGCTTTCGCCTGATCGGCCACGACCCATCCGCCGCCTGGGGCTGCGGCAGCCTGGTTCAGGTGCACAAGGGCTACGCCTACGTCGGATCGGTCGGCTCCTCGAGCGGGTTCGCGCCCGAAGGTTTCACGGTCCACGACGTGCGCGATCCGCGCAATGCCCGCAAGGTGTGGGAGTTCGAGGCTCCGCCGGGCGTGCATTGCCACAAGCTGCGCGTCGTCGGCGACGATATCCTGTACGTGAATTCGGAGCGGCTCGCCGGCGACAAGGGCCGCAATGCCCGCACCGGCCTCTATATCTTCGACATCAGCCGACCGAACGCACCGAAGGAGGTGGGCTTCTACGACACGCCAGGCTCAGGCCCGCATCGTTTCGGCGTGGACAATCAGCGCGGGCTCGCCTTCCTGCCGAACGATGCCGAGGGCTGGAACAAGCGCGTGATCTGGACGCTCGACGTCAGCGACCCGCTCAAGCCCGACGTGATCAGCATCTGGGGCCTGCCGTGGCAGAGGGCCGAAGGCAAGGGCAACGGCGGCGGCGATCCCATGCCGGCCGATGCCACCTGCACGCTGCACGGGCCCCCGATGATTCGCGGCAATCGCATGTTCGCGGCGTTCTGGGGCGGCGGCGTCGCGATCATCGACTGCACCGACCTCAGGAAGATGGAGCTCGTCGGCCACCTGCAGTGGTCGCCGCCGTTTCCCGGCTCCAACCACACGTGCTGGCCGATCGGGGACCGCCCCTACATGGTCGTGACCGACGAGGGCCGCGCGCGGCAGAAATACTGGGACGCCCAGTTCATGTGGGTCATCGACATCCGGGCGGAGACCAACCCGATCCCGGTGGCGACGTTCTTTCCCGATCGCGACACCTACTTCCACCGGCCCGGCCGCTTCGGCGCGCACAACATCCTGGAGAACATTCCGGCCGAAGGACCGTGGGCTGATCTCGTGTTCCTCACCTATTTCAACGCCGGCCTGCGCGCGGTGGACGTGAGCGATCCGCTCAAGCCGAAAGAGGTCGGCTATTATGTGCCGGAAACGCCCGACGGGCAGGAGGCGATCCAGTCGAACGACATCGGCGCCGACGCGGACGGACGCCTCTACCTGATCGATCGCTGGGGCGCCGGCATGCACATCGTGGAATATACGGGGTAGGCACGGACCCGCGGCGAGCTCCGTCCGTAGCCCGGATGGAACGCAGCGCAATCCGGGCCACGGAGCGCAATCGGCACAGCCACTGCCGGATTTCGGCTTCGCTTCATCCGAGCTACGATTCGCTCCCGCACAACTCCGCCGCCGCGAGCGCGACGATCTTGGTGGCTGCGCGGAGATCGTCGAGCCGCAGGTTCTCGTCGGCATTGTGGGCATTGGCTTCGAGCAAGGTGCGTGGGCCGGCGCCATAGAGCACGATCGGAATGCCGCGTTCGGCATAGTGCCGCGCATCGGTGTAGAGCGGCACACCGGTCACCGGCACGTCGACCCCCAGCACGGACCGCGCGTGGCGCGCAATCGCGCCCGCAATCCGATCCGATCCGGGCGGCGGCACGAGCGGCGCCGCAAGGAGGATCCGGCGCACGTCGACGGATGCGCGGTACGGTTGGACGGCCGCCGTGATGAGATTGCGCAACTCGGCTTCCACCGCGGCCGGCGGCTCTTCCGGAATGATGCGCCGGTCGAGTCGAAACGTCACCTGATCGGGAACCACGTTGGTGTTGATGCCGCCCTTGATCAGCCCGACATTCAGGGTCGGCGACGAGATGCCCGGCACGCGCGAGCGTGCCCGCGCCAGAACCGTGCGGCTATCGTACACTGCCGTGAGAATTCCGTTGGCGGCTTCGAGCGCATCGATGCCGGTCTCGGGCATTGCGGCATGGGCCTGCTTGCCGGTCAGCGTGACCTCGAGGTGCAGGCAGCCGTTGTGCGCATTGGTGATCGCGTAGGAAAAGCCCGCGCCGATCGCGAAGTCCGGCTTGGTCAAGCCTTGGTCGAGCAGCCATTTCGGGCCGATCTCGCCGCCCGCCTCTTCATCATAGGTGAAGTGGAGCTCGACGGTGCCGGCGAGCTTCACACCCTGTGCGGCGGCAGCCCTGAGCGCCAGCAGCGCCCAGGTGTAGGTGGCGAAATCCGACTTCGAGACCGCAACGCCGCGCCCATACATGACCGGGCCGTGCGGGCTGTCCGCGATTTCGGCACCATAGGGGTCGTGATGCCAGCCGAGGCCGGGCGGGACGACGTCGCCATGGGCGTTGAGCGCAACGACCGGCCCGTCGGCGAAGCGATGGCGGACGATGAGGTTGGCCGCGCTGCGCATGCCGGCGGCCCGCACAGGCGCCTGCGGCACGTCATACGCGTGCACGGTCAATCCGAGCTGCTCCAGCAGCTGCCTGGCCCGCGCCGCATGCGGTGCGCAGTCGCCCGGCGGATTGTCGCTGGCAACCTTGACCAGGTCGGCCAGGAACGCCGTCTCGCGCGCAAACTCGCCGTCGACAAAGGTCGTGATCGCCTGCGCCAGCGTCATGGCGGCGATGGAAAGTTCAACAGGACATCAAGGAGGATGCGCGCCGCGAGATCGGCATCCTCCGCGGAGACGGTCTCGCGCGGCGAGTGGCTCACCCCGCCGTTGCCGCAGCGGACGAACAGCATGCCGAGGTCGGTGCAACCATCGAACATCGCGGCGTCGTGGCCGGCGCCGCTCGGCAGATGAAGGGGCCGCACACCGGCGCGAGCGACCGCTTCCGCGAGCAGCTGCTGGATGCGCGGCGCGCACGCAACGGCAGCATTGTCGATAATTTCCTGCGCCTCAATCGTCACGCCGCGACGCTCGGCGATCGCCTCGATCTCGGCGAAGATATCGGCCCCCGCCGCATCGCGCGTCGCATCGTCGCCGGCGCGAATGTCGAGCGTAAGCTCGCATGCGCCCGGAATGACGTTGATGGCGCCTTCGGGCACCGCTAGCCGGCCGACCGTGCCGACCAGCGTCGGCGTCGCGCGGCAACGTTTTTCGACTGCAAGCACGATCTCCGCGGCGGCCGCTGCCGCATCGCGCCGCAACGCCATGGGCACGGTCCCGGCGTGACCGGCAACGCCCCTGACCGTCAGCAGATGGCGCACCGCCCCGGCAATCGACGTGACGATGCCGACCGGAAGACCCGCCTGCAGCAGGACCGGCCCCTGCTCGATGTGGACCTCGATATAACAGAGGAGATCCTGTGGCGGCCGCGCCAGCCTCGGGATCGCTTCGGGAAGGAAGCCGGCTTGGCGCAGCGCGTCGCCCAGAGCCACGCCGTTCGCGTCGCGCCGTTCGAGAAGCTTCATGTCGAATCGCCCGGCGACGGCGCTGCTGCCGATATAGGGCGCAGCAAAGCGCACGCCTTCCTCCTCGGAGAAGGCGATCAATTCGAGGCTGTATGGCAAGCGTTGCCCGGTGCGGTGGAGGTGCTCAATTACGACGAGCGGCGTCACGATGCCAAGCCGGCCGTCGTATTTGCCGGCATTGACGACGGTGTCGTAATGCGAGGCGGTGATCAGCGTCCTGGCCGATGGCGGCGTGTTCGCCGCGGGGTCGGCCGCCGGATAACGGCCGACGACATTACCAACCGCGTCGATCTTGGCCGTCATCCCGGCATTCCGCATCAGCGCGCAGAGCTCTGCTGCGACCGCCCGGTGCGCGGCACTGAGATAGGTGCAGGTCAAGCCGTCGCGCGATTCCGACCATTGGGCCAAGCGCTCGCTGAGCGCGATGATGCGGGAGCCGAACGCCGTCGTTGCCGGCTGCGCGTTGGGTTGGCTCAACATCGTGTCCCTGGCCGCAGCGCGACTGGCGCGGCAAGCGCGCCCCATACTTGCATGGATCGCGGATCGTCTGTCATGCTTCGATTACCGGCAAAACAACGGAGCATCATGTCGTGGAAGTCGTGCTCACCGAATGGCTGAGCCTCGTCGTTCGTTGGCTGCACGTGGTCGCAAGCATCGCCTGGATCGGAAGCTCATTCTATTTCATCCACCTTGATCTGAGCCTTAAGAGCAGCGCCGGCCTGCCGCATGGGGTGAAGGGCGATGCCTGGCAGGTCCATGGCGGCGGCTTCTATCACATGATGAAATACCTGGTCGCGCCGGCACGCATGCCCGACGCGCTCACCTGGTTCAAGTGGGAAGCCTACACGACCTGGCTCTCCGGCTTCGCTCTGCTGGTCATCGTCTACTATTTCAGTGCCGACCTGTTCCTGGTCGACAAGTCGGTGCTCGACATGAGCGCACCGGCGGCGGCGACAATCGCATTCTTCAGCCTCGCGGCGGCCTGGCTCGCCTATGAGGGCCTGTGCCGTTCAGCCCTCGGCCGCCACGAGGTCGCGCTCGCGCTGGTCGGCTATGTCCTGCTGGTCGGTCTCACCTACGCCTTTACCAAGGTCTTCAGCGGGCGCGGCGCCTTCACGCAGATGGGCGCGCTGATCGGTACGATCATGGTGGCAAACGTGTTCGTGATCGTCATTCCGTATCAGAAGAAGACGGTAGCGGCGCTGATCGCCGGCAACGAGCCGGATCCCTGGTGGGGAGAGATCGGCAAGCAGCGCTCGCTCCACAACAATTATCTCACGTTGCCGGTCGTATTCCTGATGATCAGCAATCACTATCCGCTGCTGTATGCGACCCGGTACAACTGGCTGATCGTCGCGATCGTGCTCGCCATCGGCCCCGTCATTCGCCACTTCTACAATTCCCGCCACGCCGGCAAGGGCAACCGGTGGTGGACCTGGGGGCTGGCCGCGGCGGGCATGGCGGCGATCGCCTGGTTGTCCGCCGCCGGACCGCGCACGACGACGTCCAGCGCGGTTCCGCCGGTGCCGAAATTCGCCGCGGTGGAGGAGATCGTCGTGTCCCGCTGCAGCATGTGCCATGCGGGCGCGCCGGTGTGGGCCGGTTTTGCCGTCGCCCCGAAGGGGCTGATGCTCGACAGTGCGGAACGCATCCGGGCGCATGCGCGGCTGATCGACATCAACGCGGTGCGCTCCGACGCCATGCCGCCCGGCAATGTCACCGAAATGACCGCACACGAGCGGCGGCTTCTCGCCGCCTGGCTCGCCGCCGGAGCGCCGGCCCAGTGATCGCCCTCGACGCCCTCAATGCCGCCGACAGGGACCAGTTCGCCGCCGCCCTTGGCGACATTTTCGAACACGCGCCCTGGGTGGCCCACGAGGCCCATGCGGCGAGGCCGTTTCCGACGCTCGCCGCCCTGCTGGCCGCCCTGGCTCAAGCGGTTCGCTCGGCCGCACCCGCGCGACAGCTTGCGCTGATCAAGGGCCACCCCGATCTTGCCGGCAAGGCGGCGCGTGCCGGCACGATCACGACCGATTCCCAAGCCGAGCAGGCGAGCGCCGGACTTGATCGGCTGTCGGAGGAAGAGCTGGCCCGCTTCCAGCGGCTCAACAGCGCCTATGGCGACAAGTTCGGAATTCCCTTCATCATCTGCGTGCGCCGGCACACCAGGGACTCGATCCTCCGCCAATTCGAGCGGCGGCTACACAACGATCAGGCCGCAGAGCACGACGCTGCGCTCAGCGAAATTTTCCGCATCGCGGCGCTGCGGCTCGACGGGCGCGTCAGCGCGCCCGACCGCCTGAAGGTGCACGGGCGCCTGTCGACGCACGTGCTCGACACCTATGGCGGACAGGCGGCGGCCGGCGTGGTGGTCGAACTCGTGGAGATGCCCGGTACCGGCGACTTCCGCCCGATCGCACAGGCGGTAACGAACCACGACGGCCGCACCGACCGCCCCCTGATCGATGGCCGACCGATCCCGATCGGCGTTTATGAGCTGCGCTTCGCGGTCGGCGATTATTTCGCGCGCCGCGGCACGCCGGTCGCCGATCCGGCGTTCCTGGATGTCGTGCCGGTGCGATTTTCCGTCGCCGAGCCGGAGGGCCGCTATCACGTGCCGCTGCTGATGACGCCCTGGAGCTATTCGACCTATCGCGGCAGCTGACACTCTCCACAACCCTCTGACGCCGCAATAGGCAAAGGGGCCCGAAACGCCTAGTCTTGGGGCAAGACGACGGGCCAGCCCCCCGTCTCTCTCGTGGGGTGCGGCTGGCACGCCGATTGCTGAAGTACGGGCAGGCGCGCCGGGATTGCCGGCCTGCCGGCGTATGCCGGCCACAATGGGAGCGTCACAGATGCAAGTGTCCAGGCTTACCGGGCTAGCGGCAACCGCGCTCGCGGCCCTCGTCGGCGGCCCTGCGGTTGCCCAGACGGACGTGAAATTCGCCCTCGACTGGAAGTTCGAGGGCCCATCGGCGCCCTATTTCGTCGCCATCGACAAGGGCTACTACAAGGCCGAGGGGCTGTCGGTGACGATCGACTCCGGTCCGGGCTCGGTGGCCGGCATCGCCCGCGTGGCCGCCGGGACCTACCCGATCGGGTTCTTCGACATCAATTCGCTGGTGAAGTTCCGCGACCAGAACCCGGACAAGGCGGTCAAGGCCGTGCTCATGGTCTATGACAAGCCGCCGTTCGCCATCGGCACGACGGCGAAGAGCGGGATTGCCAAACCGAAGGATCTCGAAGGCAAGGTTCTCGGGGCACCGGCCGCGGACGGCGCCTTTGCGCAGTGGAAAGCGTTCGTGAAGGAGAACGGCATCGACGACGCCAAGGTGAGGATCGAGAACGTGGGCTTCCCGGTGCGCGAGCCGATGCTCGCCGACGGCAAGGTCGACGCCATCACCGGCTTCTCGTTCTCGATATATTTCAACCTGCTGCAGAAGGGGCTCAAGCCCGACGACATCAAGGTGATCCTGATGGCCGACCACGGCTTGGTGTTGTACGGCAACGCCATCATGGTCAATCCGGATTACGCCAAGGCCAATCCCAAGGTCGTTGCCGGCTTCGTGCGTGCGACCATCAAGGGCGTGCTCGACACGATCAAGGACCCGGACACGGCGATCAAGTCGGTGATGAAGCGCAACGAGACCGGCGACGAGAAGATCGAGCTCGATCGGCTGAAGATGTCGTTGCGCGACAACTTCGTCACGCCGTGGGTGAAGGCGAACGGATTCGGCGGCGTCGACATGGGCCGACTTGCCAAGTCGATCGACCAGATCGCACTGACCTACGACTTCAAGAACCGGCCGAAGCCTGACGACATCTTCACCAGCGAGTACCTGCCGCCCGCGGGGGAACGAAAGCTGTAGCCCGTGTTCGTAGGGCAACCCTTGTGGTTGCCCCTGGGCACGCACAAGGGGCGGCCCTACGCTGCGCCCCATGAGCGCCTCCGTCGACATCGACGACGTCACGCTGACGTACCGCAGCGCATCCGGCGGCGTACTCGCCCTGAAGGGCACGAGCCTCAAGGTCCGCCGCGGCGAGTTTGCCGCCGTGGTGGGCCCCTCGGGTTGCGGCAAGTCGTCGTTGATGAAGCTCGTCACCGGTCTCGTTCCCGCCGATTCCGGCGAGATCGTCATCTTCGGGGACAAGGTCCTCGGGCCGGTGAAGATCGCCGGCATGGCGTTCCAGAACCCCAACCTGCTGCCGTGGCGCACGGTGATCGACAATGTGCTGCTGCCGCTCGAGATCGTGGAGCCGCATCGCCGCCAGTTCCGCCAGAAGAAGGCCGAGTTTCGCGCGGCTGCGCGAGCCCTCCTCGCCACCGTTGGGCTCGACGGTTTCGGCGAACGCTATCCTTGGGAACTGTCCGGCGGCATGCAGCAGCGCGCCTCGCTCTGCCGCGCGCTGATCCATCAACCCGCCCTGCTGATGCTGGACGAGCCGTTCGCGGCGCTCGACGCGTTCACGCGCGAGGAACTGTGGTGCGTGTTGCGCGACCTTTGGCAAGAGATCCGCTTCACCGTCATCCTGGTGACCCACGATTTGCGCGAGGCCACCTTCCTGGCCGACAATATCCACGTGATGAGCGCGCGCCCGGGCCGCATCGTCATGACGAAGAATGTCGCCTTGCCGCGGCCGCGCGATCTCGACATCTGCTACGAGGCGCGTTTCACCGACATCGTGCACGAGCTGCGCGCCAAGATCGCCGAGGTGCGGAAGACATGAACACCACCCTCGAGAAGCTGGCTCCCTGGTTGTTCACCATCGGCCTGTTCGTGATCTGGGAAGCCGCCTGCCGCATCTTCCGGATCGACCCGTTTGTCTTGCCAGCGCCGTCGGCTGCGTTCGCCGCCATCGCCCAATATTGGCGCCCGCTGCTGCGCCACTCGTTCGTGACGCTGTGGACCACGATGGCCGGCTTTGCCATCGCGGTGGCGTTCGGCATCGTTCTCGGGCTGATCGTCGGTTGGTCGCGCACCATCTATCGCGGCCTTTACCCGGTCATGGTCGGCTTCAATTCGATTCCCAAGGTCGCCATCGTGCCGATCCTGGTGGTCTGGTTCGGCATCGGCGAGGTTCCGGCCATCCTCACCGCATTCCTGATCTCCTTCTTCCCGATCGTGGTGAACGTCGCGACCGGGCTCGCCACCATGGAGCCCGAGCTCGAGGACGTGCTGCGCGCGCTCGGCGCCCGCAAGCTCGACATCATGCTCAAGGTGGGGATCCCGCGCACCCAGCCCTACCTGTTCGGCTCGCTCAAAGTCGCCATCACGCTCGCCTTCGTCGGCACAGTGGTGTCCGAGACGATCGCGGCCAATGCCGGCCTCGGCTTCCTCATGGTCCAGGCCGGCTCCAACTTCCAGATGCCGCTGGTATTTGCCGGCCTCCTCCTGCTGGCGGTGGAGGGCATCGCCATGTACGCGGTATTCGCCTACGTCGAGGTCTATTTCACCGGCTGGGCGTTCCGCTCCTCGATGAGCGCGGCGGCCTGAGCGCCCCCATGCCGGATTAATGGACCGTTTACAGCTGCAATCGTCATGCTTAATGCATCCTTAACGCGAGAGTCAGAAAGTCAGGCGGCAAAGGGCTGGCCGGAATGCCCCCCGCACACGGCGGTCCTCTGCTTGTCGTCAGCCGTCGCGAAAATCTCTTCGCGGCCGGCGCGGAGAGTGGCGTGGTCCGATTCGAGAACGTGGGCTTGCGTTATGGTCTTGGGTCCGAAGTGCTGCGGGACCTGACCTTTCGCATTCGCCCCAATTCGTTCCAGTTCCTCACCGGTCCATCGGGTGCCGGCAAGAGCTCGCTGCTGCGCCTGCTGTTCGTCTCGCTCAAGCCCAGCCGCGGCCTCATCAACCTGTTCGGTCATGACATCGGGAGCCTGAGCAAGGACGCCCTCTCGACCCTGCGCCGCCGCATCGGCATCGTGTTCCAGGACTTTCGCCTGCTCGACCATATGACGACGTTCGACAATGTGGCGCTGCCGCTGCGCGTGTTGGGCCGCAGCGAAGCAAGCTACCGGCATGAGGTCGCCGAGCTCTTGCACTGGGTCGGCCTTGGCCACCGCATGTGGGCTCTGCCGCCGGTGCTCTCGGGCGGCGAGAAGCAGCGCGCCGCGATCGCGCGCGCGGTCGTTGCCCGACCCCAGCTGCTGTTGGCCGACGAGCCGACCGGCAACGTCGATCCGGCGCTCGCCAAGCGCCTGCTGCGTCTGTTCGTCGAGCTCAACAAATCGGGAACGTCGATCGTCATCGCCACCCATGACATCGCGTTGATGGATCAGTTCGATGCGCGCCGCCTGGTGCTGCACGAAGGACGGCTGCACGATTATGAATGACCCCAGCTCATTCGACGTGGACACCAGCCATCCGCTGGAAGAGCCGCGGAACGGTCAAGCGCGCCGCGGCGAGGCCCCGATCGTGCCGCTCGATTCGATCGCCGGCCGCGCGCTGGTGGCGGTGATCGCCATCATGACCTTTCTGGCCTCGCTGACCGTCGGGGCGGTCGTGCTGATCGGGGCGGCGGCCGGCGAATGGCAGTCGGCGGTGGCGCGCGAGGTCACGATCCAGATCCGTCCGATGCCCGGCCGCGACGCCGACGCCGACGTGGCGACTGCCGCCGCCATTGCCGGCTCCATCCCCGGCATCAGCGATGTGCGGGCCTATTCCAAGACCGAATCCGCCGCCCTGCTCGAGCCATGGCTCGGCACCGGCTTTTCCCTCGACAATCTTCCGGTGCCGCGCCTGGTCGTCGTGAAGTACGCCCCCGATCGCGCGCCGGATTTCAGTCCCCTGCGCCGGGCGTTGGCCGAGCGGCTGCCCGGGGCAAGCCTCGATGATCATCGCGGCTGGATCGACCGCATGCGGGCGATGGCGGGCAGCGCCGTGGGCCTCGGGATCGGGGTGCTGGTGCTGGTCCTGACCGCGACCGTGCTATCGGTCATGTTCGCGACGCGCGGCGCGATGGCAACCAACCGGCCGGTCGTGGAAGTGCTGCATTTCGTGGGAGCCCGGGACGGGTTCATCGCCGGCGAGTTCCAACGACATTTTCTCGTGCTCGGCCTCAAGGGCGGCGTGATCGGCGGCGCCGCCGGGCTGGCGGTGTTCGGTCTTGCGCACCTGATCGTCAGCTGGTTCAAGGGAACTCCCGGCGAAGACCAGATCGCGGCGCTGTTCGGCTCGTTCTCGATCGGGGTGGACGGCTATGCGGCTGTCCTCGGCCAGGTCGTGCTCGTTGCCCTGGTCACCGCGCTGACGTCGCGACTCACCGTCCGTCGCACCCTCAAGGCGCTGGAATGAACCAGCGTTCATACGCCGAATCTCACGATGTGATATAATGCGTCGCGAGGCATAGAGCGATGTCGGCCCCCTCACCGAGCCCGCAACATCCCGGCGCAAACGACGCGCGGCGCGGCAGGTTGGCCGTGTCCTGGACGCACCGGATCGTATCGGCCGTGGCGGCGCTGTGCAGCGCCGCGGCAATTGCCGCCGCGGGCGGCTTCTGGTGGTTCATATGGGCGGTTCCGAAGCACGAGGTGAAGCTCGAAGGCCAGGCCGACGGCATCGTCGTCCTGACCGGCGGGTCGTCGCGCGTTGCCGATGCGATCGACCTCCTGTCGGAAGGACGCGGCAAACGACTCCTCATCACCGGCGTGCACCCGGCGACAACTTCGGCCGAGATCGCCCGGCTGGCGCCGGCCTACGGGCGGCTGATCGCCTGCTGCATCGATCTTGACCATTCGGCGGTCAACACGGTCGGCAACGCACTCGAGACGAAGCGCTGGGCCAACGGCCGCGGGATGCGATCCCTGATCGTCGTTACATCCAACTACCACATGCTGCGCGCCATGGCCGAGCTCGAATGGCAGCTTCCCGACGTGACGTTGATTCCATTTCCGGTCGTGCCGGAAAAAGTGCGCACCGATCGCTGGTGGGATCCCGCCACCGCCAGGATCCTGTTGTCCGAATACGTGAAATACATCGTTGCCCAGCTTCGCATGCGGCTCGAGCCGACCTTCGCGGCGGATGCCGCGCGCGAGCGGCAGTTCGCCACCCGCTGACGCGCGACGCGATGATCATCGCCCGCTCGATCCTGTTCAACATCCTGTTTTATCTCTCTCTCCTCATCTACTTGATCGCCGCCCTCCCGACCTTCGTCATGCCCTACTGGGCGATCGTCGAGCTCGCCAAGGTTTGGGGACGCACCAATCTGTGGCTGCTCGAGGCGATTTGCGACATCGGTGTCGAATTCTCAGGCCTAGACAAGATCCCTCCCGGCCCCCTGATTGTCGCTGCGAAGCATCAGTCGTTCTGGGAGACGTTTGCACTGCTGCCACTGTTCGCCGCGCCGGTCTACATCGTCAAGCGCGAGCTGATGTGGATTCCGATCTTCGGCTGGTACATGCGCAAGGGTCGCATGATCCCGGTCGACCGCGGCGCCCGCCGCCAGGCCCTCACCGGCATGGCGAGGCGTGCCCGCATCGAGCTTAAGCGCGGTCGTCAGATCATCATCTTTCCGGAGGGCACGCGACGGCCTCCCGGCGCGCCGCCGTCCTACAAGTCCGGCATCGCGCATCTCTATGCCGACACCGGCGTGCCGTGCCTGCCGATCGCGCTCAATTCCGGCCTCGTGTGGGGACGCCGGTCGTTCCAGCGCTATCCTGGCACCGTGCGGGTCGAGATCCTCGATCCGATCCCGCCCGGGCTCGACCGGGATGCTTTTCTCGGCCGCCTGCAGCAGGACATCGAGACCGCGACCGCGCGGCTCATGGCCGAGCCGAAGGCTTGAGCAGGTCCGCTGATCTTATGGCTTGCCAAGCCGCCGGCGATCCGCGATGGGAAAGACCCCGTCAGGATCGCGGCGCCTTGCATTTCCTTTCTCGCAGCTTTCGCCTGGCCATGGAGGCCTTCCAGCAGTTCGTTGCCGACGACGGCTGGGCGATCGCCAGCCACGTCGCGCTGTCCGCGCTCATGTCGATGTTTCCGTTCTTTCTCGTGTTGACGGCAATGGCCGGCATTCTTGGCTCCGATAACCTCGCCGACGAGGCCGCCCGCATCGTGTTGGAAGCTTGGCCCGAGGAAGTTTCCGCTCCGATCGCGCACGAGATTCAGGTCGTGCTCACGGGCGCGCATGGCCATGTGCTCACCGTGGGCGCTGTGCTTGCCCTCTACTTCGCGTCGAGCGGCATCGAAAGCCTGCGCATTGCGCTCAACCGTGCCTACAGCATGGTCGATCCCCGGCCTGTCTGGCTGCTGCGGCTGGAATCCATTGCCTATGTGGTGGTCGCGGCTGTCGCACTGCTGGCGCTGTCGTTCCTGGTCGTCCTCGCGCCGGTGATCTGGCGCACGGCCGTGAGATATCTGCCGGGCCTCGAGCCTTTCGCCGACATCGTTACGATCGCCCGCTTCATGATCGCCACCGTGCTGTTGATCGTTGCCCTGATCCTGGTGCACCTGTGGCTCCCTGCCGGCCGCCGCAAGTTCAAGCAGATCATCCCTGGCATCCTGGTGACGCTCGTGCTGTGGCTGGCCGCCGGGATCCTGTTCGGACGCTATCTGGCGGACTACGCGTTCACCTACTCGATCTATTATGCCGGTCTTGCCTCGGTGATGATCGCGCTGGTGTTCCTCTATTTCACCTCATGCATCTTCATCTATGGCGGCGAACTCAATGCCGTCATCCAGAAGGCACGTGCCGCCGACGCCGCCGCAGCCGGAGCAGAGTGACCAGCGCCGGGCGGGTTAGGCGCATGCGCGCCGCGAGTCGTCCGGGCTCTCACACCGAAGGCGCCAGATTCCGGATGACAAATGGGTAAGGCGATTGCGCCGTCTACCCCGTCGCCTCCACGACGTCGTCGAGGTTGCGCAAGCCGGTGCGCGGCGTGTTGACCAGCACCGCCATGTTGCCGGGCGGGTGCTCGTTCTTCCACATCTTCTGATGCGCCGCCGGGATCCGGGCCCAGGGAAAGACCTCGCTCATGCACGGGTCGATGCGGCGCTCGAGGACGAACTGGTTGGCGGCCGAGGCCTGCTTCAAGTGGGCGAAATGCGAACCCTGGACCCGCTTCTGCCGCATCCACACGTAGCGCGCGTCGAAGGTGAGGTTGTAGCCGGTGGTGCCGGCACAGAACACGACCATCCCACCGCGCTTCACCACCAAGCACGACACTGGGAAGGTCTGCTCGCCCGGATGCTCGAACACGATGTCGACGTCGCGCTTTCCGGTGATGTCCCAGATCGCCTTCCCGAACTTGCGCGCCTCCTTCACCCAGGCGTCGTAGTCGGGCGTGTTCACCTTGGGCATCTGGCCCCAGCAGGAGAACTCCTTGCGATTGATCGCGCCCTTGGCGCCCAGGCTCATCACGTAGTCGCGCTTGCTCTCGTCCGAGATGACGCCGATGGCATTGGCGCCGGAGGCGGCGGCGAGTTGGACGCCGAACACGCCGAGGCCGCCGGAGCCGCCCCACACCAAGACATTGTCGCCCGGCTTGAGCGTGTGCGGCGGATGGCCGAACAGCATGCGGTAGGCGGTCGCCAGCGTGAGCGTGTAGCAAGCCGCCTCCTCCCAGGTGAGGTGTTTCGGCTTCGGCATCAGCTGGCGCGACTGCACGCGGCAGAACTGGGCGAACGAGCCGTCCGGCGTCTCGTAGCCCCAGATGCGCTGCGACGGCGACAGCAGCGGGTCGCCGCCATTGCATTCCTCGTCGTCCCCGTCGTCCTGATTGCAGTGGACGATGATCTCGTCGCCGACCTTCCAGCGCTTCACCTTGGCGCCCACCGCCCAGACGACGCCGGCGGCATCCGAGCCTGCGACGTGAAAGGCGCATTTGTGCACGTCGAGCGGCGAGATCGGCTGGCCGAGGCCGGCCCAGATGCCGTTGTAATTGACGCCGCCCGCCATCACCAGGACGAGCACCTCGTCGTCGGCGATCGGCCAGGTGGGGACCACCTCGACCTGCATTGCGGACTCGGGCGGCCCGTGCCGCTCCTTGCGGATCGCCCAGGCGTACATTTTTTCCGGCACATGGCCGAGCGGCGGGATGTCGCCGACCTCGTAGAGGCTTTTCAGCGGCGCCGGGTGCGCCTTGGCGGTTACAACGGACATGCCGGCCTCCTCTTCACCGTCGAGTGGCGCGGAGATCGTTGCAGTGTGGCGCAATTTATGCTGCAGTGCAACAGAAACGCTTCCCGGCCAGCGGCGTTAGGCCCGCATGCCCTGCTCGACCTGACCCATGGCCGACTTGGGCAGACGGTAGCATGATCGGCGCTGCGAAGGCAGCGGGACCAACGGGCGCGGAGCGCTAAACCATGGTCGGCGTCGAAAGCATCATCATCATGATCATCATCGGCGCGATCGCCGGCTGGCTCGCCGGCAAGATCGTGCAAGGGTTCGGCTTCGGCCTGATCTGGAACATCGTCATCGGCATCATCGGCGCGTTCATCGGCGTGGCGTTGCTGACGCGGCTCGGCGTCCCCCCGTTCAGCGGGTTCGTCGGCTCCATCGTCAATGCCACGATCGGCGCGCTCGTGCTGTTGTTCATCGTCGGGCTGGTCAGACGGGTGGCGTGAGGCAAGTCTCAGCGATGCGCGACAAGCCATGGATCTTCCGCACCTACGCCGGTCATTCGACCGCAACGGAATCCAACGCGCTCTATCGCAAGAACCTGGCCAAGGGGCAGACCGGCCTCTCGGTCGCGTTCGATCTGCCGACCCAGACCGGCTACGATTCCGACCATCCGCTGGCCAAGGGCGAGGTGGGCAAGGTTGGGGTGCCGATCTGCCATCTGGGCGACATGCGGGCGCTGTTTGCCGGCATCCCGCTCGCCGAGATGAACACCTCGATGACGATCAATGCGACGGCCGCGTGGCTGCTCGCGCTCTATATCGCGCTCGCCGACGAGCAAGGCGCGCCGCGCGCCACCCTCCAGGGCACCACCCAGAACGACATCATCAAGGAATATCTGGCGCGCGGCACCTATGTGTTCCCGCCGGCCCCGTCGATGCGCCTCACCACGGACGTGATCCTGTTCACGACCGCCGAGATGCCAAAGTGGAATCCGATCAACGTGTGCTCCTATCATCTGCAGGAGGCGGGCGCGACACCGGTGCAGGAGCTCGCCTTCGCGCTCGCCACCGCAACGGCGGTGCTCGATACCGTGAAGGCCACGCGCGAGGTCAAGCCTGACGGCTTCGGCGAGGTGGTCGGCCGCATCTCCTTCTTCGTCAATGCCGGGCTGAAGTTCGTAACCGAGCTCTGCAAGATGCGCGCCTTCGCCGAACTGTGGAACGAGATCACCGCCGAGCGGTACGGCATCAACGATCCGAAGCAGCGTCTGTTCCGCTACGGCGTTCAGGTAAACTCGCTCGGCCTGACCGAGCAGCAGCCCGAGAACAACGTCACCCGGATCGTCCTGGAAATGCTCGCCGTGACCCTGTCGAAGAGCGCGCGGGCGCGCGCCGTGCAGCTTCCCGCCTGGAACGAGGCGCTCGGCCTGCCGCGGCCGTGGGACCAGCAATGGTCGCTGCGCATGCAGCAGATCCTCGCCTACGAGACCGATCTACTCGACTACGGCGACATTTTTGAGGGTTCGGTCGCGATCGCCAGAAAGGTCGACGAGCTCAAACGCGCCGCCCGCGACGAGATGGCTTATATCGAGCGGCTGGGCGGCGCGGTTAAGGCAGTCGAGTCCGGCTACATGAAGCAGCAGCTAGTGGAATCGAACATGCGCCGGCTCGAGGCGATCGAGCGCGGGGAACAGTCGGTCGTTGGCGTGAACCGGTTCACCGAGAGCGAGCCCTCCCCGCTCGCCGGCGCCGCCGACGCGATCCTCACCGTGTCGGATGAGGCCGAGGCCAAGCAGGTCGAGCGCCTCAAGGCCTGGCGCGCGGCGCGCGACGGCAAGGCGGTCGAGCGCGCCCTGGAGGAGCTCAAGCGGGTTGCGCGCCAGGGCCGCAACATCATGCCCGCCTCGATCGCCTGCGCCAGGGCGGGCATCACCACCGGCGAATGGGGTTTTGCGCTGCGCGACGCCTTTGGCGAATACCGCGCGCCGACCGGCGTCGGCCGCGCCGTGCGCAACGATGCGCAGGGACTCGACGACATCCGCGCCGACGTGGAGCGGGTCTCCCGCAGGCTCGGGCGCCGCCTCACGTTCATGGTGGCCAAGCCGGGGCTTGACGGACACTCCAACGGCGCCGAGCAGATCGCCGCGCGCGCGCGCGATGCCGGAATGGACGTGGTCTACGACGGCATTCGTTTCAGCCCCGCCGAGATCGTCGAAGCGGCGCGCGCGCAACGCGCGCACGTGCTAGGATTGTCGATCCTCTCCGGCAGCCACGTTCCGCTGGTGACCGAAGTGGTCGCGCGCATGCGCGCAGCAGGCCTGAGCGACGTGCCGATGGTGGTGGGCGGCATCATCCCGGCCGAGGATGCCGGCGCGCTCAAGGCGGCCGGCGTCGTCGCCGTGTACACGCCGAAGGACTACGAATTGAACCGGATTCTGGCCGACATCCTTCGCATCGTGGACGGCATCGCCGAAAAGGTCGCCTAGGCTGTGAACTTTCAGGAGGTTGTCCATTCGGTCCTGACCGGGAACGCTGATGTCGCCCGACAAAGCGATTCGCGGAGAACCGAATGGACACCCACAAGAATGCCCGCCTGACCCCCAAAGGTCGAGAGGAGATGGTCCGCGCCGTCGTGCATCGTGGGCTCGGCAAGGCCGTCGCGGCGCGCAAATACAACACCACGCGCAAGACGGTCGGGAAATGGGTCGAGCGCTTCCGCACTGAAGGTGTGAATGGATTGCGCGATCGCTCCTCAAAACATCATCGCACGGGCCGGCTTAACGGACCATAAGCACAATACGTGCAACCCGCAGCCTAGCCCCAACCGAGGCCGACGAGGCGACGGATATCGGCGGGCGCGGCGCCCTGCTGCCGCAACGCGCGCAGCGCCGTCGCGCGAGTGGATTTCGACAGTTTGCGGCCGTCCTGGTCGAGGACAAGGCGGTGATGGCGATAGGTCGGCGCCGGCAAGGCAAGCAGGGCCTGGAGCAGGCGATGCACGCTCGTCGACCAGAACAGGTCCTGGCCGCGCACGACGTCCGTCACCCCTTGCCAGGCGTCATCCACCACGACGGAGACGTGATAGCTCGTGGGCGTCTCCTTGCGCGCCAGGACCACGTCGCCCCAGGCCGACGGCGCCGCCACGACGGTGCCGGTTTCGCCGCTGGGCCCCTCTCCGGTTTCACGCCAGCTGAGCGGGCCCGTCGCCGCGATCGCGGCCCGCATGTCGAGACGCAGCACGTAATGCTCGCCGGCAGCGATGCGGGCGGCCCGTTGCGTCGCGGTCAATCCGCGCCCGGATCCAGGATAGAGCGGCGCGCCGTCGGGATCGCGCGGCCAAGGGCCGTCGACTTCGCGCTCGGCCACCAGCCGCGCGATCTCGGCCCGGCTCTCGAAACTCGGATAGACGAGGCCCTTGGCCTCCAGCTGCGCAATCGCCGCGCGGTGCTCGGCGAGATGCTCGGACTGGCGCCGCACCGGCTGCTCCCAGCTCAGCCCGAGCCACGCAAGGTCTTCGTAAATCGCCGCCTCGAACTCGGGCCGGCAGCGCGTCTGATCGATGTCTTCGATGCGCAGCAAGAGCCGTCCGCCGGCGGCTCGCGCCATGTCGGAATTGACGAACGCGGACAGCGCGTGGCCGAGGTGGAGATGGCCGTTCGGGCTCGGCGCGAAGCGGAACACGGATTGGGACATGTCGCATGGGCCTATGGCACGTGCATCTGGCCAGGTCGATGAGCTATGGAGTGCCCAGGACCATGTTTCCCCGCATCGACACCGACGCTGATCTCACCATCGGGTTGACGGCGCTTCTCGCCGCCGACCCGCGCTTCGCCGAGATCATGGCGGTCGCCGGCACGCCGCCGTTGCGCCGCCGCCCCGACGGATTTGCCGGGCTTGCCGCCATCATCGTGTCGCAGCAGCTTTCGACCGCAAGTGCGGCGGCGATCTGGGGACGGCTGAGCGCCGCCTTCGATCCCTTCCATTGCGGCGCGGTGCGCCGCGCCCGGACGCCCAAGCTCAAGCGCATCGGCCTCTCGGCGCCGAAGATCCGCGCCTTAAAGGCGGTCGCCAAGGCGGTCGAGGATGGGGCCCTCGACCTCGCGGCGCTCGCCTCGATGCCAGCCGACGAAGCACGTTCCATCCTGACTGCCGTGCACGGCATCGGGCCGTGGACCGCGGACATCTACCTCCTGGTCTGTCTCGGGCACGCGGACGCATGGCCGGCCGGCGATCTCGCCTTGCAGGAAGCCACACGGATCGCGTTTGCCCTCACCACTCGGCCAACCGCCAAGTCCATGGTTCCGCTGGCCGAGCCGTGGCGGCCGTGGCGCGGGGTGGCCGCGCGCCTGCTGTGGGCCTATTATCGCGCCGCCAAGGGGCGCGAGGCCGCGCCGATCCAGCCGACAGCATGAATGGGAAGCCGTGAATGGCCGCAGAGCTCAACGGTCCGCGGCTCGAGCCGCGGATGAAGGCCCGCCAGCTCGTGGTGTTCCTGCACGGTTACGGCGCCGACGGCAACGACCTCATCGACATCGGCCGCGCCTGGCAACAGCTCCTGCCCGAGGCGGCTTTCGTCTCCCCGCACGCACCCCGCCCGTGTGGCCAGGCACCGAGCGGCCGCGAGTGGTTTCCGCTCACCTTTCGCGATCCGCACGAGCGCTGGAACGGCGTCAACGCGGCCGCGCCGGCTCTGGCCCAGTTCCTCGATGCCGAGCTTGCCCGGCATGGCTTGGCGCCGTCGGCGCTGGCGCTGGTCGGCTTCAGCCAGGGAACTATGATGGCGCTGCACGTCGGCTTGCGCCGCACGGTCGCGCCGGTGGCGATCGTCGGCTATTCTGGCCTGCTGGTGCTGCCGAGCAGCGGCAGGATCGATGCCATGAAGGCGGAGATCATCGCCCGCCCGCCGGTACTGCTCGTGCACGGCGACCGCGACGACCTGATTCCGGCGCAGGCCCTGTTTCATTCCGCCCAGGGTCTCGCCGCGCTGGAGGTGCCGGTCGAATGGCACCTGTCGCACGACATCGGCCACGGTATCGATGCCGAAGGTCTGCAACACGGCGGCGAATTCCTCGCGCGCCGGTTCGGGGCGATCGCGTGAACTGTTATTGAGTGGCGCATGTTCTTGTTCCGCGAACCGATCCCTCCGCCGCTTTGGCGGCTCGCCCACTTCGCCCGGAACATGCGCTGCTATTTTGGCTCGATCGTCTGATCGCCGCCCGGGCTGCCGGGAGGCGGAATGACCGGCGTCTTGCCGGAGCCCGGAGGCGGCGGAACCTGCATCTCCGGGTCGACGCCGCGCGGCGGCCGAATGACTCCCTTGGAGCGGTCAAGCCGCTCGCTCAGATCTTCCGCGGGCGGCGCTTGCCCTTCCGTCTCGGTTTTCGGCGTGCGGTCGCGATCCGACATGGTTGGCTGTCCCCATGCGTCCGCGATCATCGTCGCTGCCACGATGCCGGCAGACATCCACGTGAGCGCGATGGTTGCACGAGCCACGGCAGTATCCTTTCCGGTCCGCTTCACGAATCGAACGCACGCCAACACAATCGGGTTCCACTGCGCCCGCTTCGGTCGACCGCCAGGGACAGGCCGCAAACAGAAGATTTTCCAAAGGCTTCACAATCCCGTCACGCTGCCCTATAGACTAGCGCTGGCGCTGCGGCGTCGCGGCGCGGTCGAGTCGAGGAGTGAGGCTTGGACGTGCAGATCTCGTTGGGCGGGTATCCGGCCTTGGTGCTTAATGCGGATTTCCGTCCGTTAAGTTATTATCCGCTGTCGTTGTGGTCGTGGCAGGACGCGATCAAGGCGGTCTTCCTCGACCGTGTGAATATTGTCGAACAGTACGATCGCGCGGTGCACAGCCCGAGCCGGGAGATGAAGCTCCCGAGCGTCGTGTCGCTCAAGACCTATGTGCGGCCCTCGACGCATCCGGCATTCACCCGATTCAACGTGTTCCTGCGCGACAAATTTTCCTGCCAGTATTGCGGCTCGCGCGACGATCTCACCTTCGATCATCTCACCCCGCGCTCGCGCGGCGGCCACACCACCTGGATCAACGTGGTCGCGGCCTGCTCGGTCTGCAACCTCAGGAAGGGCAGCATGACGCCGGCCGAGTCCGGCATGTGGCCATGGCAGATGCCGTTCCAGCCGACGGTGCGGCATCTGCACCGCAACGGGCGACTGTTTCCGCCTAACTATCTGCACGAGAGCTGGCTCGATTATCTCTATTGGGACACCGAGCTCGAGCCGTAAGCGGCACGTTTACACTCGTGTTGACGGTTCATACCTGATCTCGCGTGTCATCATTTCGTCCCATGAGTAGGGGCATTGCGGCGGGAAATGATCGACGTCGAGATCGGCTTCGGCGGACGCACGGTCTCGCCCGTCCAGATAGCCTGGCATATCGTAACGATCGAGAGGATGTGCGACAACGTGCGCCAATGGAGGTTGCGCGACAGTCCCGATAAGACATGTGTCAGGCGTCTCTCCTTTCATGCGGGAGCGGATCAATGCTTAAATACCTCGCCTCGGCTCTGGCTGTGAGTTGTCTGCTGGCGGCAGCGTCTGGCGCTGCGCAGCAGGGCGATCCGGTTGCCAACTACCCCAACAAGCCGATCAAGATCATCGTGACGGTGCCGGCCGGCGGCGGGGTCGACACGGTGACGCGGATTCTCGCCGAGAGGCTCAATCAACGCTTCGGGCAGCCGGTGGTGATCGAGAACCGCGCCGGGGCGGCCGGCAACATCGGCGCCGAGGCGGTGTTCGTCTCGGAGCCCGACGGCTATACGCTGATGGCCTCGCAGCCGGCGCCGATCACCATCAACGCCGTGATCTACCGCAAGCTCAACTTCGACCCGACGGCGCTCGAACCGGTCGCCATCATGTCGAAGATCCCGAACACGCTGCTGGTGCGGGCGGACTTTCCGGCCCGGACCGCGCAGGAGTTCATGGCCTATGTCGGGGCCAATCCGGAGAAGCTCAATTACGCCTCGCAGGGCATCGGCACGACCTCGCACCTGACCACCGAGCTGTTTCAGACCCTCACTCGGACGAAGCTCGTCCACGTTCCGTACAAGGGGACTGCGCCCGCGCTCAACGACATTGTCGCCGGCCATGTCGACCTGATCTTCATGGAACTGGCCGCGGCAAAGAAACTGCACGACGGCGGCAAGGCGCGCATCCTGGCGGTTACGACCGAGAAGCGCCTGGCGGCGTTGCCTGACGTTCCGACCATGGCGGAAGCGGGCGTGCCGAATTTCGTCTCCGACACATGGAACGCGCTCTCGGCGCCGCCGAAGACGCCGCGCCCCATCATCGCCAAGCTCAATGCCGCCATCAACGACGCGCTCAAGGAGCCGGACATCCGCGCGAAGTTCGACGCGCTCAACCTCCTTCCCGGCGGCGGAACACCGGACGAGATGGGCTCCTTCGTGCGCGAGGAGACGAAGCGCTGGAGCGAGGTGGTGCAAAGGGCAGGGATCAGGGATCAGTAATCAGAACGAAGCCGCGCGTTGCTCTGATTACTGATTACTGATCCCTGATTCCTGAAAGCGGCCATCATCCCCCAGCCGGCAATGGCCGCCAAGGCGAGCGAGATCAGCACGTTGTAGCCGGCGAGCGAAAGGCCGAGAAAGCGCCACGGCGCCTCGTCGCAGCGCACGAAATTGATGTCTTGCAATTGCTGCAGCAGATCGCGCGATGCGAGCGGATTGAGCGGACCGGAACAATCCTGCGGCCCCGGCCACCATTTCCACTCGATGCCGGAATGGTAGACGGCGAGCGCAGCGCCGCTCAGCATGGCGAGCGCGACCACGCTCAAGCCGCCGACAGCAAACCAGCGCGGCGCCTTGCGCCAGGCCACAAGCGCCACGATCGTCGCGAGCGGAATGGCGACATAATAGGGGATGCGCTGCTCGAGACAGAGCGGGCATGGGGGCAGGCCGAGGCCGTACTGGAAAAACCACGCGCCGAGGATGGTCGCCGCGCCCCCGGCCGCGATCGCAGCCGCGGCGACGGCGGCCGGATTGACGTGGATCGACGCGATGATGCGACCTTTCATGACGAGCCCGGGTGGTCGGGGCCGGGAATAGCTTGCCGCGACAACGTTGTCGACTGCTGCAGTACGTCTCACCTGCGCCAGGGCCGCGCGACGAGGAGAGCACTTGGCCCTGAACGGGCAAGGCGGCGTGACGAAACCGATCGTCGCGCCGCCTCGCGGAACTTTTGGAGCGGGATCAGGCTGCGCGGACTATGATGCAACGGATCAGCAAGTTTAGTCGGGAACGCTTGGTGCACGGTCGAACTACGATTCGGCCGGCGCCGCCGATCCGAGCCGCACAGGTGTGACGGCGCAGATCGGCCACCCGAAAGCCCGAAGCGTTGACCCGCCCCGGACCGCCGCTATATTGCGCCTCTCGTGCCCCTGTGGCGGAATCGGTAGACGCGCCTGACTCAAAATCAGGTGGTGGAAACACCGTGCTGGTTCGAGTCCGGCCAGGGGCACCACGGAAATCAAAGGCTTACCTTGTCCAGATCTAAGAGACGAGGCAACTTGCCACGCGCTCGGTCATCACCCGGTCATCACGCCACCGGATCTCGTGGGACAAGGCCTCTGGGTACTCTGCACAGTAACCAGTCAGTCGCGATTTGGCATATAGCCGCTTTCTGAGGGGCGCAGATGCACTGAACAGTTCTTTCCCGCCCTCTGGCCCGCCGGGCTCGACCAGCATATTGCAGATGAACAGGTCGCTCTCGCTCGCTTCGCCACTCGCCTTCAAGGCGGCAATCTGAGAGCCCGAGGCCGGTGCATTCGCCGATGACGCGCACCCGAACGTTGTTGGGCATGCAGTTGGGCGAGTCGTTGCGAATGAAACTGCGGACCAACAGAAAGAAGGCCTCGTGCTGAGGAGGTGGCACGCAAGCGTGCCGCCGTCTGATGATGATGCTGTCGACGCGCCGCCACGCCTGATGTCCGCATTTGGCCTGCTCTTCCCTACGGTTTCGGCGAGACGCGGGTTGCGACGGTAGCCTTGCTCACTTTTATGCTGCTCCCAGGACGGCGTTCCGGCGGCGTCGTTATGGCCAAATTCTCGGGCCACGCCGTCATCTTCCGAAGTTCGCCAACTGTCTTTGCAGACACCCCGATGTCTGGGTCGGCCTCGACCTGCATCCGAGCTGGCCAGCTGCCAAGAAGCGTTTGGAGCGCGGCAACACTTTTCACCTTGTATCGCATTAGGGCTCCCTCCCTGCAGGGGTCCCACTGGCTGCCGGGGACCGCCTACAACTTGTCGCTGCCGGTGACCGGCCGAAGACCCATCCGGCCAGCCTTGATGCTATTTAATGTAGAGCCCGTGGGTCAAAGCGGACAAAGCTCTTTCGCCAATTGAGTTGCCACGCCTTGTGTAGCGGGCAACTCCGGGCGCGATCGAGGTCGTGGACGGCGACACGATCCGGGCCGGCGGCCGAACACATCGCTTGGTCGGATTCGGTACCCCGGAAAGCGGGAGCCGGGCGCGATGCGAGCATGAGCGCACCCTGGGTGCTGCGGTTCGATCAATAGTCAAGGTCAAATGCGGGACTATCGATGCAATCGAAGTCATGCCGAGTGCAACAGGCATACGAGGCCGGATCATGAGAAAATGGGCCGAGCGAACGGCTGCCGTCCTGTTGATCATTTCCGGCGCCGCCGCGTCATGGTTTGCTAACCAGGTCTATTCCCGGCCGGTCGAGCTCAAGGTCGCGGTCGGCCCGGCGGGAAGCAATGATCACGCGTTGCTGACCGGCCTGTCGCGCCGGCTCGCAAGCACGAAGGCGGCGGTGATCGTCGCTCATCTTCGCTTCAGCCGCAACTGATCGAAGGCCGGAGCCGAGAGACCACCAATTGAGCGGCTAGGCGGGCTTCTTAAAATCCACGGCATCCTCGTCCATCAGAGCATGGGTTTTCTCTAGGCTCTCAGCGAGCCTGACCCAGTTCTTGGACAGGTCCAATAGCGTGGCTTTCAACTGTGGAGTTTTGGCGGTTGCGGCCAATTGAGCGCAGCGCAGGGCGCGCAGCCGACATTCTTTGGGGTCACCCGGCATCATCGCCTCCCGTTCACTTACAGGCGGGAGCGCTACAGGTCTCTCAGTCACCAACGCCCAATGATCGCTGCTGGTGATCAGACGATGCTACGCCCAAATGGCATTCGCGGTCGGTCATGCAGATTACCAATCCCGGCGGGAAGGGGCTGTCAGGGCAGCCGCAACGTTGTACCGAAACCACAACCTACCCAACTCCGGGGAGATGTTACCGCTTCCCCCGATCGGCAGCCGAGCGCGCGTTGTAGGCGGACACCGCCGCCTGGTCCGCGGCATCACGCGGTGAGCGGCCCTGGATATACAAGTGCCGCCACACGCGCATCGGGATCGTGCCAGGGTTGACGTTGTGCTTGCGCTGCAACTCAGCCAGCGCGTCGGCAAGCCACGTCTTGAAATCAGCCCGCTCGGCGGCGCGATCGGGGCGCGATGATGGGGGAGATGTGGGTTTGCGGGGCATGGCCGCAGCATAGCAGAGGTGAGGCGGCGCCGAAGGAGAAACAGCGCCGCCTCTACGGCCGCGGCGTGTGCGGGGATCACCCCGGACCGAGTCCGGCTATGCCTTGCTGTGCTCCAAATCGGCAATGCGGCGCTGCAAGGCCGAGAGCAGGTCCCGGCACCGCGTGCGGGTTTCAAGAGG